>Ga0209952_1003849_pt1 | contig 10141 bp, 8 predicted proteins | sample ThiBiot_750_biof_2_FD_183951 | JGI IMG/M metagenome (GOLD analysis project Ga0209952, IMG submission 183951) | Wastewater bioreactor microbial communities from Cape Town, South Africa - Thiocy_cont_750_biof (SPAdes) | ecosystem: Engineered > Bioreactor > Thiocyanate-remediating >...
TCCCGACAGGCAGTCGCGTCGAGCAGGTTGGTCGATAGATGCGGGTGCGTGCTTCCCTGCGGAACGGGACGGCGGGACATGGTGACGATATCCCAGTCCGGCTCCTTGCACAGGCGCGCATAGAGATTGCTGCCCACCATGCCCGAGGCTCCGACGATCAGAGCCCGGCGATTCGTATTGCTCAAAGCGTGCCCTCCACGATGAATTTGAGCGTCATGTATTCGCGGACGCCCTCGGTGCCGCCTTCACGACCATGGCCGCTATCCTTGTTGCCGCCGAACGGGGTTTCGGCATTCGATCCCGAAAAGCTGTTGACGCCGACGATGCCGCAATTGAGCCCATGCGAGACCTGCCGCGCCCCGGCCAGATTGGTCGTGAAAACATAAGCCGCCAGTCCAAACGGCAGACCGTTGGCTGCCGAGAGAACGTCCTCAACCGTCGCGAAGCGATTGAACACGGCAACCGGACCGAACGGCTCCTCGTTCATGATGCGCGCCGTGCCGGGGACATCCGCGAGCACTGTCGGCTCGAGAAAAAAGCCGGCGCCCTCGCGCGCGTTTCCACCGGTCACCAGCCGCGCACCCTTGGCCCGCGCGTCCGCGATCAGTTCCGACAACGCCGAGCGCCGGCGTTCGCTGACGACAGGCCCCATTGCGTTCGGACTTTCCCCCTGGGCGTCCATACGCAGCGCGGCGGCATGCCGGCCGAACGCCGCGACGAACGCGTCGTAAATTTTTTCCTGCACGTAAAATCGCGTCGGCGACGTGCATACTTGTCCGGCATTGCGGAATTTTGCCGCGACCGCCACCCTGGCGATCTTTTCGACATCGACGTCGTCGAAAACGATGACCGGCGAGTGTCCGCCCAGTTCCATCAGGGCCGGCTTCATCAGCCGCCCCGCCTGTTCGCTCAGCGCCTTTCCGACCGGCACCGAGCCCGTGAAGGTGACGGCGCGCACCGCGTCGTGCTCGAGCAGATGCCGGGAGATTTGAGCGGGATTACCAAGCACGAGGTTCAGGACGCCGGCGGGAAGTCCGGCATCGGCGAAGGCGCGCACGAGTTCGATCGCAGACAGCGGCGTGATTTCGGACGGCTTGAGAATGCAACTGCATCCGGCGGCCAGAGAGCTCCCGACTTTGCGCGCAGGCGACACCAGCGGAAAATTCCACGGAGTCAGAGCCAGCACCGGGCCGATCGGCTCCCAGAAGCTGAGGTAGCGCGCGCCGTCCGGCGCGGGAATGGTCTGACCGTATGTGCGGCGGCCTTCTTCCGCAGCCCATTCGATGAGTTCGGCCGCACGCAATGTCTCCGCGCGCGCCTCCGGCAGCGGCTTGCCCTGCTCGGACGACATCACAGTGGCAATCGCCTCGAGCCGCTCACGCAGCAGCCCGGCGGCGCGCCGAATGATCGCGCAGCGTGCCGCCGGCGCCATGCGGCGCCATGCGGAAAATCCTTCGGCGGACGACGATGCGGCTGCATCCATATCTTCAGGCGCGGCCAGTGGCACTTGGGCGATGACGTCGCCGGTGGCCGGGTTGACCAGGTCCAGCGTCTCGGTGCTCGACGCTGGAACCCACGCACCGCCGATATAGAGATCGAGCTTGCGAATGCCCATCGTGGTCTCCGTCAACGCACCGGATCCGGATCGTAGTTCGGCGCGGAGCCGAGCAGCGGCGGGAAGTCAAGCACCGCGGTCGTCAGCCGCGTTACGTCGGGCTCGGTGCGCACGTCGAGCACGGTCGGACGTCCGCTGGCGATGGCCGCCTGCAAAGCGGCTCCCAATTCGTCCGGACGATCGACGCGAACGCCGTTAGCTCCCATGGAGCGGGCCATCATCGCGTAGTCCGGAGAATGCAGTTCGCCAGTCTTGTCGATGCGGAAGCGGGTCGCATATTCGCGGCCGTAGAAGCCGCGTTGCAGATCGCGGATCGACACGTAGCCGCAATTGTTCATCACCACCCAGATCACCGGCAAGCCGTATTCGACGGCCGTTGACACCGCATTGGCGTGCATCATGAAGCCGCCGTCGCCCGAGAACGACACCACGACCTTGTCCGGCGCGGCGAGCTTGGCACCAAGCGCACCACAAACACCCATGCCCATGGCCGCGAGGCCGCCAGACTGCACGAGCACGCCACCGCTGCGCACGCGCCATTGCTGGACGATCCAAGTATGATTCATGCCGATATCGGCGGCGATGATCGCGTCATGCGGCAGCGCCTTGGTCAGTTCGCCAAGAATGCGGTCCGGATGAATCGGCACGTCGCTGCGATTGGCGCCGGCATAGACATCGAGATCCCACTGGTGCTTCCAACGCTGCCAGCTCTCGCTCCAATTCTTGCGCGACTCGATCGAGCGGTCGAGATCGCCCTGCCGATCGGCCAGCGCGGCGATCAATTGCTGGACGAAGGTCCTGGCCGACGCGACGATGCCGAGCTCCGGCGGATAATTGCGGCCGAACTGATTGGGATCGATATCGACGTGGATCAGCTTTTGCGGCGGGATATTGTGCGTCGCGCCCAACCGCCACGATGACGACGAGCGATCTCCGAAACGCGTACCCAGCGCCAGCACGACGTCGCAACCGCGTGTCGCCCGGTTGGACGGATAGACGCCGTCGCGTCCCAGCGGCCCGAGGCAGAGCGGATCGGTCTCGTCGATGACGCCCTTGCCCTGCGCCGTCGAAGCGATCGGGATATGTAGCATGCGAGCGAGCTTGATGAGATCGCCTTCGATCCGCTCTCCGAGCGCACCGTTACCTGCGATAATGACCGGGCGCTCCGCCTTCAGAAGCAGATCGAGCGCGCGCGCCAGCGAGACCGGATCGGCCGCCGGCTTCTGGCTGATGTTGGCGCGCCACTCTTCCGAGAACTCCGGCGTCTCGGATGTCGTCTCGTTGAACACGTTCAGCGGTACGTCGAGGTGAACGGGGCCGACCTTGCCTGACATCATCGTCGAATAGGCATGACGCATCATCGACGGAAGCATGTCTGCACGCGTGGCCTGGAAGGAACGCTTCACATAGGGGCGCATGGCAGACGGAAAATCCGCCTGATAGTGGGTCCCGATCTCCTGGAACGGCATACGGTTGAACTGCTGGGTCGGAATGTTGCCGGTGATGGCGAACACGGCCGAACTGTCAAACATCGCGTTGGCGATCGCCACTTGGATGGAGATCGAGCCGGGACCGACCGATGTGAATGTCGCCAGCGGCTGACGGCTCACACGGTAATAGGCATCGGCCATGAAGCCGGCGGTCTGCTCGTTATGAACCGAGATTGTTCCGAAGCGATCCTTGCGATCCAGCGCCGCATCCATCAGTCCGACGTCGCCATGACCGCATACGCCGATCATATAAGGGACCTTCTGACCGATCAGGTGATCCAGAATGATCTCGGCGCCATTCTTCTCGTTCTGCTGCGACATAGAACTTGTTCCTTCCTACCGTGTCCCGGGCACCGCAGCCCGGATCATGTGTTCTTCCAGTTACTGCGCAGCGGCAATCCGCTGCGCATCGGATTTCAGTCGGGAGCGCTCCTCTCCCGAAACGTTCAAGCCTCCACTAGACGAAAGCGCGGCAGCGCGCGTCCGAAATCGGTTTCGATTACCAGTTCAAGCGGCGCATCGACGGCGAGGCCCTGTCCGTCCGGACGGTCGACGATGTTGGTCATCAGGCGCGGCCCTTCGACGAGTTCGACGACGGCCACGTTGTAGGGCACACGCTCCGCCAGATGCGGCGCATAGGCCTTGTGATACACGACCCAGGAGACGATACGCCCCCTACCGGACGCAGGGCGCCATTCGCTATCGTCACTCAGACATGCCGGACATTGCGCGCGGGCGGGCAGCCAGCCATGGCCGCATGCACGGCAGTACTGAAAGTCGAGCCGGCCGGCCGCCAGGGCTTGCCAATAAGGCGCGGACACTGCCGTCTCGATGATCTCGGGAACGCTCATCCCGCGGCTCCCAGAATGAGCGTCGCATGGGTATGCATCGATCCCCCCTGATTGGAGACAAGTCCGTAGCGCGGCGATTTCACCTGCACATGCGCCTCGCCGCGCAACTGACGCGCCGCTTCGATGATCAGTTGAAGTCCGGGCGTTCCGCTTTCCGATAGCAATCCACCCGACGTGTTGAACGGAAGCCACCCGTCGACGCCCAGCCCTTCCGCAAGCGCCTTGGCGCCGGCCTGGCCGCGCGGTGTCAAACCGTAATCCTCGATCGTCTGCAGAACGGTCACGGTGAAGCAGTCGTAGAGCTGCGCGAAACTGATCTCGTCGCGGCGGATGCCGGCTTGCCTGAAGGCCGTCTCGGCGCTTGCGGCAGCGCGGCTGCTGAGCAGATCGGGGCGCAGGTGCACCTCCCAGCTTTCCTGCGCCTGTCCAACGCCCAGAATCGGCACCGCCCGCGCGTTACCGCGCCGCTTGGCCTCGCCGGCGCCAGTCAAAAGGATCGCCGCGCCGCCGTCCGAAAGCAGACACATGTCATCGCGCCGCATCGGCGCGATGACATGTGGACCCGCAAGATAAGCATCCAGCGTGAGCGGCTTGCGCAGCTGCGCTTTCGGATTGCGCGCGCCGTGATCACGTGCCGCAACCGCCACGGCTCCGAAATATTCGTCGCGAGCCGCATAACGCTGGCAATAAGCCTGATGGATCATCGCATAGCCAGCGGCCGTCGAATACCATCCCATGATGGCATCGTCGCCGCGCGGACGGTGATAGACCGCATGACTTCCCGTGCGGGCGGTGTCGCCATAGCAGATCAGCGCATTGCGGATGATGCCTGCCTCAATTGCCAGCGCGGCATAGGTCATGAGCCCGACATTCGCCGCGCCACCCTGATCGAGGGCGCATCCGATGGCCGGCTGCAACCCGAGCGCTTCGGAGACCTTCTGTCCGTAGAGCACCGTCGGCGACGCATTGGCGATCTTGACGAAAACGCCGTCGATCTCATCCTTGGCAATTCCCGCGTCGCCGATCGCCTCGCGCGCGGCTTCGACGATCAGGTCGATCTTGTCGCGTCCTGGATGCTTGCCGTAAGGCGTATTGCCAACCCCGGCGATGACGACCTTGCCCTGCATCAGATCGTTCCCTCGTCGCGCAACTGTGCGATGGCCGCGGCTTCGAGACCAAGCGCGCCATAAATCTCGACGTTGTCGCGGCCGTATTCGGGGGAGCAACTGTAAGGTTGCGTCTCGGTATCGGAAAAGCGTAGCGCCGAACCATGCAGCGTCAGGCGGCCATAGGCCGGATGGTCCACGTCGAAAAGTGTGCCGCGCTCGTGGAGCACCGGATCATGCATGACTTCCGGCAGATCACGCACCGGCGCGAACGGCACCTTGTGCCTCAGGAGCGTCGGCGACAATTCGGCCTTGGTCAGAGCGCGGGTGAAGTCCGCGACCATCGCATCGACGAACTCCATGTTGGCGACGCGATTGGCCATGCTTCGCACGCGCGGGTCCCGCGCGAAGTCGCTTCGCCCCATCGCCGCCAGAAGGCCCTGCCAATGCTTGTCATTGTTGCAAATGATGGCGATGTAGCCGTCGGCTGCGGGATAGACGTTGTAAGGACACAGCGACAATCCGCCATGCCGGTTACCGGTACGCGGCGGGACGTCGTCCCGCTCGCCGTAAAGCATGCCGATATTCGAGGCCATTGCCGGGTAGACCGCATCGAGCATTGCAACGTCGACCCGGCCGCCCTCGCCCGTCTGCGCTCGCCGATACAACGCGGTAACGATGGCACCGTAAAGATGGACCCCGCCGAAGAAATCGCACAAGGCGGCGCCGGCCTTGGTGGGCGGTCCATCGGGATAGCCCGTCACGCTCATCACGCCCGACATCGCCTGCACGGTGAGATCCATCGCCATCAGGTTGCGATAGCCGCCGTCCTGACCGTAGCCGGACCCTGAAGCAAGCACGATCCGCGGATTGCGCTGACGCAGAACATCATAGCCGATGCCGAGTCGATCCATGACGCCAGGCGAGTAATTCTCGGCCACCACGTCGGCGCCCTCGACCAACGAGAGAAAAATATCTCGGCCTTTGTCGGATTTGAGATTCAGCGAGATCGACTTTTTGCAGCCGTTGAGCATGGCGAACGGCATGAACGCGCCGGCGCGCCCGTCGCGGCGACGCAGATATTCGCCGCCCGGCGGCTCGACCTTGATGACCTCGGCGCCGGCCATGGCCATCAGGAAGGTCGCGTAAGGTCCGTTGTAGATCTGGGTGAGATCAAGCACGCGGAGGCCACGGAGCGGAAGGGGGGCGAGTGCAGGTGTGGCAGGCACGATCAATTCCCGTTGAAATCAGGCTGGCGCTTCGCGGCAAAGGCATCCTTGGCGCGCCGCGTGTCTTCGGACCCGTGAAGGATGAGGTTGGCGTACTGCTCCAGCCGCAACCCATCCGCCAGCGACAATTCGTAGGATCGCACCGCAAGTTCCTTGGCGGCCTGCACCGCAAGCGGCGCGTTGGAGCAGATGCGGGCGGCGAAATCCATCGCCGTGGGGATCAACGCCTCCCGCTCCACGACGCGGTTGACGAGCCCCCAGCGCTGCGCCGTCTCGGCATCGATTTCCTCGCCGAGCAGAAGCATTTCCATCGCCACCGCATAGGGAAGCTGCTTGACGATCCGCTGCGTGCCGCCGTTGGCGGCGATGATGCCCCGTTTCACTTCGGCGAGACCGAACCGCGCGCCCTTCACCGCGAGCCGCAAATCGGTTGCCAGCATCAGAGTCATGCCGCCGCCGACGCAGGCGCCGTTGATCGCGGAAATGACGGGCTTCCAGATCTCGAGCCCCCGATTGATCAGCTGATCCTTCTGGGTCAGCCAGTGATCGGACAATTTGCGCTTGCGCCCGACCCAGGATTTCAGGTCCGCCCCCGCACTGAAAACCTTGTCGCCGGCTCCAGTGACGACGGCGGCGCGAACCGCGTCGTCATCGCGGACCCGCGCCCACGCCGCCGACAGCGCCGCATAATGCTCCGCATCCAATGCGTTGGCGCGCTCGGGCCGATTGATGGTGATGAGCGCAACGCCTTTGTTGAGATCGAAGTCGATCGACACGGCTCACCTCTTGAGAAGCTGACGCGCCAGCACCATGCGGTGGACCTCCGACGGGCCCTCGCCGATCCGCTTGATCCGCAGTTCGCGATACCAGCGCTCCAGCGGCATCTCGCGGGCTACGCCCATGGCGCCGAGTATCTGCACGCAGCGATCGATCACGCGGCCGGCCGTTTCGGTGGCGACCACCTTCGCGATCGACGCGTCGGTCTTGATGTCGCGGCCAAGATCGCCGTTCCAGGCGGCCTGCCATGTGAGCAACCGCGCCGCTCGCAATTCCATCTCGCTGTCCGCGACCATCCACTGGATGGCCTGCTTGTCGGCCAGAAGCGACTTGTGCACGTTGCGTTGCCGTGCCCAGTCGATGGCGATCTCAAGTGCTGCCTGCGCGATGCCGATCACACCGGCGGCGTAGGGTACGCGGGCATGGACGAGCCATTTCTGGCAAATCGCAAAGCCCTGCCCCTCCTCGCCGAGACGGTTCTCCTCCGGCACCTCGACGTCCTCGAACGTGACCTCGTAGGGTGCATACGAGCGTATGACACCAATCTCGCGGCATGTGATGCCCGACGTGTCGCGGTCGACGATGAAGGCGGTGATACCGTCGCCCTTGTCCGCCTCGACGCGAGCGAACACGATGCCCCAGTCGGCCTTGTCGGCGCCGGTGATCCACAGCTTGGTGCCGTTAATCACATAACGATCGCCGCGACGTCGGGCGCGAGCCTGAATGGTGCGGGCCGGATCCGAGCCGCCCGACGTTTCCGAGATGGCGACGAAGCTCTTCTTGCCGCCGCGGACGCCCGCAACACCGTACTTCTCGCGCTGCGCTTCGCTGCCGAGCCAGATCACCGAAGGCGGATCGATGCCGAACGCGCCGCAGGCCGGCACGTAGGCGCCCATCCGGCACTTCGCGGCTTCTTCAGCAACGATGACCTGACCGAGAAGACCCAACCCGCCGCCGCCATAATGTTCGGGCGACGCCATACACCACAGGCCGGCCGCGCGCGCCTTCACGCGCAGGGTTTCCAGTTCGCCTGCCGGCAACGCGTAGCAATCATGCGGCTGACGGTCCTCAACCGGACGGACCTCGTCGGCCATGAACCGGCGAACGGTGTCGCGCAGCATGACCAAGTGTTCGGGCAACTCCCAAGCGCCGCTGGCTTCGCTGTCCATCAACCAAATCCAATCCAGTTAATATCGATTATCGATATTATATATTCACTATTAGATATATACACCTCGAAATATGAGATTGCAACCAAAATCATTTTGGAGGATTATCGATATTTGATATAGCCTAGAGGGTTGGATGAGCACGACGCTAACGAAGGGTCTAAGGCTGCTGGAAGCCCTCTGCGTTGCGCGCGAGCCGATCGGCATCACCGAGTTGTCGCGCAACATCGATATGAATCTGAGCGCGGTGCAGCGACTGCTGGGGGCGCTGGTCAAGCTGGGCTACGCCGAGCAGATCGCCAAATCCCGCAAATACCGCGCAACCCTGCTGACGTGGGAAATGGGCGCGCAGGTCTTGCGCGATAATGTCTATCGCCGCGCGGTGCACCCGATCTTGCGGCACGCCGCGCACGCCACCGGCTACACCGCGTATTTCATTTTGAACAACGCTCCGTTCGTGACCTACTTCGACAAAGTGGAAGGACCGAAGGGCCTGACCTACACGTCGGAGCTCGGTACCAGCGTGCCGATCGCCGCGACAGCGGCGGGCATGGCAATTGTCGCATTCCTGCCCCCGGAGGAATTCGCGAAACTCGGCACACCGGCAGTCCGCGACAACGTCGCGTTCAAGGGCCTTGTGTTATCCGATCTTGCCGATCGGATCGCCGATCTCAGGCAGCGCCGTTACGCGACATCCGAAAGCGGCTTTCGGAAAGGCGTCAATTCGGTGGCCGCGCCGGTGTGGGGCAGCGAGGGCAAGGTCTGCGGCTCGATTGCGATCACGGCGGACGAAAACGAACTGAAGGTCGACAAGTTTCCCGCAATCGGTGTGGAGGTTGTACGTTGGGCGGAGGAAGCAACGCTTGTTCTAGGGGGCGCCCCCTATCCCCAAGCATTCTACAAATAGCAAATGTTGCGAGACGCTGATTCGTACCGCCCCAAGATCTATCGACATTCATCGTCGCCCGCCGTTTCATCTAGCGAGCTGGTTTTCCCAGCATTGCTGACATGCCGACTATGGCCGGTAGCCGAGACGATGCTGGCAACTCGCCATCGTTTCCATCGACCTTTTTCGGACGGCGAGGCACCGGAAACTAGCTTTTTAGAGTACGCACCGAAACCGAATCCGAAGAACGGAAAGAAGATGTTGCTTGGTTCGCATTGGACTCGTCGTGCCCACTTTTTTCATTTGCCGACATGTAGCGTCCGTGGACCGGTCGCAGCGTGACGAAGGACAAGCCGGTCGAAGACAACCATTCGATTTGATCTGCCAAGACGGTCAGTTCGAGCGCGTTGCAACTTTTGGCCTGCCATGGCTGGTGTCGTTTTGAGGCTACACTACTAAGCTAGGGCGTGCAGAAAAGCCTTATGTTACGGGGCTTTCTCAAAGCTGCTTTAAAGTGGCGGAGAGGAAGGGATTCCGTCACGAAACTCAGCAAGCAATTGAAAAATAACGACTTTCTTAACCGCGAAATTGGCTTTGTGTACCAATGCTGTGTACCTAATCGACCTTGGGAAACCCTGTCAACAATTGCGGAATCAGGCCGGGCGTTGACGTCACGGAGCGGCGCATAAGCTCGTTCGCGTCCTCGATCTCGTGGCGGATATCACGGATGATCCGGCCCAGCCTGCTGCGCAGCAGACGCAACTGCCGCTGATGCCGTTTGAACTGTTTGGCGTGGGCGTAGCGGCCGGCCATCATCGCCGCGGTTCGGGCGATCCGGCAATAGGACTGTCGGCCGCCTTCTGCAATCTCGAGCGCAACGTGAGGGACGATCTGACGCTGCGATACGAGGAGCTGTGCGCCCACTATGGCATGCGGCCTTCCCGCAACAATCGCGGCATTGCCCACGAGAACGGGGCGATCGAGAGCTCGCACGGCCATCTCAAGCGGATGATCGCCG
>Ga0209952_1003857_pt1 | contig 10127 bp, 7 predicted proteins | sample ThiBiot_750_biof_2_FD_183951 | JGI IMG/M metagenome (GOLD analysis project Ga0209952, IMG submission 183951) | Wastewater bioreactor microbial communities from Cape Town, South Africa - Thiocy_cont_750_biof (SPAdes) | ecosystem: Engineered > Bioreactor > Thiocyanate-remediating >...
TCCTCTGTCGATTGCTTGTTTAAGGAAGACTGGACAATTCCTCGTTAACATGGAATAGAAGGCACAGCAGCAATTCCACAATTACCGCTTGCTAAATGAAACCGCAAGCAACGTTGAGTCCGGCTGCACCTCGATCTCAGCAGAAATCCTATTTCTATCGCCGGTCTCGGAGCCCAAGGAATTTGAAAGGTTTGGTTTCCTTGAACTGATCGTTGACCAGGCTGGAGTATATATGCGTCTGGTCGGGACCGAGATCGAGTTTCATCACCTTCCCGGTTTCTTCCGAAAAATCCAGTTTCGTCAGATCGACCCAGAAAATGTTCGGCGTGAGCGCCGACTCGAAGAAATAGAGCTTGCGCTTTTGATCGGATACAGTGCGCCAGCGCGTTGAGGAGATATTGGGCTCATCGGGCGTGGTGATACCGTAAGGAACGGAGACATTGCGGATCACGCTGAAGACGCTCGCGATTGCCTCAGCCGGGATCTCGCTCTTCGGAATCGCGTTTACATAGAATGAAGCACGCGCAAACCGATCGGAGGCGCGGTTCGTGCCGGGCAGCATGACGGTGCCGCCGATCTGTTTCCAGTATTCGTTCAGCGCGAGCTGCTTTTCGAAGATCGGGGAATTGGTCATCACCTGATAGCCGCGGCTGTGGTGAATGACCTGTTTGCCGTCGATATATTCGATAATCGCGCTGTCGCCGCCGGCATCCGAAAGCGACAGATGCAAGGTGGCGTGCCTGTTTTCCCCAGGCACGTAGTCGGTAACGATCGTGAAGGGTTCCTTTGCCAGCACGTCGACTGCTTCCTGCACCGTGGCAAAATTGTCGAGCACATATTGGGCCCAGGCCGCAAGCGTCAGCCCGGGTGTCTTACCATCGTATTTCGGGTAGGAGGACTCGACCAACCAGAGCACGTTGGCGACCAGACCGACCTCGTTCATACCATCCGTGGTCGAGACATCATAGCCTGAGGCGACGACGCTGCCATACTTCGACGTCCAGTGTACGGAGTTCGGACCCGCCTCTCCGGATCGCTTCATGCCACGGGGGAACACCCATAAGTTGGTTCCGACATCCAGCTTCCAATCCATGGAACGCGCCGTGATCACCTCATCGTTGATACCGAGGTAGACGAAGCGCGTGCACGCTTCAGCCGCAGAGGAACCCAGCATGCTCGTGGTCATGAGCAGGACAGCGCAGCTAGCCGCGAACCAACGCTTCTCCGAGATCATGGGCTCAGCCATTTTCAAATCTCGTTTCGAGTTATTGGGCGCAACCCTGCAATTGGGGAGAATGCAAACCCGCTATTTGCGGCACGTTATTTCTGTGGTTCATCCTTATCCAGCGAGAATCCATAAAATTGGGTGCCGAACTCGATCAGGGGACGGCCGCGGCTCCTGCGGTGGCGGTTGGTATCGCGCAGTGAATAGACGCAGCCGCAATATTCCTGCTGGTAAAACTCCTCCCTCTTGCTGATTTCGATCATGCGCGCCGAGCCGCCGCCCTTTCTCCAGTTGTAATCCCAGTAAGCCAGCCCTTCATAACGGGATGCGGCGCGATGGCCGCAATCATTGATCTGCTCCATGTTTTTCCAGCGCGAAATGCCCAGGGAACTGGTCATGACGGGAAAGCCGTTCTCGTGCGCGTAGAGCGCCGTGCGCTCGAAACGCATATCGAAGCACATCGTGCAGCGCATGCCGCGCTCAGGCTCCCATTCCATGCCTTTGGCACGCGCGAACCAGTTTTCCGTGTCGTAATCGGCATCGATGAACTCGATGCCATGCTTTTGCGCGAACCGGACATTCTCATCCTTGCGCAACAGGTATTCCCGCTGGGGATGGATGTTCGGGTTGTAGAAAAAGATAGTGTAGTCGATGCCGGAGGCCAGCATCGCCTCCATGACTTCCCCGGAGCATGGCGCGCAGCAGGAATGCAGCAGGACTTTCCTGTGGCCGCCGGGGGGGACGAGTTCAGGCCGTGTGGTCTGGTTCATGATATCCATAATATCAGGCTATCAGACTTGCACGGAATTTTCCACACGGTCCGCTCCAGGATTCCAGGATAGTTGAAAAGACTCATAACGATGACATCACCCTGTAATGAAAAACCACAACAATGAAAACAATCTCTTCCACTTATTGCCCGGAGTTCATACCAACATGAAAAAAAAGAAACTCATTGCCGCCATCTGCGCTTCCTTGCTCACCGCGCCGGCCGCGCACGCCAGCATCGATCTCATCGCCATTGGTTCCCTGAGCGGGACCTTCTCCGACCTTGCCAGCCAGACGTCGGGACCGCTGGAAAACGGCTTAGCTGGAAACCCGCTTGGAGGCCTGGGCTCGGGGATCGCCTGGGCGGGAGGAAACACCTTTATCGCGACCCCCGACCGCGGACCCAACGCGACTCCTTACAACTCGCTGGTGGAAGATACCACTTCCTACATCACCCGTTTCCAGACGCTACAGATGAACCTGACAGCCGCCCCATCGGGGTCGCTGCCCTACACGCTGACTCCTGTGCTGACGGCAACCACCCTCATGTCCAGCGCCACGCCGCTGACCTACGGCACCGGCGCCCTGGGAACCGATGCCACCCATACTCTGGGTAGCGGCGTACCCGCGCTGAACGCCATCAATGGCACCAACTACTTTACCGGCCGCTCGGATGGCTTCGGCCCCGGATCTTCCGCCAACCCGAACAATGCGCGCCTCGACCCGGAAGGCGTGCGCGTTTCCAACGACGGCAAGAGCGTATTCGTTTCCGACGAATACGGCCCCTACGTCTACCAGTTCGACCGCGCCACCGGCGAGCGGATCAAGACCTTCACGCTGCCCGCCAACCTCGCGGTGGCCACGCTGGGTCCCACCACTAATTCGGAAGGCAGCCCCTTCAATACCACCGGACGCGTCGCGAACAAGGGCATGGAAGGATTGGCCATCACCCCCGATGGCACTACGCTGGTCGGCGTGATGCAGGCCCCCCTGCTCCAGGATACCAACAAGAATGTGAGGATCGTCACCATCGATATCGCCACCGGCGCGACGCACGAGTACGCCTACAAGCTGACCACGGGTTCCGGCGTCAGCGAAATCGTCGCCCTGAACAATCACCAGTTCCTGGTCGACGAGCGCGACGGCAAGGGCCTCGGAGACGGCACCTCGGCCGCGGTCAAGCAGTTGTTCAAGATCGACCTCGATGGCGCGCAGGATGTTACCGGCCTGAGCGGAGACTTGTCATCCAAGGCGGTGAGCAAGACGCTGTTTCTCGACGTCGTGGACAAGCTACATGCCAGCGGCATCGCATTCGATCAGATTCCCGCCAAGATCGAAGGCCTGGCCTTTGGCCAGGATGTAGTCATCGACGGCGTCACCATGCACACGCTGTTCGTGGCCAACGATAACGATTTCGTTCCCGGCGTGGCCGGCGACAACAAGTTCTTTGTCTTTGCCGTCAGTGACGCGGATCTGGCGAACGTCGGTGCCGTTTATACGGCACAATCGATTTCCCCCATTCCCGAGCCTGAGACCTACGCCCTGATGCTGGCCGGACTGGCCCTGGTGGGTGGCATTGCCCGCCGCAGGAAATTCGCCGGGAAATAGATTTATCCCCCTACCTTCCTGTCTTCCGCGACACCAAAGCCTCCGCCGAACGCGGAGGCTTTGTTTTTGCAGAACCGGCAAGCATTCCGGATATGAAGAAACAGGCATCTGTTCCTCCCCATTTCCTCCCGAAAGCTCTTCATTTTTTCCGCAAATCCATCCTCGAAGGACAGCACCGTCTGCCAATAGCTCAAATGGATGCCGGAACCGGACGAAATCTGCAACCGCAACCGTATACAGATCCGTGACATCCATGACATCCATGCTCTTCCAGTGCGACGCTGGGAGAATGGTGTCATCAGGATAGCCTTTCACCTGCGCATGGAGCGCCGCATGTCCGAAACGCAGGGAGATAAAGGACGAAAATCACGCCGCCATCATTCGTAAAATAACACCGGATGATTTATCCTTGTACCTGTACTTCCTGTCCAACCCCTGCGCAGTCTCTACCTTTACCTGTTGCCCCCGGCCGGAAACCCAAGGCCATCACCTGAAGCGAAATGAGGACCCCATCATGTCCGATGTGATAGACATTGTTTCTCATCATGAGCCGAAACCGGATGACAATTCCTGGGTAGGGGGAAAGCCTCCTGAGGAAGAAATCGAGGTCGTCGTTTACGACCCCGGCTGGTCGGGCATATTCGTCGAGCTCTCCGGGGCAATCGAAACAACGCTGGGAGCTGTTGCGCTGCGCATCGACCACATCGGCTCTACCGCTGTGCCCGGGCTCGCGGCAAAACCGGTGATCGATATGGATCTCACCGTCGAGGATCCGGCAGATGAAGAAACCTACGTGAACGCCCTCGAAAAGCTAGGATACCAACTGATCATTCGGGAACCCGATTGGCACCAGCATCGCTGCCTGCGTCTCGATGCTCCGCGCGCGAATCTCCATGTCTTCGGACCGGACTGCCCGGAAAACATACGCCACCTGCTGTTCCGGGACTGGCTTCGAGCGCATCCCGAAGAGTGCGCGTTGTACGAACGGGCCAAGAGAGCGGCACTCGAGGGCGCGCGTTATGTCATGAACTATAATCTCAACAAGCAACCCGTAATTCGCGACATCTACGCCCGGGCGTTCAGGGCCGCCGGGCTCATCTAGAAAAGCGCGGCCCAGCACATTCCCAACCAACCTGTCCGGCTATCACTCTTCCAGGGTTATCCCCGATCCGCCCATTTCCTTCGGCAGATCCTTCATCTTCGGCAGGCCATCCTTGATGGGCAGCACCGTCTCCTGGTAATGCACGTGGATGCCGGGGCGGTACGGAAAACCGGGAATCGCCGCCGCATATACATCCATTAATCCCCAACCCGGATGCTCGCTGAAAACGTGGCCTCCGCATGTCTTGCACCACTTGCGGTAACTGTTCGGCGTCTTGCTGTAGGTGCCGATGTTTTCCGCCCCCTGCGTGATTCGCATCGCCTGCGGTTTCCACAGGGTGAACGCATTGACCGGCCCCGCCGACCAGTGGCGGCACGACTCGCAATGGCAATAACCCATCGCCTCCGGCTCGCCGCTCACAGTGAACCGGACCGCGCCGCAAAAACAGCTGCCATCGTACGATTTTTTTTCATCTGTCATGATTTGATTTCTAGCAATCCCTATATGAGTTGGAGTACAGTTCTTTTCCAGGTTAAATTCCTCGGGCATCTGCAGCCGGTTGGGCGGAACGGTCCGGCAACTTCTTCTGCATTAGCATTACTCTCGTATGAGCGGACTAATTTTCAATTCGACTTCGAGCAGCGCTTTCTAAATGTTCACAAAAAACGGGATTATTACGTACCCAAAGTGCAAGAAATGCACCTCGAACAATTCCTTCTGAAACAAACCCAATTTTAACTCCAAGTTGATTAAAGATAACGTGAGGATCCCGATTGGTTCGTATGACTTCCTCCATTGCTCGACTTACTTGATCCTGCGCTTCAGGTGCCCGTTGGCAGGAAACAGTAAGTATGGCGACGTTATCAGGACGATGCGCCTGTACGGACTCATATATATATAGTTCTGGTTGTTTTCCTGGAAGTCTAATAATCCCGTTATCTGGATCTTCTGATTGTCTAGAATCCCCATCAATAACACATAGGGACTTAAAATTTATTGAAGGGTTAGCCATATGCGACCGGTGTATAGCGATTGCATTTCCATCGCCAGCGACAGCATGTACTTCAAGTTGCTCATAATCTGCACCAAGTCTTTCTCTCAAGATACTTTCAACCCAACATTTGGCGAACTCATCTTCAACGAATATCGCGAGCTTCTTGTCAACCCGACCTGACACGGCCCTGAGTGCTTCTACAGACAATTTTCCCTGCTTCAATTTTCCATCAATACATGCCCAAATTGCTTCATTTGGTAATGGTGATAAAGCATAATCACTATGTGTGGTAAAAATTGTCTGCACAGACTTTCGTTCCGCGACTTCAACTAGATACTCAACCATTCTTCGGGTTGCAACTGGATGTAATCCGTTTTCGATTTCCTCAATCAGGATCAAACTATTCATAGGCGCCTTTTCTATTTCGGAAATCATGCGAATTATTGAGGATTCCCCCGCCCCGAAATGAAATTCTGAATATTGATTAACCCCGCTACGACCGACGAAGAATGTGTCTGCCTGCCCAACATTTGTAACCCTAAACTCACCGATAGATTTCCCCAAGATGTGCTCAATTTGGTTTGCCACCTCAGCATTTATCGCTTCCATAGTGCCTAAGTGTCTATAGGTCGAACGCATCAATTTTTTATATTTAGTTTTTTCTCCTGCCGGAACTGTTCTTTCAATCCCAAAAAAAAGAACTTCCCTTTCGGCAACATCACCCCGCACCCATTTTGTTTGACGGAAATTACTACTTCTTTTAACAAGTTGCCGTGGGGTTTGGGCTTTGTCAACCAGTTCATATTCAACTCTCCATCCCGACATAGTCTCATCCCCAATAGCACTCTTTGGGAAAAAACTCCCCGGTTTAATAAGTTTATATGCGCATCCGGCCACCCCAAGAACAGAAGATTTCCCACTGCCGTTAGGTCCGATCAATGCTGTAACAGGAAATTCAAAAGTAATATCTTCCCCAGCAAATCCTCGTATTTTGTGAATGCTGGCTTTATATAGATATTTTCCGTAATCATGTTTCCTGACTTTATCCAACAACTGGAGTTTGACCGACTCTCTTATCTGGGTATGCTGCATTCTTGCTCCCGCTAAATATAAAAATGAAAAATCCACATTCCAAAGCTCGCACTCTCCATTGTGGGAGCGAATCACATTTTTGATAGCTTGACAGTTAAAACGGTACCCTTATCTCCTCAACTTCGCAAAAGCCGCTGCCATGGCGGTATCCGGTCTGGGCTCTTCCTTCCGTTTCTGCTGCTGCTTTTGATATTCCTGCCGCGATAATAGTCCCTTTTCCCCCTTCACTTGCCCTGGCGAATTCTCGTGCTGCTTCGGCTGTCCCATCTGCTGCCCCTGTTCCCCTGCCGCCTCCGCCAGCCGCATAGTGAGGGCGATGCGCTTGCGCTTCTCATCCACCTCCACCACCTTGACCTTGATCACCTGCCCTACCTTGACCACCGTATGCGGGTCTTTCACGAATCTGTCCGCCAGTGCGGAAATATGCACCAGCCCGTCCTGGTGAACGCCAACGTCCACGAAGGCGCCGAAAGCGGCGACGTTGGTGACGACCCCTTCGAGGATCATGTCGGGCCGCAGGTCCTTCATCTCGTTCACCCCCTCCTTGAAGGCAGCGGTGGTGAATTCGGGGCGCGGGTCGCGGCCCGGCTTTTCCAGTTCGGCCAAAACATCGGTGACGGTGGGCAGGCCATATTTGTCATTGGCATATTTCGCCGCATCCAGCGATTTCAATATCCCGCCGTTGCCGATGACCGACTTGATGTCCTGCTTGAGGTCGGCGATGATTTTTTCGACAAGCGGATACGACTCGGGGTGCACAGCCGAGGCGTCCAGCGGGTTATCACCATTCATGATGCGCAGGAAGCCGGCTGCCTGCTCGAAGGTCTTGTCGCCCAGGCGTGGCACCCCGCGCAGGTGCGCCCGGGAGGCGAACATGCCCTTTTTGTCGCGGTAGGCGATGATGCTTTGCGCCACGCTGGCGTTCAGCCCCGAAACCCGCTCCAACAGCGGCAACGACGCGGTATTCACGTCCACCCCCACCGCGTTGACGCAATCCTCCACCACCGCGTCCAGCGCCCGCGCAAGCTGTGTCTGCGCGACGTCATGCTGGTATTGGCCGACGCCGATGGACTTGGGATCGACCTTCACCAGTTCCGCCAGCGGGTCCTGCAGGCGCCGGGCGATGGAAACCGCGCCGCGCAGCGAAACATCCATGTCCGGCAGCTCCTGCGAAGCGAATTTCGAGGCGGAATAGACCGAGGCGCCCGCTTCCGATACCACGATCGAAGTCAGCCGCAGGTCCGGCCGCCGCTTGACGAGATCCCGCGCCAGCTTGTCCGTTTCGCGCGACGCCGTGCCGTTGCCGATGGAAATCAACGATACGCCATGCTGCTCCGCCAGCTTTTCCAGGATATGCAGCGAACCGTCCCAATCGTTGCGCGGCTGGTGGGGATAAATCACTGCAGTGTCGAGGACCTTGCCGGTAGGATCGACCACCGCCACCTTCACCCCGGTGCGCATGCCCGGATCGAGGCCCATGGTGGCGCGCGGTCCGGCAGGCGCCGCCAGCAGCAGCGCTTTCAGGTTGCGTGCGAAAACGGCGATGGCTTCGGTTTCGGCGCGCTTGCGCAGGGCGCTCACCAGCTCGTTTTCAAGATGCGTGAAGCTCTTCACCCGCCAGGTCCAGCGCACCGTCTCCGCCAGCCAGGCATCGGCGGGACGGCCCTGATCCTTTATATGGAAATATGCCGCGATATGCGCTTCGCATGGATTGGGCGGCGCATCCCATTTGGGTTTTTCCACCTCGGATTCGAGCCGCAGGTCGATGCGCAGGATTTCCTCGCGGCGGCCGCGCAGCATCGCCAGGGCGCGATGCGAGGGAATGGTGCCTATCTTTTCCGCATAGGTGAAATAATCGCTGAACTTGGCTCCCGTCTCTTCCTTTCCCTTGATCACGCCCGATTCCACCACGCCATGCGCCAGCAGGTACTCGCGCAGCCATTGCAGCAGAGTGGCATCCTCCGCGAAGCGCTCCATCAGGATCTGGCGCGCGCCCTCCAGCGCGGCCTGGGCATTCTCCACGCCCGGATTCTCGCCCTGTTCCGTGGTAAAAGCGGGCTTCAGGTATTTGCCTGCCTCTTCCTCGGGGTGCAGCAGCGGGTTTCCCAGCAAGGAATCCGCCAGCGGCCCCAGCCCCGCTTCCAGCGCGATTTGCGCCTTGGTGCGGCGTTTTTTCCTGTAGGGCAGATAGAGGTCTTCCAGCCGCGTCTTGTCTTCCGCCTGCTGGAGCGAAGCCAGCAGTGCGGGCGTCATCTTCCCCTGTTCCTCGATGGAAGCGATAACCGTGGCGCGCCTGTCTTCCAGCTCGCGCAGATAGGTCAGCCGTTCTTCGAGCAGGCGGAGCTGGCTGTCATCCAGGCCGCCAGTGGCTTCCTTGCGGTAGCGCGCAATGAACGGCACCGTAGCGCCTTCGTCCAGCAGGGCAATGGCGGCGGCAACCTGTTCCATCCGGGCGGCGAGTTCAAAGGAAAGGCGTTGTTCGATGGAAGGCAGCATGGATCAACCTCTTGCAAAGGGTGGAAAGGGCGGAAAGGGTAAAGGGATACCGAACAGCAGGCCCAGGCCTTTCGAAGGAGAGCGGCAGGGGGCGATAAGCGTGAAGCAGCGGGTGCGAAGCGGGGATGATAGCATCTGGAGAGGCCGCAAGCCACCGCTGCCCAACTCGCTCATTCCACTCCTTCCCTCACCCCACCGCATGTTGTCGCCGGGAAATTCCGAATACCCGGAAATCGATCTGTATCTTCGTCGCGTACCGGCCGCAATGCCTGGGATGGCACAGGATGGGATAGGGATGGGATAGGAATGGCGCAGGGATGGCACAGGGATGGCCCATCCCCCCGCTGCGGTCCGCGCTGGTATTATTCGAAGAATCGCATATCATTAAACTTGCAGGAGCAGAAGAGGAAGTGCCTGTAACGGGAACGAACGGAATGTGCCCGCAATGCAACCGGACTAAAAACAAAGAACGCGGCTCAGGGAGCGGAGCATGGCGGCGCAATTTCTGACTGAACCCAAGGTAAATACCGGACCGCAGGCCGCCTCACGCGGCTTGCCGCCGGTGCGGCTGCACCGCAACGGACCCTATTCCGCTGTTCTCCAGTTACAGCGCGTTTTCGGCAACCAGCGCGTGGCGCGCATGATACGGGGAGGAAATATCACCGCGGGAGGCAGGATTTCCAGCGCCCAGCGCAAACCGCTTCCCGGCGCAGCAAAAGAGCGGCACGGGCAGGAAACCGGTTCCGCCGGCGATATTCTGACTGGCGATATTCTGAATCATGCCGATGCGCCAGGCATCCCCGCCCACCCGCAGGCTTCGCCGCCATCGCCTATGGAAAACC
>Ga0209952_1003858_pt1 | contig 10126 bp, 10 predicted proteins | sample ThiBiot_750_biof_2_FD_183951 | JGI IMG/M metagenome (GOLD analysis project Ga0209952, IMG submission 183951) | Wastewater bioreactor microbial communities from Cape Town, South Africa - Thiocy_cont_750_biof (SPAdes) | ecosystem: Engineered > Bioreactor > Thiocyanate-remediating >...
CTATGTAATCATGAATATAAAGACCCACGCGTGCTACCATGTACACATACGTATTGTTTCGATTGTATTCGAGATAAATTAATACAAAATAGTCGACTTACTTGTCCGAAATGTCATCATCAGGTGAGCCAAAAAAAACGAAGAAGAAATAATCAGTTAAAGAAGAAGCCTTCGAAAGATAAGAACGCCACACTCGCGTATTATCGTTCTCACGCGTTCGATATTTTAAATATAAAATATCACAAAGATTTTTTTTTGTTCTCGAAAAGAAAAGAATTCAAATTGACAGTTGTTTTTTTCTTTGCTCAGGTTCATCCATTCGAAGAATTTGAATTGAAAAATCTACCACCGAATCTTATTCTCAGTCAACAATGGCGTATAGGCGCTCGTCCATTTGCATCAACAGCAGCAGCTATTAGAAAACCTGTTACTTATCAATCGAATGTTTCTATTCCAATTAATCAACCGACAATAAATTCGTCTGAAATGCATCAACAACAACAACAAGATAAACGTAAAGGTAGTTCAACGGAACCAGCAGCAGCAGCAGCAGCAAATGTATCTGGTATTGCTGCAGTTATCAATACATTTGATGAAAATGAAAATAACGAAAGTTCTTTAACTCAATCAGCTAATGTTTCAAATTTAATTAAAGTCTATTCAGAAGCATTACCAAAAAGTAAAACAAAAGAACATGATTCAATTAAATCAACAGGTAAACATAATGAATTAGTGAAAATTTTTCAACAAGCATCAACTCAAAATCAACGACGACCTTCACCATCGACCTACAATAAACAGCAAACAAAAATTCAAGATGAAACAAATGTGGAATTCAATGAAGATAATCTCGTTCAAGAGTAACATTCTTCTTTGAAATAAATTCCAATCATTGTCTCTGATTTTTCATAGAATAACAGCACCGAAAACTCCCACATATCCTCAACAAGTACAATCGACGCTTGTCTATCCGAATTATACTCCTTCGTCAGCACAGAGACCTGTCTCAGTTTCTCTAACAAAAAAATCGCATGTATCTGTTGGAAGTCTTTGCAATGTTGAAACAACGATTCATGATGATTCACCTGAAGCATCGCCAACGGTTCGACGAATATCGATTACAAAACAGCAAGATGATTTTCGTCAAAGAAATATTTCTCATGACGATGAAGAAGAGGAAGAAGAAGATGACGACGACGACGAAGAGGAGGACGATCATCTTCATGTCCATCAGATAATCGATAGCATTCTTCCTGAGCAGATCAATCCAATTGAATCGCCATTGAAATCGAATGAAAATCTTCTTCAAGATGACAAACCATTCTATCGAACATCGTCGTTGACTTCATCGAGACGATCGTCCGATCGATTTCCACCACCACCACAAAATCTCGAAATTCTCGATTCATCATCGAATGAAAATCATCATCATCAACAACAACAACAACGTTCATCATTTCACGATCAAGAAGAAGATGAACTCTATTCACCTGAAGTAAATCTTATTCGAAAGTTTTTCTTAAACAAATTTTCTTCTTCTTAATTTAAAGACAAGAGCAACTCGAACTGAACGTTTCAGTCCTGAAATTTCAACGCCTGTTCAACGAATTGACAATCAGTTTTCATCTCAAACAATTCCTTATCGTACACAAACCAATCTCTCTCGTTCGACATCAGTCAATTCTCGTGTTGATCATCTTCTATCCGATCAAAAACGTTTAGAACGTGAAATAGCCGAACAAATTCGCCATTTAAAATACGATTACGATGATATTCGTCAACAGATCGATCAAAAACAATCGACAATTCATAATGAAGTTCGAAATATAGCAACACGACTCGATGATGATATTACACAACATTATCAACGTAAACAACAGATCTATGCTGATCTTGCAACGGACGCCAATCACCTCGGCAATGAATTAGAAAATTTAAAATCAAATTCAAATCAAACATCCAAACAACAACTATGGTCCGATTTAGAACAAATCGAAGTTAATATTCAAACGATTCGACAAACCGTCGAACAACATAAAGATTCTCATAATGCATTGACATTTTCTCATCCTCAACAACTAACATATCCGAATCAACATTATCCTATTGAAAGAAATCAATCATTATCAACAACAACAACTGTTACACCACCACCACCGCCGCCGCCAATAACAACGACAACAATGTCTAACACACAAAATGAACAAACAATTACAAATTTAACACCGTATAAATACATTAAAATCGATCATCTATCGACATTAGAACCCGAAGCTATAGCAATTACAGACGATAATAAGAAGATTTTATTAGGTATTTGTAATAAATTATTTATTCTCAATGAATTTGGCGACGTATTAAAAACGGTTTCATTAACACCGAGCATACGTGGCATAGCTATAGCAAAGAAAGTATCATTACAAAATCTCGCTTATATATCTCATGATGAAATCGTGAGTTTGATCGATATTGAAAATGGTCAAATATTAGATTGTGTCAAAGGTTCGAAAGAAAAAAAAAACTTTTCAATTTCATCAATAAATAAATATTTGTTCGATTTAGAAACTGATTCAACAGGTGAATCAGGTACATTTCTACCATTAGGTATCGATACAGATAAAGCCTATGGTAATGTTTATGTTTGTGATTATCGAAATTCGTGTATTATTAAATTCGATCAGAAACTTGAATTTCTAACACAATGGAGAATTTATAATCATTCGGATCAATATGATGAAGCACGACCGAAATTAATTTCAGTTTATGGACAAAAATTCTACATGATTGTCGAACATTCATGTAAACCCTATTATAATCAAGGTATTTCCGATGATGAGAGAGAAAGAAGAAAAAAAAACGAATTGAAAATTATTTTCATTTATTTGTAGGCATTGCTTATACATTTTCTCTTCATATTTGTGATGTTAATTCGGGTAGTATAATTAAAATCATCGACGCTGATTTATTATCAACGCAACGTCTTCGTTGGCCATGTTCCGTTCAAGCAATTGATCATGAAAAATGTTTGATCTTGGATACGATGACATCAGGCAAATATTTCAATGGTCAATGGCAAAAACATTGGTCACGTGTACTTGAAATTAGCGAAGATGATCAAAATCTTCTTACGGAATTATTTCAATTGGATAGTGAAGCTGCAACAATGGCTATGACGAAGCAAACGATGATTATAGCGGCTAATGATGAACTACTTTTCGTTGATTTTGGATTCGTTCAACAGCAACAAAATTTTTCTCAATAGAATTCTTCGTTTTCTTTTTCTTCTCCTTTCTAATAGCGTTCTAATTCGTTTTTTTTTCTTATCATGCAAATAAAACAAAAGACATACTAAGGGTTTCGTTTTCTTTTCTTTTTTTTTCTTCTACATTGACAAATGTTATATAATTTCTAAATTGAATTTTTTTTGTCTTCTTCTACGACTTCTTAAATATTTCTTTCGACCATCTGTTCGAATAAAAAAAAACGAAGAATTTCAAGGATCGATCATAGACCTTCGAATACACCTGGCTTGCCATTTTTCAATTAATTTATCTATCTGTTTACGTTGATGAGAGAGAAGAAAATGTGAATAACTTTTCATCGACATAGATTATTAAATAACACCTCCACAATTTCGAGAAAAAAAACGAATAGAAACCTATCGAAAGAGCAATCTCATCTGACAGGTAAAATAAAATAAAACAAAATAGAAAGAGAGAGAGAGAGAGAGAGAGAGAGAGAGACACAAATCTACATTTACATTCATTCGTGTTTCTCTTGTCGATTGCAATCGCGTGTAGAACAGTTCTATCTGATTTAAGTAAGTCCTATGTTCATAAACGACCTCTATCCTAATTGAAATTTAATTCGTTATTGAGTTGTTTTTCGAGAGAGAAAAACACACGTTCGTTCGTTCGTTTGTTTTCGTACATGTATCATTGTCAATGTTTATTCATAGGTAATGATTATAAATCATCGCCCCAGAGAAAAAAAATCATTTGCTTCGACAAGAAGAAAAAAACAAATTTTTAATTTGCTTTTTTCGCGTAGAATAAAGATCAAAAATGAAATCGGATATCTATCAACCGACTAGTGAAGAAATCAAAATCGTTGTTGTTGGTAGGTTATTTGACGAACATAAAATTGAATAGACATTCATTTATTTGTTTTATGATTAGGTGATGGTTATACAGGCAAAGTAAAGTTCGAAAGATTTTCTTTTGATGAAATCGAATTTCGACATGTTGTTTTGTTCAAAGACGACATTGTGTGTTGTTTATAAAGATGGAGAATATCCACAAGATCCCTATGTTCCAACAATATTTGAGAATTATGCCGGTTAGAAAGATGAAAGAGACGTTGAATGTTACTTATCTCGTTTTTTTGTAGCAACAGTGATGTTAAATGATCGAAAATATGTTTTAAATTTATTTGACAGTGCTGGACAAGTAATTTGAGAGATTTCGAATTTTTCAATGGTTTATTTTTGCTTTCGAAATCAGGAAGAATACGATCAACTTCGTATAATGGCTTATCCGAATACGAATGTATTTATTCTTTGTTTTTCCGTTGTTGATCCTGATAGTTATTCGAATATATTAAGTAAATGGATACCGGAATTGAATCGTATGTTTTTCTCTCTCTCTCTCTGATATTTTTCTATCAATAATTTCAAAATCAAAGGTTATACGGCTCGTGTTCCAATTATTCTTGTTGGAACAAAAATTGATCTTCGTCATGACAGTGCAACACTCGAACAATTAGCCGAGAAAAATCAACGACCCATAAGTCAATCTGAAGGCGAACATATGGCACGTATTTGTTCGGCTAAAGCCTATCTCGAATGTTCATCGATTTTAAATTTTAATGTACGAAATGTTTTTCAACAAGCTATTGAAGTCTATCTATCGGCAAATCAACGTTCACGAAATGGTCTTTCGTCAAGTCGACGAATGGTTTCGACAAAATTTCAATCAGGTTCATGGTTGGGAACATTATTTTGTTGTACGAAAAAACAGTGTAAATCAAAATACGATTTGAATAATTGAACATTGCGTTTTGTTTGTTTGTTGTTTTTTTTTATTTGTGCAATTAGCACAGTTTAACTGTGATCGAAAACAAAAAAAACGAATGCCAAAACATTTTTTTCTTCTTCTTCTTCTTATTTTATTCTAATGAAAATGATAAATAATAATAATAATTTGAAAAACGAAAAGAGTCAATATTCGCTTTTTAGATTACTCAATGGCATCGTCACTATCACCAGTAGTTTGTTTGTTTGATTTTGTCCGATCGAATGATTTATTTGAGAGAATTCTTTTTTTTCTTCTTTAAATCCAGACGAATTCATTTGAAACCAAAATTGAAAATCATACTGATGAAAGTAATGACGAGGATGAAGATGAAAATTCAACAACGACAACAACAACAACAACAGCAGCAGCAACACGTTCGTCTGCTAAAGCACGAACAGCATATTCTTGTGTACAGATTATTAAAGTGAGAAAATATTTATTCAATATTTATTTCTGTGAAAGCTGATATCTTTTAGGAAAGTCATAGACAACCGATTTATGCAGTTGAAGTCAACAATCAAGCACAATATTCCAATGGAATATTATTTGCAAGTGTAGGATCGAATTCTGTATGTTAAATAATTGATTTCGAATTGTGATTGAGCATATCATTCTTCTAAATAGATTCAGATATATAAATTTGATATAAATACAAATAAAACTCAATTAGTTCATGCATATCTTGATCCAGATGTGAGTTGGTGTCTTTTTTTTCATAGAATCGAAGTGAATCGTTTCGTTCCTAGGCAAATGAAGAGTATTTCGCGTGTGCATGGACATTAATCGAAGATAAAACGGATAATTCATCGAAAGTTTTGTTAGCTGCCGGTGGTGAACGTGGTGTTATTCGAATTTTAGATGTCAATCAAAAATCACAGCATACAGCAGTAAGTTCGAGCATTGAAATGATTCGAATCGATTTTTATACAACTCGAATAGCTTCTACAAACTGGTGCTATTAATCATCTAACATTTGCTAAAGCTAAACCGAATTTATTATGTACTGCAAGCAAAAGTAATTCATTGATTTTGAATTGAAGATAATTCTTTTTGTTTTGATTAATTAGATTTTACCGTAACACTTTGGGATGTTCTTTCATCGATGTGTTTAGTTGTATTTCATGGACCTAATGGTCATACGGATCAAGTTCTTTGTGTTGATATCAATGATCAATGTACAATGCTTGCATCAGCTAGTATGGATCGATCGATATTTGTTTGGTCATTGACAAGTGATAAAATTCGCGAACAAATCGATCTAGCAGAAAATCCTCAACATGAAAATAAACGTCGATTAATTAAAGCTTATCCAGTAGCATTCGCTGATATCGAAGCCAAAGCAAAAACACTTCATTCACATTATGTTGATAATGTGCAATGGTATGGTGATGTTTTACTTTCTCGAGTAAAATTAATTTTATTTTCGAATTCAAAAGAATTTTGATCTTGCGTTTTGTTTTATCTAGTCAGCTGATAATACATTTTGTCTATGGCAACCAATTATTGGTAGTACGACAAAAGCATCATCGTTTAAATTACTTTTGAAATGGGTTGTACACGAGAAAGAATATATTTGGTTTTTGAAATTCGATATTTGTCGAGCTAGTCAAGTAAGAATTTAGATCGGCTATTTTTTTTATTGTGATTATATGTTTTGATCAGTTACTTGCAATCGGAACATTAGATGGACAAATACAAGTTTGGGATCTTTGTAATCATATGAATAATCCATCGATTGAGTAAGTTAAATGAATGAATGAGTGAAGGATGTGAATAATTGATTTTCATTTGTTAGTTTTGTTAAATTAAAAAATATGAATTCAAAAGCAAAAATCAGTCGTGTTTCATTCAATTACGATGGTTCAATCTTAGTTGCCTGTTCCGATGATAGTCGGATATTTATTTGGAAACGAAAATAATCGTTTATTTCTTTCTCTCTATTTTTTTATGTTATTATTGTATAGAGGATTATTGAATAAAATAAAAAAAAACAGATTTGAGAAAATCAACAGGTGATGTAGATAACATTGGTATGCATCTGTAGTATATATATAGAAAGGGTTTTCACCATTTGGTTTATAATTTCACCGTGAGAATGTCAGGTGTAAATCGAGTGGGTTTGTTTCTTGTTTTTGTGCTTTCGATTTCGATCGATGCAAGCCAATATCGTCCAGTAGTTCTTATGCATGGTATTACATCTTCAGCAAGTGACCTTTATGAACTAGCTGGATGGATCAATCAAACTTATCCAGGTATTTATGTTGTTTCAATTGAAATCGGCAATGGAGCAGATGACTCGGTTATGTTATCGATAAGTCGTCAAATTGAAATATTTTGTGCAAATGTTCGTGCTGATCCACATTTACAACAAAGTTTCAATATGCTTGGCTTTTCTCAAGGTAGTGTTATTGTACGTGGTGCACTTGAACGTTGTTCATTGCCCGTACACAATTTAATCACATTGAGTGGAATCAGTGGTGGTGTATTCGGTGTACCAAATCTTCTCAATCTATCAGCACATGTTCGAGAATTAATAACGGAATTTGTTTATGAAGAATTTGTTCAAGATACGATTAGTATTGCTGGTTATTGGCGTGATCCGTATCAATTAGACAAGTATATGGCTCATTGTAAATTCCTTCCTGATATTAATAATGAATTAGCAGTTATCAATCAAACATATAAAGATAATATCTTGAAATTAAATGCTTTTGTTATGACTTATTCGGATGTGGATGAAATTGTTGAGCCGAAATTATCCGGTTGGTTTGGAAATTATAAAGAGAAATCGTTAACAGTTGAAGCATGGAATGAAACTAGGCAATACACTGAAGATCTTCTTGGTCTACGAACACTTTGGGAACAAGGCAAAATCCATCAATTTATCAGTCATGTACCACACGGAGATTCGGATCATAAGCCGAATAAAGATTTTATTTTTCAAAATATTATGCCGTTCTTTAACAATACACTTCCATAAAATTCACTTAAAATAATTTATTTTTGAATAAAAACAAAAACATTGTAGATGTCTGCGACATCGCCAACGTGAAAAGAAAAAACAAACTGCAGAATAATGCATTGATTGGTTCACACGAGGTTTCAAAAGCACAGGCAGAAAGGAAAAAAGACATTCATATATAATGACTCATTATATCTTTCTTACATTTAATCGGCGTAAATTTATGAAATATCGGTCATTCGAAGATATATGGCTACATCAACTACGACCGAAGAATTCAGAAATAAAGAATTGCTAGATCGTGTTCGATCACTTCTTCAACGTGATAAAATCCGTTTGTGGGAACCACCTTATACAGATGCTAATACTGGCGCTGAAAACATTCTCGAAGTATGGCTTTTGTATTTTGTTCGAAGTTTATCAAAACTGTATATTAATATAGGACTTAATTCAAAGTTTGTGTGCCGAACTTGGCAATAGTGATGAAGAAATTAAAGAGACTCTTTCGTATCTTCGTCGACATGCTTTGGAAAAGTTAGCTGCTAAAAAACGTGCCGATCAAATGACATTAAAAATTCGTTTGTCTGCCAATACGAATTCGAAAGTTTGTTTGACAGAAAAAGAAATTTTCAATATTTGAGTTTTATTCTTGATTTTTGTAGAATAATTGTACAGAAATTAGCATACCTTTTCACAGTACAGGTCATGATTTAGAAAAACTCGTTCAAGAACAATTGAACTTAGTTGATCAAAATCTCAAAATGATCTGTTCAGGTCGAATGATTCAATTGAATCAACCATTACAAACACAAAACATTCGTGTAAGAGACAAATCAATCCTTTCTTTCTTTCTTCAATTTATCTTTGTTTGCAGAATAATGCAACAATTTTAGTTATTGCCGTTCCGAAAGCTGCCATCACTGCAGCAACAAATGACATTCAAACAGCGAATCTTATTCAAGCTGTAAAAGAAGCTGCAAATATTCTTCATGAGAATTCTCATTCGGCACCGAATTCAAATCGTTATCAATTACGTATCACCGATCAACAAGGTCGAGAATTAACAGCTTTATCCGACGAAGAAAAACGTTCACTAATGGTTGCTATGACTCTACACGAAAAAGGTCGTTCATTTCTTCGACAACGAGATTATCTTAGTGCATTGGCTCTATTCAGTGAAGCTGACAATGAATTTCGGCAATGTTCATCACAAATGTTGAATTCTGTTGATAATTGGTAAATTTTAAGTTCGACTAAAAAAAGAAATATATATAAACTTGACATTGTTTTGATGTTGAGAGGGGTCTACTCAATTTGGATATTGTCTGGTGTTATCTTTGCATGCAAAATGTCAATGATTTACAAGGTAATTTATCAATTTATTTGTTTTATAGAATTGTTAACGTGATGTTATATGTTAGATGCTGCTGAACGTTTGATGAAATGTGACACATGTTTTGTTAAAGTTTACGGAAATTCATTTCAACGTTTGAAAGCTCTGCAAAAGGATGGCACTGGACATATGGTACTTTTCGTTCGGTTGCATCTACTACAAGTAAAAACTCGATTGAATTGAACGATCAGTGAATGAAATATGTTTGCATATAGGCGATTGTTGCGTATCATGCTGGAAGAAAAATTGATGCAAAGAATTTTCTAGGCATGGCTGAAGAAGAAGCACGGATGATGCATGTAGATTCTGATAAATTAACACAAAGTTTGTGTTCAAGTTTTTGTTTTGGTACAAAAATATAAAGAAACAAAATTGATTTAGTTATGTTAATGGGTTATACAGCGAGTGAAGCTCGACGTGGCCTACGCAGTTCACAAGGCAATGTTGATCAAGCTATTGAATTTATACTTGAAGTATATATATAGTTGATCGTTTTAAATATTATCGACATGCTATTTTTTAGAATCGACGAATGCGAGAAGAAAGTCGTCGCGAGGAACAAGCTCGAGAAGAAGAAGAACGTTTACAAAATCGTTATGGTCGTACACAAAACGGACAAAAGTATTTCAATAACAAACAAACAAACATTTGTATGTTTTAAATTCTCATTTTCAGAATCAATATAACATATTTACG
>Ga0209952_1003862_pt1 | contig 10116 bp, 10 predicted proteins | sample ThiBiot_750_biof_2_FD_183951 | JGI IMG/M metagenome (GOLD analysis project Ga0209952, IMG submission 183951) | Wastewater bioreactor microbial communities from Cape Town, South Africa - Thiocy_cont_750_biof (SPAdes) | ecosystem: Engineered > Bioreactor > Thiocyanate-remediating >...
ATACATTTTTTGCCAGATCAACTCCAATTCGTTTAAGCTTCATTTGGACTCCTCCTTCCGTTGGCTGTTTGTCGAAACTACAGTCTGGCACATCGATGCCTCAGGTGGGAGGAGTCCATTTCATTGACCTACAAGCTACAAGCTTATGAATTATTGGGCCTCGACTAAACAGGATTACCAGTTAATTTTCTTTTCATTTCCCCATTTTTCAGGGCCCGTTCGCATGCCCTTGTGCTCCATCGATGCTTTAAAACAGAAAATGATTCTCCCATCAAATACTCCGCCTTGATTAACGCGATAAGAAACGATTTTTCCCCCAAAGTGCGAAGGCTTGTCTTGAGCTTTATGGAGATAAATATCACCGCCTACAAGGCGTTTTGCCGTATCTTTGCTAATGGCTCAGTAGCCACTCTCCCATTCTCCTGACGCGTTGGTAACAGGGCTGATATTATCTTGTCGTTCGATTAAATGAATAGACGGCACGAGTTGGCTCCTGACAGGTTTTTAATGTGATCGATATAATGCCTAATATTTTATATCATCACGACTCGTAACCTTCTGTAATGAGCGTTACTTTGCCCGCCGTTTCACCGCATAGCCATACTGGATGGGCCACGCAGGCTCCTCACCGAGAGCGTGCTGTGCCTTGATGGCCCAGTACGGTTCGCGCAGCAGTTCCCGGCCGATAAAGACCAGGTCCGCTTCGCCGCTGGTGATGATTTCGTCTGCCTGTTGGGGATCTGTGATCAACCCCAGGCCGCCGGTGCGGATCTGGGCTTCTTCCCGGATGCGCCGGGCAAAGGGAATCTGGTAGCCTTTCGATACCGGAATTTTCGCATCCGGTGTTGCTCCGCCGGAAGATACGTCGATCAAGTCCACTCCCCGCGACTGGAGTTCGCGGCAAAGCACGATGGATTGCTCGATATCCCAGCCGCCCTTCACCCAGTCGGTTGCTGAAATGCGCACGAAAAGGGGCAGCTCCTGGGGGATGATTTGCCGCATCCGCCCAGCCAGGCGCAGCAACAGGCGCATGCGGTTTTCCAGGCTGCCGCCGTATTCGTCTGTGCGCTGGTTGCTGATGGGGGACAGGAATTCGTGCATGAGGTAACCGTGAGCGGCATGAAGTTCGATGACTTTGAAGCCCGCTCCAAGCGCCCGCCGGGTGGCTGCTTCCCAGGCCGCGATGCAGCGTTCGATATCCTCCGCGGATAGCGGTTGGGGCACCGGGTCGCCCGTATCGAAGGGCAAAGGACTGGGGCCAACGACGGGCCAGCCGCCTTCGGCAGCGTTTTTGAGGCTGCGTCCACCATTCCATGGCCTGTCGCAACTGGCCTTGCGCCCGGCGTGCGCAAGCTGGATGCCCGGAACGGCTCCCTGCGATTCCAGGAAGCGCGCGATCCGCGCCAGCGGCTCGATATGCTCGTCCTTCCAGATTCCCATGTCGGCGGGCGAGATGCGCCCCTCAGCCGTAACTGCCGTCGCCTCGACGATGACAAGGCCCGTTCCCCCGATTGCCCGGCTTCCCAGATGAACCAGGTGGAAATCATTGGCAAAGCCATCCTCGGAAGAATACATGCACATCGGCGACATCGCGATGCGGCTGCGAAAGGTAACGCCGCGCAGCGTTAAGGGAGACAACAAGTCCATTTCCGGAATTTCGCGGTCGTGGTCGCTCTGGCATTGCGTCTGGAAGGAAGCGGGGGTTGTGCTTTCATCGGCGGCCGGGCCGCTTGCAGAATCAAGGGAAAGGTGGTTGATCCTGTTGGGGTCGTATTGGGACATGGTTTTCTCCTTGGAAAAATAACGGGGCTGGAGTCTGCCGGACAGGCGGCCACGGGTATGCGGTTTTCCAGCGGGGGCCGGAAGGGCGACGGATATGAGCAGCGCATGGGTTATGAAGGCACGCCGTCCACCGGCGCCAGCATGTTGGCGTCACGCGCCAGCAGCCATTTTCCATCCTGCTTCCTGAGAATGGACAGCGTATGGCCGGCTCGCGTCACAGGCGGGGAATCATTGGGTGGTGTGATGACGACAGTGAGCTTGGTCCACATGTAAGCCCAGTCCCCGAGTATCCTGATCTCCTGAATTTCGCTGCTGCCGTCGAATTGCGCCGCGTCATGGCTACCGTGGCCAGCCTGCGCTCCCGCAGCGGCAGCGAAATCGGCCTTATGCATGACAGGCTGGCCCGGAACGAGAAAGACGACGTCATCCGACATCAATGACAGGACCGTCTCGATATCGCCCGCCTTGCTTGCCGCCAGCCAGGTGGAAACGAGCTTCCGGATTTCCTGTTCGTCATTTTTCATATCGGTCCTTTGTTCCTGCCATTCCTATGATGGAGCGGATGCCGGCGAGGTCGCATCTTTCTTCGGAAGAGACCGCTCCGCCTTACGCGGTCACACCATTCGCATCGTCGCCTTTCGTGCATCCCACCCCGCAAAGCCGCCGTCGCGCCAGCGGAGATTTGTCCAGAGCTCCTAACCTGCACCGGTGGGGAGGGATGCTGTGCATCGGGCAAGAAATCGAGGCTGGAGATTATGAAAATATACGCTATTTTTCCTATAATTTACGCGGAACGGGGATGAGTCGGAACAATAAGCAGGAATAGGGCGCCTTTCCAGGAGAGCCGCCACCGTCGAACGGCGTTAAATATTCATTTGACAACCTAGGAGGGCTTCAGTAAATTCAACTTCATCCAGAAGAAATTGTTTATTCTTTCTGGATTCCGTTGATTGATTAAATTTTAAATGCTTTGAAACTATCGACGAGTCATCGGATCGTCTATCCGGATTTGCGGCGATGGTTTTTTCTAGGGAGAGAATTATGGGACGATTTGGTCGGATTGCCGTAGCAGCTTCTCTGTTTTTGCTTCCTGTTTCTGTTTTTGCCGCCGGATATGGTCCGGCAGGTTGCGGACTAGGTTCCATAGTTGTGGGGTCGAAGCCAGGTGGCGAGCAAATCTTCGCCGCAACGACGAATGGAACATTCGGGTCTCAAACTTTCGGGATTACGTTCGGCACTTCCAATTGCGGAGATAATGGACTGATAAAGCTGAGCAAGGAGCGGGAAGTCTTCGCGCAGGAGAATTACACCAGCCTGGTCAAGGAAATGGCCCAGGGCGAAGGTGAAAACCTGAATACCCTGGCCAGCTTGTATCAGTGCTCCACGGCAAGCCACAAGGAATTCGGGGCCCTGGTCCAGGCGAAATTCGATGATCTGGTCGTGAACGAGCAGACAACCTCGACTGAGTTGCTCGGCCGTCTTGAAAATCAGTTGGGCAGTCATCCCACGCTGGCGAAATCCTGTAATGTGCAGGTATCGGCATTAAACTAAAAAGAAGATAAACGGATACGGGCGAAAGCCTGTATCCGTTTCCGTATCGCTATCCCTATCCCCCTTATTCCCATGGTTACAACGTGCGGTCTGCTTGTCTTGTAGCTGGCTTGCTTTTCTGGTTTTCCTTTTTTCCTGCAACCGCCCATTCCCAACCTGATTCCACCGCTGATTACCTTGCTGAATTGCAACAGCAAGCCAGGAAACAGAAGCTTGCCCACGAACGCGTCTGGCACCTGCTTTTAAAATATGACAAAAGGCCCCTGGCCGGCGTGATCAGCGAAGCCGACGGGATGGAATTTTTCAATTCTCCCCAGGGAAAAGTCGATCCGGAAGCAGAGCTGGCAGCCACGCTGGCCAGTTTCTTCGTTCCCTTAGCCAGTATTCCGGAGGGCAAGGAGCATCCGCAGTGCAATTTTCCCGCCCGGTTCAGATGGCTGAACCAGCGGCTGGCGTTCGATTCCCGCCTGAAAGTGCAGACCTGCGAGCGGCTCGACCGCTGGATGGAGTCTCTGGATCCAACCGGGGCGACGCTGGTATTTGCATCCTATTTCATGAACAACCCGGCATCCATGTTTGGGCATACGCTGCTGCGCATCGATAGCCGGAGAACGGGCAGCGGTAATAACCTGATGAATTATGGCGCGAACTACGCGGCGAATCCCGATACGGACAATGCATTTCTCTATGCCTTGAGGGGCCTGATAGGCTCGTTCCAGGGGCGCTTCGCGATATTTCCGTACTACACGAAGGTGCAGGAGTACAACAACTGGGAGAGCCGCGATCTCTGGGAGTATGAGCTCAAGTTCACCGAAGACCAGTTGACCATGATGCTGCTGCACTTGTGGGAATTAGGCGGCACCTATTTTGATTATTATTATTTCCAGGAAAACTGCTCATACCACGTGCTTTCGCTGCTGGAAGTCGCCAACCCCGATTTGCGGCTGAAGGACTCGTTTTTCTTCAGCGTGATTCCGACCGATACCGTAAAAATCGTGATGGCGCAGAAAGGGCTGGTGAAAGATATCGTCTACCGGCCTGCGGTACTCAGCCAGATGAACCATAAGCGACTCAAGATGGCCGACGATGAAAAGCGCATGCTGCAAGGCATGATCAGGAAGGATATTTCGCCGGAAAGCGCGGCTTTCAAGGAACTTTCGGTCCGATCGCAAGCGCTCGTGCTGAATGCATACATGGATTACCTGCAGTATCAAAGCATGCAGGAAAAGAGCGACAAGGAAATAAAGATCCCGCTTTCGGTCTTGCGGGCAAGAAGCCGCCTGCCCAATGCGATCGATAGCGCTGAGGATGAGCTGAGGGGCGCCATCACGCATTTTTCCAGCCGTCCGGACCATGGTCATGGTACTGATCGCTTCCGGGTGGGAGTAGGACACAATGCCCACGAGCCTTTCATGGAATTCGCCTATCGCCCGGCCTACCATGATCTGATGGCGCGCGATGTGGGATACGACAAGAACTCGGAAATCATTTTCATGGATTTCAAGCTGCGTTATTACCTTGAATCTGAAAGGCTGAGGCTGGATCAGGCAAAATTCCTCTCGATCACGGCGCTGAATCCTTACGATTCCCTGTTTGCCAAGCCTTCATGGCGGGCAGAAGTGAAAATCGACACGCTGAGAGACCGCAAATGCGGTTATTGCAACTCCTTCAATGCCAGCTATGGCCGGGGCGCTTCCTATCGCCCGGAATTTTTTTCGCCGTTGCTGCTGTTTTCGTTCATCGACCTGAAAACCGAATTTTCAGGCCACCTGAAGCAGGATTTTCGCCTTGGCGGCGATGCCGAGGTGGGTTTGTACTATGACATAAGCGAGAATTTGAGAATCAAGCTTGCAGGCAGTTACCAGGTTTTTCTCCTGGGCGACAGCAAGCGTTTTTTTACTTCCCAATTCATCACCCGCTACGCCCTCTCGCAGGATCTCGATGTGCGGGTGGAATTGAATCGCTACGACCACAACAATGAAGGGGTTTTTTCGGTCAATTATTTTTTTTAGGGCCTGCTGATACCTGTTTCGTGCCCAGGTTGCTGCGCTAAAAAACGCAAGGGCGAGGCGCGAAGCGCAGGGGAAGCCTGAAAAGGTCACTACTGTTTCTTGGAGAAAAGATCATCAAGATCATTTCGTGCAGCTACCAGAAACATGGGAATAAAATTCTGGATATATTCAACGATGTAATTCTTAATTCAACGGCACTCTACGAGTATAAGCCGCGCACGCCTGAAGACATGATTTCCTGGTTCAGGGCGAAACAGGAGGGAAATTTTCCCGTAATAGGCCTGGAGGACGAGAGAGGAAACCTCTTAGGATTCGGAAGCTACGGAACCTTTCGAGCATGGCCAGCATATAAATATTCCGTGGAGCATTCTGTCTACGTGTGCAAGGATCAGCGCGGGAAAGGCCTGGGCCGCGTCATAATGAGTGACTTAATCCAGAATGCAAGGGCTCAGGGCTATCATGTTCTCATTGGGGGAATCGACGAGTCAAACATCGCAAGTATCTGCATGCATACCAGTCTTGGTTTCGTCCATGCAGGAACCATCAAACATGCCGGCTTCAAATTTGGCCGTTGGCTTGACCTCAGTTTTTACCAGCTGATACTCGATACGCCAGAGAATCCGGTTGATGGGTAACGTGAATGGCGGATCGCCTATGAACGCAATCTCCTGGATTACGCCAGCATGCTGGCATCAAGCGTCAGCAACCAAGGACTCCGGGCTGGGTCAGCGTGAAAAGCCTGGCAACGACAACACCTTTTTGATTAACGCCCGATCGAACTTCTCCGGCTCTTCAAAGGGTAGCGGATGCATTCTGCCAATGGTTTGCCTGTTCGGCATTGTTTGCGAGTGTCATATATTGCGCATGTTTGAAAAATACCTGGAACAATGGCGGCTGACGCCTGATGGCGATCCGATCATCACTCGCGGCAGCAGGCTTCTGCCGGTAAGAATGGCGGGTGTGCCCGCGATGCTCAAAATAGCGCTGGATGCGGAGGAAAAATTCGGCGGCGCGCTGATGGCATGGTGGGGTGGGCAGGGAGCTGCGCGCGTGTTCGCGCATGAAGAAGATGCGCTGCTCATGGAACGGGCGGAAGGCCCGTCCTCGTTGCTGGATATGGCGTTGGCCGGACGGGATGACGAAGCCAGCCGGATCGTCTGCGACGTGGCGGCCCGGCTTCATGCACCCAGGTTGCATCCACCCCCGGCCCTGGTTCCACTGGCGCAGTGGTTTCAAGCGCTGCCGCTGGCAGCCGCCAGCGGCAGTGGCGAACACCATGGAAGTTCCGGCAATATTTTCTCGCTATGCGCCGCAATGGCTGCCAGGCTGCTGGAATCGCAGCGGGATGTGGTGGTGCTGCATGGCGACATCCACCACCGCAATATTCTCGATTTCGGGGCACGCGGCTGGTTGGCGATCGATCCCAAGCGCGTGATCGGCGAACGCGGTTTCGATTATGCCAATCTTTTCTGTAATCCGGAGCTGGCGACGGTCAGGGCGCCTGGCCGGCTGACGCGACAACTGGAAGTGGTGGCAGAGGCGGCCGGACTGGAGCGCAAGCGGCTGTTGCAATGGATAGTGGCGTATGCGGGCTTGTCCGCCTCCTGGTTTCTGGAGGACGGTGATGCGGAGTCGGCAAAAGGTGATCTGGCTGTCGCCGAACTGGCCTGGGTGGAGCTGGGAGAACCGGGCTGTTGAGCGCGATTTGCGCACGCGGAAGGCGTTGATGGGATTCAGTGCTTCCTTAAGGGTTCTCTAAGGGTTTTCCTTAGTATAAAACCAAGGTTTCCCCAATATACATATTTTTATGCCTAAAGTAGGATAGAGCCATCTTAAATCAATCCGGCTTTACTACTGCCATGAAAACTAAATCAGCAAACATCCTTGCCACACTGTCGATGTTCGCTTTCCTGGTTTCGGCAAGCCCGATGGCATCCGCTGCCGATCCTACCGATACGCCTCAAATCCGCGCAGCCATTCAAAGCGCCGTAACCCGTGGCGATCACGAGGCCGTGGCAAAACATTATGAAGATGCAGCGATCGAGCTGCAAGCAAAATTGAAGGAAAAGAAGGAACTGCTGGAGCATTACCAGGATAAAAGCTACCTGTATGGCAGACAGGCCCAGGATCTGCAGTCGCATGCCCAGGCACTGGTTCGCAAGTATGATCAGACTGCCAAGGCGAACATACGGGAAGCGGCTCTGTATCGGAAACTGGCTGTGCAACTACCTGAAGATGGGCCTGTGCCAGATACGCAAAACATGACCGCTGCCAGTGAGCATGTGGGGCAGTATTGATCGGAATTTGAATCTGGTTTGAGTGGCTTGAGTGGCGTTAGCGGGCCTGGGGCGATTGCCGTTCCAGGCCCGTTTTACATGTACGGCAATATGCGAACGATGTGGTTCTCCATGCTCCACTGGAACGGCATTGAGGTTGGCGACAAGACAGGATCGATATCGGCCCATCCCAAGGTTAAAACTACCGGTTTTAGCCGGTCAGTTTTATCTTGCGCAGGATGGGTGGGCAAAGCGTAACCCATCATTTTCCTGGTGCTGGATGGATATTTTTTGATGGGTTGCGTTTCACTCCACCCATCCACAGTTGTTACAGTTGCTTCCCTTCCCGCCTCCCGATTTCTTTATTCCCTTGCTTCTCTTACTGCCGCATAAGCAATACGGCCATGAAGCTTACTGCTGGCTCGCCCGCGTGAGCGTTACTGGCCTGTCTGCCGCATCGTCGGCCCTGGCCAGTTCTATCGCCTCATAAAGCTTTGCAAGATTGTCCCGGCTGGTTTTCACGTTGGGGTGGTCAGGCCCCAGGCTTTTCTCGAAGGCCTCCAACGCCCGCTTGTAGAATGGTTCCGCCTGGGCATATTGACCGCGCGTGTGATAGATCAGGGCCAGGTTGTTGAGGCTGGTCGCCATGTTCGAATGATCGGGGCGGGCTGTTTTCTCCAGGATGGCCAGTGAGCGTTCATACAGCGGTTCGGCCTGTGCATATTGCCCCTGTGCGCGGTAGACCTCGGCGAGATTGCTCAGGGCTCTCGCGAGATCGGGATGGTGAAGGCCAAGCGCCTTTTCCCGTAAGGCAAGCACCCGCCGGTACAGCGGCTCGGCTTGCGCGTACTGCCCCTGGTCGTGATAGACCGCTGCAAGATTGTTCAGGCTGGTTCCCACGTGGGGATGGTCAGGCGCCAGGTTCGCCTCGTAGATTCCCAGGGCGCGGCGGTAATACGGCTCGGCCTGCGCATACTGGTTTGCGGTATGGTAGATCAATGCGAGATTGTTGAGGCCGGTGGCTATCTCGGGATGGCTGGCGCCGAGGGCTTTCTCGCGTATCGCGAGCGAGCGCTCGTACAGCGGCCTGGCCAGCGCATACCGTCCCTGGGTGCAGTAGAGCTCCGCGAGGTTGTTCAGGGTCTGGGCCACGTCCGCATGGTTGGGCCGCAGGTTTTTCTCGCGGATCTCCAATGCGCGCTTGTAGCGCGATTCGGCTTCGGCTGCGCGTCCGTCGGCACGGTAAAGCTCCGCAAGGCCGTTCAGGCTGGTGGCGACAAGGAGATGGCTGGAGCCAAGAGCCTTCTCGCGAATTGCGAGGGCGCGTTTGTAAAATGGTTCGGCCTGGGCGTACTGCTTCTGGTCGCGGTAGAGCTCCGCGAGATTGTTCAAGCTGGTCGCTACGTTGGGGTGGTCAGCCCCCAGTTTTTTTTCCGCCAGCGCAAGCGATTTCTTTACGGTTGCCACCGCCTGATCGTATTGCCCCTTGTCGTAAAGCGAAATGGCTTCCTTGCTGATCATTTGCCATTTCGAGTCCTCGGCGTGGACTGGATAGGCCACATGAAATGCCAGAAGAGCAAACAGCGCGATTCGCGTCATCTTCATAAATTCCGGTCCAAAAAAGTGGAGGGGCGGGGAGGCAAATCCATCCAGAATTACTTCGTTTTATCCGGTTTTTTGCAAAGGCGATTTTCTCATAAAATTCAGGATTTATGTGTCGTCGCACATTCGTTTTTATCCGTATTTCCAGCAGAAAAACGGCATGCGGAAGGCAATGCCGATGTCGATATCGGTGTCGATCCATGGAGGTATATAATCGCACCCGTCTTCATCCTCCCAAAAACTTATGTACCTGTCGGCCGGCATTCCCATCCTGCGTATCTTTTCTGAAGAAAAAGCGAGGGAGTTTTATCTTGATTTCATGGGTTTCAGTCTGGAATGGGAGCATCGGTTTGGGGATGACTTCCCTTTATATACACAGATAAAGCGGTCTGACTTGATCCTCCATTTAAGCGAGCATTATGGGGATGCTACTCCAGGCTCGACAATTTTTGTGCCGATACAGGAAATTGGTGTGTTTCAAGCTGAACTCCAGGCGAAATCTTATCGTTATGCAAAACCTGGAGTCGAGGCAATGCCGTGGGGTCAGATCATGGAAATTACCGACCCATTCGGAAATCGACTCCGGTTTTGCGAGCGGTCGAAATAAACTGCGTGGCGTGATCTGCCATCTGGAGCCAGGGTAGAGCTTTTACTGCGCCTTATCGGGTTGCTGCGGACGAGCCGCGTTCAATATTCGATGCCCTTCTTGCGCAGTTCAGCCCTCGCTTCCTCGCTTTTTTCCAGATCCAGTCCCATGAATTTCAGCACGGCGGGCGTTTTGGTGAATTGCAGGTCGCGATATTCCACCACCTGGATTCGATTGCCCCAGGGATCGAGAAAATCCATCCGGCTGCCCTCCAGCATGGTCGCCCCGGCTGCCTCGGCGAGTTCCC
>Ga0209952_1003871_pt1 | contig 10098 bp, 4 predicted proteins | sample ThiBiot_750_biof_2_FD_183951 | JGI IMG/M metagenome (GOLD analysis project Ga0209952, IMG submission 183951) | Wastewater bioreactor microbial communities from Cape Town, South Africa - Thiocy_cont_750_biof (SPAdes) | ecosystem: Engineered > Bioreactor > Thiocyanate-remediating >...
CGAGCATCGCCGAGGTGCTGGAGCTCGGCGAGCTGAACGGCGCGCTGGCCGGGATCGTGTCGGGCTCGGGTCCGACGGTCGCGTTCCTGGTGGCCGACCTCGACAATGCGCTCGACCTGCAGATCGCACTCAGCGCGTCGCGTATCCATGCCGTGCGGGCGACGGGACCCGTCCACGGCGCCCGCGTCATCGGCGACTGACCGACGGGACGCCCATCCGGATCGGATGGTCCGCGTGTCCGGGGCCATGCCCGAGGATGCCCGATCCGTGCCGTATGTCGGGTTGAGACGATTCGTCAGATTGAGTCGTTTCCACACGGAGCGGTCGGGCATCCCGGGTGTTCACCACGTTAGCGAGCGCTCCCCGTGTCCTCCTAGTGGGGGACGCGAAAACCGTCAACTCTTGACGGGTCGATCGGTTCTGACGGGTCGGCGACGGGGCAGGGCGAGGGCTCGGAGCTCGCGGCGCGAGCGCATCCCGAGCTTGGCGAGGATGTTGCGCACGTGGAAGTTGACGGTCGTCACCGAAACGTACAGCCGCTCGGCGATCTCCTTGTTGGTCATCCCGGCGGCCAGCGCGTGCGCGACCTGACGCTCGCGCGTGGTCAACGGCGCCAGCGGGTCGAGAGCGGAGGAGTGCTCTGCGCCGGGAGCGATGTCACTGGCCGATCGGATCCCATCGAGGAGCTGCACGGCGCGAGCGAGGTAGGCGCTGGCGCCCAGCCGACGGAAGGTCGCGGCCGCTCGCTCGAGCAGCGCGGCGGCATCGGCGCGGTCCGCCTCGCTTCGGAGTGCGGCGCCGCTGTGCCCGGCCGCGCTCCCCGCCAGCAGGAGGCGTCCTGCGTCGAGCGCGGCGACCGCCTCGGGGAACGGGAAGCGGGACTCCCCGGCCGCCTCGCGATAGGCCTGAAGCGCGTCGGCGGTGTGGCCCTCCGCTTCGAGCACGCGGCCCTCGAGCCAGCGCAACGAGCCGTAGTACGGGCGCCAGAGCCCGGGAGCAGTGCAGCGCTCGTAGGCCGCCCGCGTGTCGGCGGCGCGACCCAGCGCCGCGAGCGCGTCGACGCGGTAGGTCAACCAGCCGAGCGTGGAGGCGCGCGTCGCCGCCGTCTCGGCGTCGAGTGTCGCCTGCAGCTGGTCCTCAGGGCGGCCGAGCGCGCGCGCCAGCTCCGCGCGGGCCAGGAACGGCAGGTCGCCGTCGTACGATCCCGTGATGCGCGGATCGGCCTTCGCTGCCGAGCGCAGCCGCTCGGTCACAGGCTCCGTCTCGCCGCGCCCGGCGCGGACGAGCGTCGAGGTCCAGAGGGCGATCGGCCAGCACGACAGGTCGGTCTCGTCGAGTGCGAGCGCGACGGCGGTGTCGGCCAGGGTGACCGACTCCTCCCACTCGCCCACCAGGAAGAGGATGTGCGCGTACATCGTGCGCACGAACCCCGCGGTCCAGCTGCTGGGGAACCGGCGGACCAGTTCGTTCGCCTTCGCCAGGTCGGCACGCGCCCGCTCGATGTCGCCGCCGAGGATGGAAACCCGTGCGCGCGAGACCAGTGCGTCCACGGCCGCAGGGGACTCGTGCTGCGGAAGCATCCTGTCGAGTTCGGCGGTGAGCGGTGCGAAGAGGTCGGGGCGCCGCGCGTGGGCGGCGGAGGTGAGCGCCCAGCCGATCAGCCGCAACAGGTGCTCGTCGGGCTCGGCGAGCCACCGCAGCGCCGGGTCGGCGACCTCGTCCGGGCGCGGGCACGCGGCGATGTGCTCGCGGGCGATCTCCAGGTGGTCGAGCACGCCGGCGAAGTCGCCCATCGCCATCAACACCTTGGGCAGCGCCTCGGCGACGTGGGTGCGGATCGCGCGCTCGTCCGGGGTGACGGCGGGAGCGGCCTCCAGCTGGAGGGCGAGCTCCAGGGCGCCGGGCGCGTCCCGCGACAGCGTCCGCAGCTCCAGCAGCACAGCGTCGCGGGCGGGCGACGGAGGCAGCGTCTCGATCGCGGGCCGGAGGTCGAGGATCTGCTCGTGCAGCCGGAACCGCATCGCGAGAAGGCCGAGCTCGATGAGCGAGCGCTCGAGCTCCCGGTCGGTGGCGAGGTGGATCGCCGAGCGCGCGTAGCTCATCGCCTGCTCGGCCCTGCCCTGGTCGGCCGCCGCGAGCGCCGCGGTGAGCAGTTCGTCGACCAGACCCGGGTCTGCGGTGTCGGCGGCCTCCACCCGGTGACGAAGGGCTCGGTGGCCGTCGAGCACGTCGGCGGCGACCCGGTGGATCTGGACGCGCCGCTCCACGGTGAGCTCGGCGGCGAGGGCGTCGGCGAGCAGGGCGTGCGCGGGCTCCACCCACAGCACGCCGTCGCGGGGGGTCCCGAGCACGAGACCGCGGGTGACGGCCCCCGGCAGGTCGAGCCGCTCGCCCAGCCGCGCGGCGATGGAACCCACAACGGGTGCGGGCAGCGGGTCGCGCAGCACCGCAACGAACTCGGCGGCGGTGCGCACCGACGGGTCGGCGCCCTCCAGAGCGGCGGAGATCGCCGAGGCGAGCGGCATGATGGCGGTGTCGGGCAGGTCCCAGCCCGCGGGGTGCAGCGCCTGCGTGAAGGTGTCGTGGAGCTGCCCGAGGAGGACGCTGAGCAGCAGAGGGGAACCCTGGGTCGCGTCGGTCAGCCGGGTCGCGGTGCGGCGAGAGACCGCGTGGCCCAGGATGTGCTCCGCCAGCTCCTGCGTGTCGGACACGGTGAGCGGGGTCAGGTCGAGGCGCGCGTGGTTGACCGACGACGCCGCCAGGTCTTCGAAGAGGGCGGACACGCTGTTCGGCTGCGGGCGCGTCGCGGCGGTGAAGAGGAAGGCGCGGTCGGAGAGCCGGCGCACGACGAATCGCAGAGCGCGAGCCGACGGCTCGTCCACCCACTGCGCGTCGTCCACGATGAGGCACACGGGGCCGGAGAGCGCGTCGATCGCGTCGAGCAGCAGCCTCCCGACGGTGAGGGCGTCGTCGTCGGGGGCGGGAGGCCGGATCGCCGCTCCGCCGAGGCCGACGAGTCCGCGCACCAGGGTCTCGACGGTGGCGTAGGCCAGATCGGACTCGAACGAGTCCGCACTCACCCGCAGCACGGTCCAGCCCTCGAGCCGCTGCGCGACGTCGGCGAGCAGGGCCGTCTTGCCGAGTCCGGGCTCGCCCGTGACGAGCACGGCGCCGCCCTGGTCGAGGGCGCGATGGGCGACGAGGAGGATGGTCTCTCTGGCACGATCCCGGCCGATCAACGGCCGAACCGTCGAGTCCAGGTCGGTCACGGTCGCCCCCATCCGCCCGCGCGGGTCGGAAGTCGGGAGTGCGCGGTCCGGTCCGTCGATCATCGCACAACCGGGGCACCGGTCGGTTTCCCCCAAGGTGGGGGAACGCCGCGGGCGGCTCGGCCCTCCCACCGCGACGGTAGGCTGGAGGACCGTATGGCTCATCTCCTCGGCGCCGAGTCGCTGCATCTCGAATACCCCACGCGGGTCGTCTTCGACTCGGTGACGCTCGGCGTCTCCGAAGGCGACCGCATCGGCGTCGTCGGCCGCAACGGCGACGGCAAGTCGACGCTCCTGTCGCTTCTCGCCGGGCGGCTCGAGCCCGACGCGGGGCGCGTCACGCGACGTCGCGACGTGACCGTCGGCATGCTCGACCAGCGCGACGACCTTCCGGACGCGCTCACCGTCGGCCGGGCCATCGTCGGCGACCGCGAGGAGCACGTCTGGGCCGGCGACCCGCGCGTGCGCGACGTGCTCGCCGGACTCGTCGCCGACATCCCGTGGGACGCCGCGATCGGCGAGCTCTCCGGGGGTCAGCGTCGCCGCGTCGCCCTGGCCGCACTCCTGGTGCACGACCACGACCTGCTGTTCCTCGACGAGCCGACCAACCACCTCGACATCGAAGGTGTCGCCTGGCTCGCCTCCCACCTGAAGCAGCGCTGGGCCTCCGGGTCGGGTGCGCTCGTGGTGGTCACCCACGACCGCTGGTTCCTCGACGAGGTGTCGACCTCCACCTGGGAGGTGCACGACAGGATCGTCGAGCCCTTCGAGGGCGGGTATGCCGCCTACGTCCTGCAGCGGGTCGAGCGCGACCGCATGGCCGCGGTCGCCGAGACCAAGCGGCAGAACCTCATGCGCAAAGAGCTCGCCTGGCTGCGCCGCGGTGCGCCGGCGCGCACGTCCAAGCCGAAGTTCCGGATGGACGCTGCCGCCGCGCTGATCGCCGACGAACCCGCTCCGCGCGACTCGGTCGAGCTGACGAAGCTCGCCACCGCCCGCCTCGGCAAAGACGTCGTGGACCTCCTCGACGTGACGGTCGAGTTCCCGCCGAAGACGGTGCTGCGCGACGTGGAGTGGCGCATCGCGCCGGGCGAGCGCACCGGCGTCCTCGGCATCAACGGCGCGGGCAAGTCCACGCTGCTCGGCCTGGTGGCCGGCACCGTCGAGCCGACGGCCGGGCGGGTCAAGCGCGGCAAGACGGTCAAGATCGCCACCCTGACGCAGCAGCTCGACGAGCTCGACGCTGTGCGCGACCAGCGGGTCAGCGCCGTCGTCGCCGACAAGAGGACGACCTACCTCGCCGGAGGCAAGGAGGTCACGCCCGGCCAGATGCTCGAGCGCCTCGGCTTCACGAACGCCCAGCTCTCCACGCCGGTGAAGGACCTCTCCGGCGGCCAGAAGCGCCGCCTCCAGCTGCTGCTGATCCTGCTCGACGAGCCGAACGTCCTCATCCTGGACGAGCCGACCAACGACCTCGACACCGACATGCTGGCCGCGATGGAAGACCTCCTCGACGGCTGGCCGGGGACACTGCTCGTGGTCTCCCACGACCGTTACCTCGTCGAGCGGGTCACCGACCAGCAGTACGCGGTGATCGACGGCGCCTTCCGCCACCTCCCGGGCGGGATCGACGAGTACCTGCGGCTGCGGAGGGAGCGGAGCGCGGCGCCGAGCGCCGGCCCGGTCACGGCCGCGACCACTCCGGCTCTGTCCGGAGCGGCCTTGCGCGCCGCCGAGAAGGAGCTGACCTCCATCGACCGCCGCCTCACGAAGCTGGCCGGCCAGGTCGCCGAGCACCACGAGGCGATCGCGCGCCACGACCAGTCCGACTACGTCGGCCTGGGCAGGCTCACCGAGGAGCTGCGCGCCCTGGAGGGCGAGATCGCCGACCACGAGACCCGCTGGCTGGAACTGTCGGAGCAGCTGGAGGGCTGAGGCCGACGCACCCTACGGCGCCGCGAACAGCTCCATCCGCACGTTGTAGTAGGCGTCGGTCGGGCCGAGCCCGCGCATGCCGATGCGCTCGCACACCCGCTGGGACGCCGCATTCTCCGGGTAGGTGACCGCGACCACCCGGGGGAGGTCGGCCAGCGCCGCCCCCAGCAGCGCACCGGCAGCCTCCGTCGCGTAGCCGTGGCCCCAGTGGTCCGGGTGGAAGTGCCAGCCGATCTCGGTGTCGCCCGACGGCCGCAGCGGCTCAGGCCCGGAGGCCGGGATCGGCTGCAGCATCACGGTGCCGATCGGCTCGCCCGCCAGCGTCACCACGCGGAACGCCCGCAGATCGCCTTCGAGCGTGCGCAGCCGGGCGACCCGCCGTGCGGCGTCCGCGGGGTCGGTCATGACGGCGGGCGTCCGACCAAGGAATCGGGCGACCTCCCACCGCGAGTACAGGTCGAAGGCGAACGCGACGTCGTCGTCGCGCCAGGGCCGCAGGACGAGCCGCCCGGTGCTGAGCTCGGTCGGGATGTGCACCCGCACCACCCTAGCCCGGCCGCTCCAGCCCATCCACGGCCCAGCACTAGACTCGCCGCATGCCCACTCACACCGTCGTGAACCAGGCCCCGCCGCGCGTCGACCTCGACGAGTTCGCGGCGAACCTCCCGCTGCGGGAGGGGGTCGAACGCTACGACGCCGACTGGGCCGTCTCCGACCTCGGTGCCGTGGGGCGGCTGGTTGGCTCCGCCGGCTTCCAGGCCGACGCCGAGCGCGCGAACGTGCGCGAGCCGCAGCTGCGCGCGTTCGACCGGTGGGGAGTGCGCATCGACGAGGTCGACTACGACGAGAGCTACCACCGGGTGATCCGGGAGGCCGTCGCCGCCGGCGCGCACACCTCCGCGTGGGCCGACCCGCGGCCCGGGGCGAACGTCGCCCGCGCCGCCGCCTTCATGCTGTTCGCGCAGGTGGAGCCGGGGCACGCCTGCCCCGTCTCGATGTCGCACGCGGCCGTCCCGGCCCTCGCCGCATCCCCCGACCTCGCGGCCGAGTGGGTGCCGCGGCTGCTGTCGCGGGAGTACGACGGCCGCCTCGGTGCGACCAAGTCGTCTGCGCTGTTCGGCATGGCGATGACCGAGAAGCAGGGCGGCTCCGACGTCCGCGCCAACACCACCCGGGCGCTCGCCGATGGCGACGGGCGCTGGCTGCTCACCGGCCACAAGTGGTTCTGCTCCGCGCCGATGTCCGACGCGTTCCTGGTGCTCTCCCAGACCGCAGGCGGCCTGAGCTGCTTCGTGGTGCCGCGCGTGCTGGAGGACGGCACCCGCAACGTCTTCCTCATCCAGCGGCTGAAGGACAAGCTGGGCAACCGGTCCAACGCCTCCAGCGAGGTCGAGTTCGACGGCACCGTCGGCCACCTCCTCGGCGAGGAGGGGCGCGGTGTCCGCACCATCCTGGAGATGGTCAATCGCACGCGGCTCGACTGCGTTCTCGGCACAGCGGCCGGGATGCGGCAGAGCGTCGCCGAGGCCGCGTGGCACGTGCGCCACAGGTCGGCGTTCGGTCGACGCCTGGCCGACCAGCCGGCGATGACCGCGGTGCTCGCCGATCTCTCGCTGGAGTCGGAGGCGGCCACCGCCGTCGCGCTGCGCCTCGCCCGTGCCCACGACGACGACGCGCCCGACACCGACGTCGCCTTCCGGCGTCTCGCCACCGCGGTGAGCAAGTACTGGGTGTGCAAGCGCGGGCCCGGCCATGCGTACGAAGCGATGGAGTGCCTGGGCGGCAACGGCTACACCGAGGCGTTCCCGCTGGCCCGGCGCTATCGCGAGCAGCCGGTCATGGCCATCTGGGAGGGTTCGGGCAACGTGATCGCCCTCGACGTGCTGCGTGCGCTGGGTCGTGAGCCGGCGAGCGTGGAGGCGTTCGACGCCGAGCTCGCCTCCGCCCGCGGCGCGCACGCCGCCTACGACGCGCATCACGACCGGCTGCGGCGCACGATCGCCGACGCCGACGAGTCCACGGCTCGGGCGGTGGTCGCGGCACTCGCGGTCGCACTGCAGGCGTCGCTGCTCATCCGCCACGCCCCGGCCGCCGTCGCGGACGCGTTCGTCGCCTCCCGCCTCGGACCCGATCGCGGCTCCCTCTACGGGGAGCTGCCCGCAGGGGTGGACGCCGTCGCACTCGCCGGTCGCGCCTGACCGGACGTCACGGCCACGAGCCGAAGAGGTCGCCGATGGCGCCGGCGACGTCGAGAGCCGACCCGGCGGCGTCGACACGTCACCGACCGACGAGACGATGTCGACGAGGTCGCCCAGCGCGGCCGCAACCTGGAGGATGTCGCCGGCGGACTGCGCGATGTCGCCGAGGGACGACAGGACCGCCTGGTCGAGCCCGTCCAGGTCGATCGCGATCACCTTCGTCCACTCGCGCTCCATACCGAAGATGACGGCGTAGGGCAGCAGCCGCTCGTGGAGCCGGAAGCGCTCGGCGGGGTCGGACGGTCCCGCTGGGCTGGACGCGTCCGAGGTGCGGGAGGCGACCGCGACCCGTTCGGCGCCGGAAGGGGACTGCAGCGTCCGCAGCCGGTCCGCCTCCGCGAGGCGCATGTACTGGCGGAGTCCGTCGAGATGGGTCCTGCGCGATGCCGCAGCAGCGGTGAAACGACGCGGGCGCACGCGACCGGCGACGGCGACCTCCGCGACCAGGAGGGCGGACGCCGCCGCCGAGAGGAGCGCGAGCGGCAGAGCGCCCAGGAGTGAGGAACCGATGAGTGTCGGCAGCGCGATCAGCAGCAGGAGCACGCCGAGCCGGACAAGCAGCGGCCCGGCGATGCCGTCCTTCATCAGCAGGCCGGCGCGCCGAAGCCGCGAGGCCTCGCGCCGGATGAGGTCCTGCACCCGTCGACCGGCCTTGCGCGCGTCCTTGGAGAAGCGCCGGGGGCGTCCGTCGCGCCCGGCCTCGAAGAGTGCGTCGAGCAGTGCCAGGTCGCCGGCTCCGAGAGCGCCGGGATCGGGGACCTCGATCGAGATGGTCGGTCGCCGGCGGCGTCGTCCGGTCGGGCTGTCGGCGAGCAGGCGCACCCTGCCGCGGACGGCCAGGTCCAGGAGGGCAGCAGCCGCCGCCCGCCGCTCGAGGCCCGCGAGCACGGCATCCTCGAGCACGGTCGTGCCGCGCGCGGGCGCGTACTCGACGATCAGCGATCGCGGCAGCCACACCGAGCGGACGGCCGCCACGATCGCGACGAGCAGCATCGCCCCCGCACTGACCGCCAGCACGACTCCGAAAACCATCGCCCCAGCCTACGGGCGTCGCCTCACGCGCTCACGCCCCGGTTCAGGACCTGCCGAGTACGTCGATCGTCTGCGTACGCGACGGATTTCAGCCGATTCTCTGCGTAGTCGACGGTTGGTCGGTGGACGCGGGAAGGGCGGCCACAGAGGGGAGGGCAGCGGGGTCGGGCGCGGCGCCGATGGCGCGGTAGAACTCCGCGACCGCCTTGCGGTTGTAACCGGCCCAGTCGAAGCCGCCGTCGGGCACGTCGCCGCGCAGGAAGGCGCGCAGCCCGTCGGCGACCCCGTCGACCGACTGCGGCACGACCAGGCCGCTGCCCTTCGGCAGGGCGTTCTTGGCGGAGGCGAACTCGACGGTGACGATCGGCAGCTGGAGGACGAGGGCCTCCAGGATGACCATCGGCTGGCCCTCGTAGTCGCTCGACAGCACGAAGCAGTCGGCCTTCGCCATGATGGCGTGCGGGTTGCGCTGCATCCCGGTGAGGAACACCGAACCCTGCAGCCCGAGCTCCGCGACCACGGACTCCAGGTGGCCGGCCAGCGGTCCGGAGCCGACGATCAGCAGCCGGGTCTTCGGGCTCTCGGCGTGCACCTGCGCGAACGCGCGGATGAGACGCTCCTGGTTCTTCTCCGGAGACAGGCGGCCGACGTTCACGAAGGTGGTGATGTCGTCGTTCGGCGCCAGCAGCTGCTCCGCCCAGTCGGGGATGCTGCCGGTCTCCTCGTCGAATGTGAGCTCGTGGAGGTCGGCAGCCGCGTTCTCGAGGATGTGCTCGGCGTCGACCGTGTTGAGGGCTGAGCGGAACTTCTCCGGCTCGGCGTATTCCGCCAGAGAGGCGCGGTTCACCTCGGACAGCGTCGGCGAGACGGACACCAGGTGGTCGTACTGGGCGTACAGCGTGAACAGCTGGGTCAGCGAGTGCAGCATCCGCTTCTCGCCGTTGACCTCGCGGTGCGCGTCGGAGGCCAGGTCGTTGTGCATCCAGATCGAGCGCTGCGCGTCGGGGGAGTGGAGCAGCAAGATCGCCCAGAACGGGCCGTAGCCGGAGAAGTCGACCACGTAGTCGAAGCGGCTGTCGCCGAAGCAGCGGTACCACTCGTCGTCCCAGAGCCGGTTCTGCGCATCGGTCTCCGCGTGCTGGGCCGTGCGCCCCCTGCGGAAGTCGAGGTGTCGGGCGAGGTGACGCAGCTTGGCGCCGTTCATGCCGCCGACACGTGGGAACTGGCGCACGGCCGGGTGGATCTGGCGCTGCTTGGCGATGATCGTCTGCGAGCCGCTCTGGGCGAAGAACGCGGACACGTCGTAGCGCTCGTGGTCGAGGTTGTTGAGGAGGTTGAGGGCGGAGGTGGTGATGCCGTTCGGTCGCATGCCGCCGAGGTAGAGCAGGATCTTCTCGCGGCCGTCGTCGTCGAGCGAGGTGCGCAGACGGTAGCCCTCGCGCACGCCGCGGAACACGATGTCGACGACCCGACCGGAGGCCGAGCCGTCCTCGTAGGGGGTGAACCGGCGCTGCATGTCGAGGTAGCGCTCCCGCGACCCGGCGGGCACACAGTCGCCGTCGGCCGCGACCGCCGCGAGCGCGTCGCCCAGCTCGGGGGCCGAC
>Ga0209952_1003878_pt1 | contig 10091 bp, 6 predicted proteins | sample ThiBiot_750_biof_2_FD_183951 | JGI IMG/M metagenome (GOLD analysis project Ga0209952, IMG submission 183951) | Wastewater bioreactor microbial communities from Cape Town, South Africa - Thiocy_cont_750_biof (SPAdes) | ecosystem: Engineered > Bioreactor > Thiocyanate-remediating >...
CATATATACTTTTAACAGACACAACGAGAAAGGAATTGAAAGTTGATCAGAGTAACGGAATTCAATCTGCTTAGAAAAACATGAATCGACACTCGTTTTCTTCGATGACTACGATTTAAATCATGTTAAATTGATTGAGACACAATGTCTGTACAGATGTTTTTCTTTCATATGACTTTACATATGTTTAAGGGTGTATTTCGAATATCGTATTTTCTTTTTATACGTAATGAAACTGAATAAATTTTACCTTCTTTTGGGCAATATTTTCGTTGGCGTTTATCGGACGAATTTATTGTCATTGGTTTCTTCTTCTTCAAAATAAATTCTTCGTCAAGATCATTGGAATTGCCTGTGGTACAATGCATTAATGTTGGCGAGGTTTTCTTTTTCTTTCTCGATGATTGTTCGTAGTTCGACATGGGAAATGTTTGTTGATAAACATCTTCGTTAAGACTGAAATTACACAGAAGAAAAAAATCGAAGATGATTACAAAATTGAACACCTGTTGGAAATCAATGAATGTTTATCGTGAAAGAAGATTGTATTACTTGATGATACGAATATTGTTCGAACGAACTCATCCGAAATAATGAGAATGAGAAAAAGAAATTTGTAATGGATTGAAAGTTTTTTTTTTTATATAAATAAAATATGTATGTATATTTGTATGTTAAAATTCGTTTTTCTTTTTCTTTCTTAAAAAGTTTTCAAGTGTCTATAGTGCAAAGACGTGTCTACACTGCTGTTCACCTTGAAACTATGCAAAGTAGGAAAAAAAGTGGATACTTTAACAGAAAAAAAACTAAATCTTATGTCTTCTTTGTCTTTAAATTCAGTTCAGATATTGAAATCCGATGATGTCGATGAATATGTAATGCACTTCAAATGATTTTATTGTGGAATTTATTATGTTTTTGTTATCTCAATTCTTTCTTACTTTCTCGCCTGAGTATGTTCGATAGGCGGAGTCCTTCGAAATATAGATCCGGAATAATGCTTTATGCATATGCGTAAATACATAATGACTGGCTCGATGTATGAAACCATAAAACATTATCAAGGAGAAGAGGAATATTAACTTCGATTTTATGAAAAAAAAAATCTCTTTTTTTTCTCCTCTCGGTTCGTCTAGGAAAGTATAGATTATGACTACGACGCTTGTATTCATCGAAAAACATGCATATTGATTTAGTATTTGTATGTTTGCTGAAATAAACTCAAGTATACCAGTAAATATCATTTTTATCTTTTAGTAACTTAATTTCTCGATCGAGAAGCCTTTTCTTTTTTGTTTTATTCTATTAAATTTAATTAATTCGATGTCTTCTTTCATCTCTAAATATCATTGCACATCGCATCCTTTTCTTCTGATGTAGTTTAATAAACTGAATGTCAGAGTTTTTTTTCTCCTAATTTAAAAAAGTATAAGGAACTGACAACTTCCGATGGTATTTTTAGAAAGAATTCATTTATCATACCTATCTTGATCTAAATCGTCCTCGCTACTTGAGAGAATTGGATGTGTTGAAAATGAATTTGATTTCGTTATAGGTCGAGGAATTTTCGATTTTTTCGAATACATATTTTCTGCATTTGATGATGTTGTTGAATGTTCACTAGCTGTTGTAATACTTGTTGATGATGTTGCTGAAGATATTCGAACGGGTATTCGTGAAACCGATTTCTTTCGTTGGAGGTTTTCCGAAGGATTCATCGATGTTGCTGTTGTAAATGGTAGGATAGGTTCACAAGAATTAGCACGACGTTTTGGTTTATTGATTAAACTTTGCCGACTTAATGTTTTCGATCGTTCATGTTGTCGAAAATTTGGACAATTTGGATCGTGATATAGATGATGAGTGGATAGTGTCGATGAATGAGGAAGATCTTTCAATGATTCACATTTACACGAAACACAACGTGGACAGAGAATAACAGGTGATGATTGTTGACCTTGAAGTAATGGATCGGACCAATTGCGAAGTGTACTAGCAAAAAGTATATGTTCATTCGACATCGACGAATAAAGACTATTATCAGAATAATCAGTTAATTCAGCCATGGATGCCGATCGTCGAATTGTATCGCAATTGAAATTGGTCGGTGTAGGACCTAGAACAAGAGAAAAAGAAAACAAAATAACAGTATAGATGTATTATTAACTCAATAGATTGTTCATTTGAAATGAATATGAAACGAAAGAACAAAGACACGATTGATTTAGTTACAATGAACACAAAAGAAAAGGCAAAAAAAACTACGTCGAGAATGCTATCATCCTTTTTCATGTATACATACAAATGAATTGTGGGTTAAATTGAACTTTTTACCTTCTATTCAAACGTCAGTAGTATAATTAATACGACAACTATTTCTATTCTCTGTCTAATGTCCTTCGAATAGTTGATCTATTTACACATTCGTAGGCAAACAACAAATACAGATTGAACACATGCAAATGATTCTTCTTTCGATAAAAGTGTGTGTGTGTGTTTTTTTGAAAGAGAAATGGAGAAACTAAAAGTGTTAATTCTTTCTTGTGGAAGTAACACTTCCAAACCGGACTTTCATATCGTTAGAGACATACAATCTGTTAAATCATAAAACAGAAACAATAATCTACGTTATAAAAGCGGAAAAGCAAAAAGAAGAAGCAGAAGCAGAAGAAGAAAAGGAAAAAAAGACAGGTATAATAGACGAGACAATGCTCTCGCTCGTTTAGACACATTGAATCGTATGCATAGACCCATACATCATCATCATTGCAGAAGCGATTATTAAATAAATGAAAGACGAAGAAGAAAAAACGAGAGAGAGAGAGAGAGAGAGAGAGAGAAAGCGACCGGTGACAGATAACCCCTATGGTAGCATTTAAATTCAGACATCATGTGAGTCGATAAAAAATCGTATTACTATTTTTGCATAGAATTTTAACTTCTAAATACAAAGACGAACTAAGATAAACAGTCAATTGCATGCGAGAACATACGCAGCAGGGAGAGACCAATTAAAATGAAAGGTACGGACTGTTTAAGAACGATTAATGATCAAAATGAATGTTAATTTCTTTTGTCTGTCAAAGACTTTTCTCGTTAATTAGTCTAGTCTACGTTTTATATCTACATATATAGTTTTTTTTTCTTTTCCTATCATTTCCGGTCGCTTTACTGTCATACGTATATAAAATCTTTCAAAATAAATGATTTCCGAAATCAAAAACGAATGATCAATGTGTCAATCTGATCGAAATAACATGAATATAAATGATTGCATAAGACGAAAAATGAAAAGAAACTCATACTTTAGAATATCAAAAGTGTTGTTGAATATGAAAATTTATTCATAATAAATAAAACGACCTCAGCATGAGGAGTGTCAATCAAATCGACAAACTTTTTCTCTTACACTCAAGTATTCGCAAAAAAACAAAACGGCACCTAGAAGACAATCTGTCCTATAAACTTTTTCACACTCGGCATTCCACTTGTCAAAATAAATATACAATAGAAAAAAGAGAGGGAACCTGTGTCAATGCACACTCCTGTCCATTGATGCAAGAAAAAGGCAACGAGAGAGAAAGAAAAAAAGAAAACTGTAGAGTTCACATTCCTTTGTCATCGTTCTTTCTTCTTCCTCTTTGTTGAGTACTACTACTACTACCTGATCGAGGTTGATTCTCTGCATCGTTCACATCAGATGAACTAACCATGATTTGTACATTGCCAAATAACATCAGTCCGTCTTTTCAACTTCAAGTGTATACGCAAACTGTAATCGAAGATAAAATAATTTTTCGTCTCTTATTTGCTTTTGTTGACACACGTTTTCTTGCTTATATTGTCAAAATAGAATTGAAGTACTTTGTTCTTTCTTTCTTTTTTTAAATTCTATCTATCTTTCTATATCTTCTTTCTTATTCTATTCTATGTAGTGATATTCGACTGATAAAAAGATACTTTACTTACACCTGGTCACATTTTTTTTTCTCTCTCTCTTCAACATGAATTAAAAAGAAAGCAAACTATTGTTGTTCTTTCGCTCGTATGTTTCTTCTTTACAATCAGCTTTAGGTTATTATACATGAAACTTAAAGTGTGCCTCAAGATTTCGAAAGAAGATTATTATTATTATTATTATTACAACATGATATTGAAGTAATGCAAGAGAAAAGAAAATGAATTCTTATGTGACATATAGAAGGGTGTCTATAGTGTTGATATAAGAGTAGTGCAGAAGGTGAACAAAGTTTCGTACTTATATGTTAATTAGTGACAATCGGATGTTGGAGCTTTATGTCTGTCTAATGAATCTATTAGCGGAAATATTTAGATTTCAAATATTATATTTTGCCTTCTCAATCTTCAAACAAATGTTGATCTAAGCGCATTAATATTTCTAAATAGAATTCAAATATTTTCATTGATACTAATCAGTCAGAGGAACAAAAACATGCGCGCACATACACACGCACACAAATGATGATTTATTTTCTGTTTAATATGAAAATCAGAACAAAAAAAAATGAACGTTTTAGGTAGAATTGTTCTTTTTGGTAAGATTATGACTGAGTTGAAGTGTTTAACGTTGAGACATTTGGGTGGGCGGAGTGAAAAAGCCACCTGATGCTTTACTTGCAGCACGTGATGGTGCAAGACCAAAAATTTTTTGCACATTCTAAATAAAACATCTCAATAGACTTTGTTTTCAAAATAAAATTCCATATTATTACCTGTCGAATTGACATTGTACATAAAACGTAAAGAAATATAAACGAACAATCAGTAAAATCTTCTCCGGAGAGATTTCGATGTGACAATCCACGTATGAATGGAATTGGTTCAAATGGAAGTTTGGCAACAACTCGACCTTCGAAACTAAAAGAATCGTCTTTTTATTTTTCTTCGAAAAGAAAACTAGAATTCTTTCGTTTACATCGAATTGAACATGCCGAGTAAAGCCATAAATGTAAAACTCGATGCAAACATAGATTTCATTTTAACCATTGATAGATCACGATTATTAACTTTTAATTTTTCTTCTTGACGTTCTATTTTAAATCAACGAAAAGAAACATTAATAAATTCATAAAATAAAATCTATTCTCAACAAACCAAGTTTGCGTTTTTGAACTTTATCTGCAGCTTCGCTAACAGTTTCTTTTTGTCGTTCAACTAAAAGCCAAATTTACCATCGAAATCAATTCATAACTTGAACTTCACTTACGTTTTTTACTCGCCTTTTCGACTTCACCTTTTAATCGTTGATATTTTTCTGTACGATAGACAAGAAGCCATGTTAAACCTAAATCGAATATATGAACTTCATTTTGTTTAAACAATTTCAAACAACACACCTTCGCCAAGAAGTGCAGTAGCAATTGAAATAAAAATAATTAAAATTGTATCACCTATCATGATTAGAATCCTTCGGGAGAGCAACACAAAAAAAATGCAGAATGAACTTTAGGAGAATTAAGAAGACAGACGACGTGGATTATTTCGAATAACATTGGACTAGAACGATCTCCATTCAGTATCTATTGCATGACAGATAGCGTTAGAAGTCAATCGTCGACATGCGCGTATTCAGACGATGTTTTTTTGTTTCGTGTTCGATTAGATTCATAAGGTTTACATTATTTTAATGATGATAATTAAGAAGGTAATCTATCTACATCTGTAAGAATTCGTTGTCGTCAACGAAAAAAAACTTGATAAGAATTTCTTCGAAAATCAACCTTTCCTATGCACGACAGGAGTTAACCTTCAGGAGATAGATGACATTTCAATAAAGATTCGAGAAGAAAATTCTATTTTAACCATCGAGTTTTTGAACTATTTTAGCCTGTGTTTTTTTTCATCGATAGAAAAAAAGAAAATGTTTGAATTAGTTTTGCTTCGATTTGTTTTTTTTGAAATGTCAAAATTGCGTATCACGATTGAGAGCAAAGAAGAAAGCAAATGGATCCTATAAAATATGAAATATCATTGCCACAAGCAAAAAATAGGCTCGATTGTTTTCAGAACGACAATATTCTCATCAATGAATATGTCAAGACATTTACGAAAAATGTATTGTTCAATATCTCTGATAAGAGAAAAATCAAATCAAAAAGTCATTTTTTTTCCAACGAATTCATAGCATCGATGTTTATTTCTCTAATTGATTAGCAAATCTTTAGCAAAAGTGCACAATTGTCGATATTTTTCTTTCACAATAGATTACCCTTATCAAATCGAAGTAAATCAAAATTTGACACATACACATGCGTTCCTATGTGCATCACTAGTATGTCTTGTATAAACAAGTGAATATTCTCATCAATATAGATTTGTTATTATTTTGCTTCTATCAATCCTTGAATGTGGAATGCACATACGTCGTCTATGGAGATATACAGCAAAGATTATCAGTGACAATACAATCCCAATGATTATGATTAGCGTTTGATTCTTGCTTTTCTTATGTATACATGATATCACCAGCTGAATTATGATTATCTATCTACTCTTGTCTCGTTTTTTTCCTCTCTCGATATAGATCGAAAGAGAGATTTGTATTAGTTAGAGATTCAAATGGCATGTTACTAGAAAAAGAGTAATACAAACAAGACGCATCTATACACCGCACGGAATCAGTGATGATACGAACAATGATCGTTCCAAGTAAACAAGATGAGAAAAAAGTGATTGGCATCACTGAGACATATGCTGTTAGCTGGTGTGTGTGTGTGCGTGTGTGAGGGTGTATATGCATACAAAAGAATGGGAGAAAAAACGACGGATATTATGATGTAAGATAGAAAACGAGAAATGTTGTATTGTTTTTTGTCTTCTTACTCGATTCACAATAAGATAGATCATTGATGATGAATTTCTACGACTGATTTTTTTTTATTTCACATACAACATCGATCGAATGGATAATTGTGACAAAAAACAAACATCTTTTACATGTATGAAAATGTCAAATTGTAAAGTACGCGTACATACAGTAAGTTAAATCGTAATTAGATATCTTCATATTGAACAAATTGATCATTCTATATTCCTAATTAATCTTTCTACTCGCAGATGTCGCCATTTCAAAGCTCGTTTTCGCTAAAGAGTTACATCTATTTAGTAAATAGAAACAAAATCATATGCATACTATCACAATAACAGTCTAGACTAATCGCATCGTTCTACTTCTAATCCATGAAACTAATCGAAATTCTTTCTCTTTTCTTCATAGTCAAACAAAAGTTGATTTAGTTGAGAATCTAAACAGATCATTGTTGCTTTTACTTAAGAGTTGTGTGTATATAGAAAATAAACTGCATACAAAAGACATATCGAATGTTGATAAATCCAAACAAAACAATAGAAAATAGAACGGTCGATTTTGTCGCCAATATTTAACGACACACGATCGATAAAGGTGTATTCTTTTCTCATGCCACTTATCATGCAAAGAAGAAGAAAAAAAAACTTTTGCATTTTTTAAAGCCTCGTGTCTGTTTGAAGTAGATCAAATTTCTTTCGTTGCATTGATGATTGGAAGAGAACGAAGTACGTCTCTCAGTGTCTAATTGAGGATGCCTCTCGCCCGCTTCTATTCTTTTCTGAACACCTGTCTAATTTGAATATGCTTGACGATTTTAAATGAAAAACAAAACTAAAATAGATTCGATTGATAAGAGAAAGAGAGAGAGAGAGAGAGAAACCGTGATCATACAATTAATTTTACCGACAAACTCTCTCGCACAAAGATCATAATTGATTTTCAAATGATGCGTACATGTTCTCTTGTTTTATCTTTTTTCTTTCTCCATATTTTGCACCTGCTGCGTATGTTTGTGCCGCTTTGTGATTAGACATGGTAATCTTCAGGCCGGCTCTTTCTCGTCATTTTTCTTTTTTCTTCTTCTGCAATTACAAATCGAAGCGTGAATACCCATACGAGTGGTTGACGTTTTAATTACGATGCTTATCCGTCATCATCATCATCACCAGCACTAGTTTCTTATCCGTTGACTCTAGACTTGCAAGAATGAGGGAAAGAGAGAGAGAATAGGCTAGATCAAATATCTTTCTCTCGTTGGTTTGCCTGACTGCATGTGTGTGTGTGTGTGTTTGAAATTTGATCTACTACGTTGTCGTCATCTTAGCAATCGAATGAGAAAAGTGGGATGAAGTTGAAGAAGAAAAAAATGGCAAGAAGAAATTTGATGTGTATGTAATAGACAAGAAAAAAGCTTGCGTACTAAATAAGAAATCATCATCAGTAGTAATAGAAGAAGAAGACGAAGACGAAGAAGAAAAAAAAAGAAAGAAGAGAAAAAGAAAACGACGTTTCACTGACCAATTAGAATGCATAACGATAAAATTGCCAACCAATCAGGCAATAAAACGACGTTTCGAAGTTGCTTTTCTTTTCTTTTTTCTTTTCTGTTCTTTCGTCGTCTTCGCCGTTCGGATTCTTTTCTTAATACTATTCAACTCAAGATCTAGCTGCGTATCACTATCGTCATCGTCGTTATTCGATTAGTATTGACACATTGAAACTCATCCGAAGAAAACAGATAGGTATGTAAAAGAGATGAAAAAAATAATAATAAAAGATGATATCGATGCATCAAACAGGGTGGATCGAATTCGATATGCATATACTAATTGTGATAGAAGGTGAGATGTAATAGAGCAATATGACCTAAACATGATCGAAGTTAATCATTGTTTAATACGAGAGTCAGTCATGTTTTCTTAATTATTAATAATAGTTGAAACAGAAAACAATCGAGCAGGAGTTCTCTTGTTTTTATTCATTTTTCTTTTATTTGAATACGTAAGATAAATATGATTGACAGTTTAGTTGTTTTTCTAACGGCACTGTGATGAATACACACGCACACAAACTAAGTAGACGTGTCCGTTCTCTCTGTTTTTTGAACATCAAAAAAAAGTAAACGCTCTTCACTTGTGTCAACAATATCATCAGTCAAGTCTATTGTATATACTGATGATGCCAGCATATACACACACATGTATCGACAAACAAACAAACAAACAAACAAATTATCTACTGTCATTTTTATCCTTTGATATCTCGTTCTTTTTTACTACGAAATAGCCAGACATAATTTCGTCATTGTGCCCGACCAAAAAGTCCATTATGCGGAACACACACACACACGCATGTATACTAACGAAATGGCAACCGGTCGTAATCTTAGATTCCGAATCGAATCAAGGACACGACAACGATGTTGATGATGATGATGGTGTCGGGCCCGAGGTGTTTTGTGTGCATATATATATAAAAGTGCGATAGATACATATATACAGGAATAGAAACAAAAATGCGCAGAAAGAGTAAGTGTGTGTACAAATGCATAATTGAGCGGAAATAATGTTTTCACACCAGCAGGGGCGGAGTAGATGGATTTTCCTTAATGCTTATTCAAACACACATGGTAACGAATGAGGGATTACATATCGATATTCTATTTTAACACTAGTACGGTTGATTGCTTTGTCTAGACAAGAGGTGAAGAAGACAAAGAAAAACTCGAGAAAAATGTTCGCTTAGGGGATAAATCGCTGATTGTATATATCGAGTAGAAGTAACAAACAAGACAAAAATGTCCTAATGAATAAGATAAATTTAATCATGCTGAGCAACGTCTTTTTCTTTTACATAATAATTATCAAAGCAAGCAATTGTATAGAGCGTTTTTCTTCTTCGTCTGATTGTTAACAACAGGATGTCAATTTGCTCAGATTCTTTTCCCAACTTTGATCGAATTAAAAAGAATATCTCATGTTATCATTCTTCGTTCTTTTAGCCTACAATTAAATTCATTAAAACAACTTGTGATTCTTCCGAGTAAGCAATCGAAATTCTATTGTATTTTGAAAGTAGCAAATTGATTCTCTTGGAGTTAGATCTCTACCGATTGATCTTGTTGTGTCAAAACGTCGACGATCATCGAACGGTAAGAATAAATTTATTCGTGTAATCTGACACTTAAATCGAACATGTGTCTTATTTGTAAATTGTTCGATCTGACAGATTCGCGTGAATAGAACAATTGTTAATAAATCAG
>Ga0209952_1003880_pt1 | contig 10088 bp, 11 predicted proteins | sample ThiBiot_750_biof_2_FD_183951 | JGI IMG/M metagenome (GOLD analysis project Ga0209952, IMG submission 183951) | Wastewater bioreactor microbial communities from Cape Town, South Africa - Thiocy_cont_750_biof (SPAdes) | ecosystem: Engineered > Bioreactor > Thiocyanate-remediating >...
TACTAAAAATCAATTATAGTAACTATAAGATATTTTGTTTTTTTCTTGAACTGACCTATTTGGATCATCACGTAGATCTAATGCCACCGCCATGAATACTTTTGGAACGACATTATTTGGCACATAACCAACATCAAATGTTTGATGCCATCGTATCCAAGGAAATCCTCCAACTATCATACTGTTATTCTCAAATGTTGCTAATTGTACAAAACCAAATGGAAATTGTAGATCAGTACTTCCATTTGTACGTGCATACCATACCATTCGCCAATATTCGATCATTTTTGAAAATGCACATGAATATTTATCTCGATTATGTTCTGCATTGGACTCGCCTTGATACCAGATTACTCCGTAGATAGTCATTCGTGTGAATGGATAGATCATTGAATTAAATAGATTTGAATTGTTGAGAGTTGGTGCACCATCGATGTTTAGATTTCCATTGGAAATCTTGCAATCTTGTAATGCTTGTGGTGGCATCCAAAGTTCAATATTTGTTCCACCCCAACTAGTTGCAATTAATCCCATAGGTCGACCATTCAATGCTTGATGAATCATACGACCATATAGCCAACAAACTGCTGACATATAAGTAAAAGATGGTCCGCCAACACTTTGCGGCGATGCTACAGACCAATTTAACCACATTCCTAATAATTCTTCGATAGGCGACGCCGATGGAATAAGTGCAACAGTAAATAATCGAAGTTTAGTGAAATTTCCTGCATTATTTATTTCTTCAGTTCCATTGAAAACATCTATCACTGACATTTGCATATTCGATTGTCCTGAACAAATCCATACATCACCAAATAAAATGTCATGAAGTGTAATTGTCACATTTGTACCATTTGTTAATGATTGAGAAACATGTATGTCAAAAGGACCTTCATCTGAAACGGGATCGAGTGTTACCGACCATATACTTTCACTTAAACTAACTGTCGTATGAATTTGATTATTCATTCGAAGAGTTATCGATGCATTTGATGAATCTGCATAACCCCATACGATAGCTCTTTGTGGAGCTCGTTGTAATACCATATGATCTTGAAAGTAATTAGCAAAACGAGGAAGTCCATTGGTATTTTTAACAACGAAAATAACAAGAACAAACACGATAGTTAACCACATTGAATTCATCATCATTATAATGTCTTATTTTCTAACATTTCTTTTTTGTCATTGAGATAAAGTATACATAATGATAAGAATAAATTCTAAAGGTTTGGAAGATAAAAACAGATTTACCCTTTCATTATAACCTATCGTTTAAAATGAAAGAGCAAGAAACTGATTTCATTTTGTTTTCTACAGTGTTTACATGTCAGCAATTTCGAATACTGAATTCGAAATACAAACAATCGATAAAAATATTGTTACTAAAAGACAATCACGTTTTCGTACATATAAAAATATTTTAGCAATTAGTGTTGCATTTCTTCTGCAATTCACTGCCTTCAATGGCATGCAAAATCTTCAAAGTTCACTCAATACAGACGGTAATATTGGTCTTAATTCGTCATCCATTATTTATGTTTGTCTTATTCTTGCATGCATATTTTTACCACATCCATTAATGTCAATTCTTGGTCTTAAATGGACTCTTGTCATTTCTCAAATATCGTAAGAATAATTACTGACAGATAAATAGTCACTTTTTCTTCGTAGATATGTTCTATTTATAGCTGCTAATTATTATCCAAAAGCATATTTAATGTATCCAAGTAAACATAAATGTTTTAAATATAAGTCAACGTATGCAATTGACTAAGTTCATTTCTAGCTGCTGCACTTGTTGGACTGTCAGCGGCACCTTTATGGACATCGAAAGGCAGTTATATAACTGATGTCGGATCGATTTATGCTTCTGAAAATAAATTCGATAAAAATGCTATTATCAATTGGTTTTTTGGCATTTTCTATACGTTCTTTCAATCATGTCAAATCTGGGGTAATCTCATTTCATATCTAGTACTTACACCAGAAGCTCAAATATCGAAAGTCTATGATAAATGTGGTGCTGATTTTAATGAACAAGAATATCATAGTTCAGAAGTGGCTAATAAAATTGACCGACGAACAGTTAATACTCTCTGTATCATTTATGTTTGCATAGGTATTTGTTCGATAATTACTTTGATCATTTTTCTCGATCAACGACGTTCAACATCTCGTGATCAAATTTCCGTTATGCTTCGTAATTCTATGAAATTACTTGTATCAACTGTTAAACATATGCGTAATATCAATCAACTTCTTCTCATTCCAATGACTATTTGGGCCGGTCTACAATTAACATTTATTTTTGCCCAATTTACTCAAGCATTCGTTTCATGTACAATCAATCCGAAATATGTTGGTCTGATTATGATTGCTTTCGGAATATCCGATTCAATTGGCAGTTTTATATTCGGTCATCTTGTTAAACTTGTCGGTCGTTGGCCTTGTTTTGCTATTGCTACAATCATTAGTTATGCAATGATAATTACAATGCTTATTTGGCGTCCATCAACCAATCAAATAAGCGTTCTTTTTGTTATAGCTGCGTTTTGGGGATTAGCAGATGCTGTTTGGCAATCACAAACAAGTGCTCTCTACGGTGTCTTCTTTACTGATAATAACGAAGCAGCATTTTCAAATTTTCGTCTTTGGGAATCAGCTGGATTCGCTCTCTTCTACATTCTAATACCTCGTATACGTACTCGAACAACTCTTATTATTCTTCTTGTATTTCTTTCAATTGGCATTGTTGGTTATGCATTAGCTGAATATCGATGGTTTAACGATCAGAAAAAAGAAAAGAAAACTGATCATCGTATAGAATTTCATTTCGAACCTTAAATATACGTATATATGAAATAATAAGATGAAAGAAACCTTACTAAAGAGTAAACATGCACAATCTTATAAAGAATAGGAATATGAAATAGCCATACAAAAATTATTATGAAACGGTTGCACGTTAAAAAGAATCGAATTATACATGTTTCTGTTCGAAGATCAAAAAGTATTTTATCAAAAACATCTCAATCTTCGAATCTCACGATTAATTCAAGTAAAATACCGAACTATCGAAGTCAATCAGTACAAAAAAACGATACATGGGCCAATCCAAGTGATTACACTAAAACACTTGTACAAAATAAGAAGAAAAAGAAAAAGTTTGCTTAATTTCGACTATTTCTTTCGTTGATTTTTAAATTAAAACTATAAACTTAGATATATACGTCAACGGAATATAATAGTATCTACAGTGACTTTATTACTCGTGACTGCATTGTTCATCACACTCTTGATTATATTATTGAGAAAGTCTAATAACAAAACCAGTAAAGTGACTCAATAGTTATAGATTTTGAAATTTAAATTTGATATAGAATATTCAGGTAGTTTGCCTGTTCTGCAATGGAATAGAACAGGTATAACTATAGCAGGTGCGACAGGCCAACCTGGAAATGTTTCAAATAGATTAAACCATCCGTTTGGATTATATATAGATTGGTCTAATGCTTTATACATTGCAGATCACTTCAATAATCGAATTCAAAAATATTTGAAAGATGCAACATTTGGTGAAACAGTAGCAGGTGATGCCACAGCAATACCTGGATCCACATCGAAGTTTTTAGATCATCCTAGTCACATCGTAGTGGATTTATATGAGAATATATATGTGTCTGATAGATATAATACCAGAGTTCAACTATGGAAGAAAGATGCATTAAATGGAAGTACGATAGCGGGAATAACAGGTTTGACGGGTAATGCATCCGATCGATTTCAATATCCGTATGGAATTACTCACGATCTTGTCAACAATGTAATTTATGTGGCGGATTATGGAAATGATCGAGTAATGTCTTATCGTGTTGGTATTAAAAATGGTACAATAGTCGCTGGAGGTAATGGACGAGGTATGAATGCTATACAATTGAGGGCTCCAATGGGTATACGTTTTGATAAAATATCAAATAGCATTCTCATTGCCAATCATCTTGCTAATAATGTTGTACGATGGAAATTGGGTGACTTCAATTGGTCATTAGTAGCTGGCGATCTCAATGGAGCAACAAGTGGTGCATCGAACATGCTCTGTTCTCCAGCAGATGTTGTCTTAGATCCAATGAATAATATGTATGTTGTCGATCTTTCCAACGCCCGAGTTCAACTCTTTCTCGATAATGCATCCAATGGTTCAACTATTGCTGGTATCACAGGTACAACTGGTAGTAATGCTTCGTTATTTAATTGGCCGATTTCAGTAGCACTTGATAGTCAACTGAATTTATATGTTTCTGATTATCTTAATGAACGAGTGCAAAAATTTCTACGTTATTAAAATTCGTAAATGAAAAAAAAATGTTTTTTTTTTATTTAATTACGTGCAAAGACGAAAGGGAGTGTGTAGGTGTTTTAATAAAAATCTCTAAGTATTTTGTAAGGGATCTATTTGTGAGTGATTGTTTTCACTTTTTGTTGTATTACGAAAATCAGTGACTCCAAAAATTATTCTCCCATTTTTACACGACAGCTTTATTTTTGCTACAACACAAGAACAATAGGCGAAATACAGTGAAACCTCTCTACAGTGGACACCATTTGGACATCCTAAAAATGTCCACCTTATACAGGGGAATTCATTTGATGTATCACTTAGTTGAGCGAACCATTCGAAGACAACTTTATCAATTAATTGTCTATTATCGTTCTTGTGTAATAGCAAAAATAAAATTGTCGTGTAAGGGTGAGCCAATAATTTTTAGAGTCACTGTGATAGACATGAAAAATAATCATCGAATAATAAGAAGAACACGATCAGTAAAGGTTATTCATGTAAATATTCGACGATCAAGCAAAATTCATTCGGTTTGATCATGTTTTTCAAGAAATTCATTTATTTTACAGTTATTGTAATAGGCAACGAGCACGAATCAAGTTACACTTACAGAAAACTATATACCTAGTGGCGTAACCAGCGGAGTGCGAGGGGTGACGCCGTCCCACTATCCGCGGAATTTTTCGCAGCTAAAGTTTAATTTCGCCTCACCATCAGGATCGGGGAGAATTTCAGAAGTTTTACTCCCTCATTGTCCCACCATTAGTGAAATTCTGATTACGCCAAATAATGTGCCTCAAACAATTAAACAAGCTGAAAGAAAGTATATTTTACTTAATCAATAATTAACTCAATTAATATACGTGCGTATCTTTCAAAGACGTAAACGTCGACGACGACGAATTATTGCATTTTACTATATATTATTAATATTATTACTTTTATTGATAATTCTTACTTTTCTTCTTCTTCTTCTTCTCAAACCAAAAAGGACATCATTGCCAATATCAAGTAAGATATTTTTTCAAAGAAATGCATTGATGCAGAGTTCCATGAAATATAGAAACTGAATCCATACTTCGATGGAATAGAACGGGTATCACAGTAGCTGGTATAACAAATACTCCTGGCAATTCGAGTTCTCACTTGGATACTCCACATGATCTGATATTTGACTATGCTAATAATCTTTATATAGTTGATACACATAATGAGCGTATTCAACGATTTTTAGTAAATGAATATACTGCTGTAACATTGGCTGGCAATGGAACCACAGGCACAAGTCCATATCAATTTAATAAACCTTTTGATATTTCACTTGATCCGAATGAAAACTTATATGTATCTGATGGTTTTAATAGTCGTCTTCAATTCTTTCATAAGGGTAATCTTTCAGGAACTACAGTACTTGGCAACGAGAATGGTAAGATGATCTAGACTGCAAATTGTTTCTAATATATTTTCATAGGTACTCCTGGATCAACGAGTAATGAACTAAATAATCCTTATGGTTTAGCTCTGCACCCTACCACTGGCATTTTATATGTAGCAGATGCTTATAATCATCGAATTATGTCATATAAGCGTAACTTTAACAATGGAACTGTTGTATTTGGTAGTTCTGGAGGATGCACAAGCAATACACAATTAAATTTTCCATTAGCCTTATATATTGATTTGTTTTCGAACAGTTTAGTTATTGCCAATTTTGCTTGTCATAATATTGTTCGATATGAATTCAATTCATCTACCTCGTCATTAGTTGCTGGAAATATCATGGGTAGTTCAGGATCAGATTCGACACATTTCAATGAAGTTGTTGACATGACATTCGATCCTATGGGAAATATGTATGTTTGTGATCGATTGAATCGTCGTATACAATTCTTTTATCTTAATCAAACGAATGGATCGACGATTGCCGGCATAACGGGTGTTCTTGGTAGTAATTCTACGACTTTTAATTGGCCTTATGCTGTACGATTAGACTCTCAATTGAACATGTACGTTGTCGATGCTAGAAATCATCGAATTCAAAAGTTTATGCGCTATTAATATTTTAACGTCAACACTTATTCTCTCGCCTTCATACTCATCCACGCTAAAATATAGACTTTATTCTAATATGACAAATTTCAGCTAGTAGTTTGACATTGTTAAAAAGGTTTTTCTGATATTGTTTCACGTTGTATTGAATTCGCACGAATAAAAACAAAGAAGACTTACACATACCTATGTCAAATATTAATGTAAAATAAACCTCATCAAAAAATAACAATAATAATAAAAATAAATGTAAGTATGAAAGATTCATTCTACTTACTAATCATAAAACATTGACAACGCAGTTATTATGAAACGATTGCATGTTAAAAAACATCGAATTATACATGTTTCCATTAGATCCTCGAAAAGTGCTCCATTAAAAACACCTCCATCGTTGAATTTGACGACCAATTCTAATACGATTTCAAACTATCGAAGTCAATCAGTACAAACAAACGATGCTTGGGCCAATTCAAGAGATTACACCAAAGCACATGTACACAATAAGAATAAAAAGAAAAAGTTTGTTTGATTTCTTTTTTTCTTTCGATGATTTTCGAATTAAAACTATAAACTTAGATCTATTCGTCGGCGTAATATAATAATGTGTGCAGTGTTTTCATTACTCGTGATTGCATTGCTTATCACACTCTTGATTATATTATTGAGAAAATCACGAATGAAAACTAGTAAGATTAATCGATAAATATAAGTTTTGAAATAAAAATTTGATATAAAATATTCAGGTAGTTTACCTGTCCTTCGATGGAACAAAACAGGTATAACCGTAGCAGGTGTGACAGGCCAACCTGGAAATGCTTCGAACAAATTAAATTGTCCTAGAGGATTTTCTATAGATTGGTCTAATACTTTATACATTGCAGATCAGTACAATCATCGAATTCAAAAATATTTGAAGGATGCATCATATGGTGAAACAGTAGCTGGTGATGCCACAGGAATGCATGGGAATGCATCTAACCGTTTAAGTCATCCATGTGACGTGATAGTGGGCTCAAATTCTGAGATCTATATAGCAGACGCGTTCAATCACAGAGTTCAATTATGGAATCAGAACGCAATGAATGGAACTACAATAGCAGGTACAACAGGTATAGCGGGTGATGCACTCGATCAGTTTCAAATTCCATATGGAATCGCTCATGATCCTGTTGAGAACGCAATTTATGTGGCCGATACTGGAAATAATCGAGTAATGTATTATCGCGTTGGTATTAAAAATGGTACAATAGTGGCTGGAAATAGTACTGGAGGCATGAATGCTGCACAACTGAATGGTCCATTGGGTATATATTTCGATGAAATATCAAAAAGTATGTTTATTGCTAATTATTTGGGTAATAATGTAGTACGATGGACATTGGGTGCTTCTAACTGGACATTGATTGCCGGTGATTTCAATGGAGCATCTGGTCAAACTGCAAATAGATTTAATCAGTCAACGGATGTTATCTTAGATCCAATGGGTAATGTGTATGTTACCGATGGTTCAAATAACCGAGTTCAATTTTTTCTTGCAAACGAGTATGAATCGAATGGTACAACCATTGCTTCTCTACTCAACTTTCCGATTTCACTAGTGCTTGACAGCCAACTCAATTTATATGTTTCGGATTGGTTGAACCATCGTGTACAAAAATATCTACGTTACTGATGAATCATTGAATAAATTTGCGTTTTTATTTTATCAATATCGATCGAGGCAAATGTCTGTCGTTCTCTATCATTTAAAATAAACGCTTCAATAATTTTTCTCATTTGCATACATATATTACTCATACGTACATTTTCTGCTTTTTTTCATCACAATCAATGGCTGAAGGTCCGTTAAAAAAACAATATAATGATACAGATGTTGAAGGTCTCAATAAGAAATTACAATTGCTCGAAAGTGATCTGAAACAATATCAAGAAAATGCATTACAACATCCATTGATGAAACGCATTGAACAATGGGAACAGGATGCAATTGTACTCATTCTACGAACAGCAAACGAAGCAAGAATAACTATTATCAATCAATTGAATAAATTCCTTGAGAAAAAATCTATTGATTTAACTAAATTAACTGAAGAAATCAAACAAATAGATGATGAAAATGATTTACAAGAAATTCAATTGACTAATTTGAGAGGTCGACTACAGAAACTACATGGACAAATAAAAAAACCAAATCATATTCAATTAAAAGAATCTTCAACTCTAGTTAAAAGATTATATGTCGATGTTTCTCCTCGTAAGTCTACGTATATTATTTTTCTGTTGGCATTGATTTTCTATTGTCGCATATAGCAAAGCCATCGTTACATGTTACTTTTGATTTGCCATGGAGTCAAAATGCAAAGTCAATTGCTGGAGGCCATGGAAAGGGTAGTGAAAACGATCAAATTAGTTTTCCAGCAGGAATTGATATAGATTCTGATCAAACAATGTACATTACCGATCTTGCAAATCATCGTGTTATGGAATGGAAACAAGGTGAAAATGTTGGCAAAATTGTAGCTGGTGGAAATGGGAAAGGAAATCAAAATGATCAATTAAATTGGCCATCGGATGTGCTCGTCGATCAACGTAATGATTCATTGATTATTGCTGATCATAAGAATCGACGAGTTGTTCGATGGCCTCGTCGAAATGGTCAACATGGTGAAACAATTATTTCAAATGTTAAATGTGTTGGTTTAGCTATGAATAAGAACGGTGATATCTATGTTGTTGACGATGGAAAAAATGAAGTACGAAAGTGGAAAATAGGAGCCAAAGACGGCACATTAGTTGCAGGTGGAAATGGAAGAGGTACGGAACTTAATCAATTAAATAAACCTAGTTATATATTTGTTGATGACAATGAATCTGTTTATATCTCCGATTATGAAAATCACCGTGTAGTCAAATGGATGAAAAATGCAAAGGAAGGAATTGTTGTTGTTGGTGGTCAAGGTCAAGGCAATGGTGTCGATCAATTAGATCATCCTGGCGGACTCTATGTTGATTCATTGGAAACGATCTTTGTCGTTGATTGTGATAATCATCGAGTTGTTCGTCGAGTGAAAGGATCGAAAAACAGTGACATAGTAGTAGGCTTTTATGATCAAGGAGATCAATCAAATCAATTATCGAATCCTCTAGATTTATATGTGGATCGTGAAAAGAATCTTTTTATTGTTGATTTAGGAAATTCTCGTGTTCAAAAGTTTTCCATAGCTGGAAGCGAATGAAAATAAAGAAATTAAACGTTGTTTAGGAAGTAGAGCTGATTTTGATCAGCCTTTCACTCTCAACACCCCAAATATACTATCGAATGTTCTCAATTTTTCCTTCTTTCTGCTATACGTATATATTCATATAGAATAGACTAAAGCTACGTCACAACTGTGACGTACGTAAATCAGGGTGTATATACAGTACTACACGAATATTCAGTACGTTTGTTTTACGTAATATTATCATATACAAGCTCGACTTAGTTTGCTTGAATACAAAACGCAGAACTTCATAAAAGTGTCCATTTGAGAGCAAAAATCAACTGTAGAAATATGAAAAAAATTTTTCGAGATTCTGATTGAGCTCGTTTATTTAAATATAGATATTACATTGCTAAGTATTGCAAAAAAAAACAATGCTCAGATAATCAAATATGCATTTTACCAATATCCACCACCAAATCCTCCAT
>Ga0209952_1003882_pt1 | contig 10078 bp, 12 predicted proteins | sample ThiBiot_750_biof_2_FD_183951 | JGI IMG/M metagenome (GOLD analysis project Ga0209952, IMG submission 183951) | Wastewater bioreactor microbial communities from Cape Town, South Africa - Thiocy_cont_750_biof (SPAdes) | ecosystem: Engineered > Bioreactor > Thiocyanate-remediating >...
CTCACACATGGAATAAATTCATTCGTCCATCGAATTTAATAACTTTATTCGAGAAAAGTATGATGATCAATTTGTCTTTGATTTTAAATAAAAAAAAACGGTCTTTTGTTAGATGGTTTCACTGTGACTTTGAATAACGGAATGATTTACAATCCTCTTACAAACCGATGGTCATGGTCAGACAGTCAAGCAATTAATTACGCTCTATGTGCTATGAAAAATTAGCATTTCGTTCTTTTTTTTTCAATAAAACAATAGAAAACGAATATATCTCTTATTTCGATATACGAAATTCATTCGTTGGTCAGTTAAGGATCATCGTTCGATAGCCAATCGATCGATTCTCTCTATATCTTCGAAATAAAAACGCGTTTGTGTGTGCACACACATCTATATATATATACATGTTTGATTCGACCAATCATTAGTCTTGAAAAAGGATTGGATAGAAATGTTGTTCATTAGATGGACATATATATAGTTAAGTTCGAAAGAATCATTTATCTTCTAATACACATTTACACGTCGTATTAAATAAACAAAAAAAACTCAAGACACAATGTCAGGCCGAGGAAAAACTGCAGGAAGTGGCAAAGCCCGTGCTAAAGCTAAAACTCGTTCATCACGAGCTGGTCTTCAATTTCCAGTTGTAAGTTGAACGATTGTTTTTCTACTCGAAGATTGATTTTCTTTTCTTTTTTTCTCAAGGGTCGTATTCATCGTCTTCTTCGACGAGGAAATTACGCTGAACGTGTTGGTGCTGGTGCACCCGTATATTTAGGTGCTGTTCTCGAATATTTATCAGCTGAAATTCTCGAATTAGCTGGTAATGCTGCACGTGACAACAAAAAAACACGTATCATTCCCCGTCATCTTCAATTGGCCATCCGAAATGACGAAGAATTGAACAAATTATTATCTGGTGTTACCATTGCACAAGGTGGTGTCTTGCCAAACATTCAAGCTATTCTTTTACCCAAAAAGACAGCTGAAGGTGCACCAGCTTCAACACCACGTGAAACAACCGGATCATCTGGTTCAAGCAAAAAGAAAGGTGGAGAAAAAGCCGACAAAGCTTAAATAAGCTTGACCTAAATATACGTTAAGTTTTTTTTTAAAACCCAACAGCCCTCTTTAGGGCTAATCGAATTTACATTCAAATAATGTTTGGTCTTGTTTAAAACCAAATTTCTCTTTTTTCGGCGTCAAGTACAATTTATAAACTTTAAAAACTATAGTATCATATGCAACTCATCGAAGTCTATCCGTCGAGAACAAAATGAAAGAAAAAATTAATTTTGCTCAAGTTTTGCATTTCCGTTTCCGGTATCTTATAGAAAGCAGTTTTTATTTTTGAAAAGTAAGATTCTATTATCGTCATCAATTAGAAGAAAAAAAAAGATGTTTCTATTCTTTGAATTCGAGTTAATTAACCAAAACGAGAATGGTTGAATACTGGAAGTAATACGGTATTTTTTCCTGGCTGCGACTTTTATATCTTCGGTTCAGTGCAAAACATATATCATTTCTGAGAACATGTCAAAATCTTTCGTTGATGTTCTATCATCAATAACATCAGCATTGCGTCTTTATCTACCTTTAGTTTTGGCTATAGTCGGTTTCATTGGCTTTCTTGGCAATTTAATAACATATACTCGACGTGCACTTCGTTCGAATACTTGTTGTATCTATTCACTTGCCGGTTCAATAGTTGATGTGCTCAATCTTTTATTTAATTTATTTCCGAGTTATTTCGTTGTATTGTACAATATTCAATTACCATGGACACAAACAACTCCATTGTGCAAATTAAATGTTTTTCTTATTGTTTTTTTGCCTCATTTATCAGCGAATTATTTACTTTTTGCTATCATCGATCGATATGCTGCAACATCGAGTCTTGATTCACGTTTACAACAAATTGTTCAATTAAAACGAACGCCAATTTTCATCGGCTTAGCTGTGATCATCAGTTCTGTTTGTTCGATGTATAGTTTATTTGTTTTCGAAACTTTTTTCGGCGTCTGGTGTGTTTCGACAGATCCGTTGGCAACAAGTATTTTATACATCATTTTAATCGGTCTTACACAACCGATACTAATGTTACTATTCGTTCTATTAATCTATCGAAATATTCATCGAAGTCGTCGTCGAGTTGTAAGTTGAAATAGGTCGGGTTTGGTTTTTAATTTCGAACATTTCTAGGGAAATTCCAACGGACAAATTCCAAGTCGAACTCGAACAAAGTTTATTACGATGATATTTGGACAGATTTTTATTCATGCATTTCCTTTTATACATATTCAACACTCGCAACAAACGATCCAACCGATGAAAACATGGCTCTTATTTCATTTTTTTCAACTCTTAGTATTAATATTTATTATTTAAATAATGTCAAAGCATTTTATATTTCATTATTAACTTCAAATGTATTTCGAAATGCATTTTTCAATAGTATTATTTCGTGTTGTTTTGATCGACGATTTCGAGTCAATTTACAAGAAGCAACAGTATCTCGTCGTTAAATTTATTGAAGGAATATTTACAAAATAAAATGATTATTAATAAACAATGTTAGAAATAAATTTGCCGGGATATTCAACATCAAAGCCACATGCTCGAATAGCAATGAGAACAAACGAAGTAAATCGAATAGAAAATTGACGACAATTTGACAAAAAAGTAGAAACATTAGATAAAAAAATAGACTATTCTTCGTGTATTCATTCATTGTGTTGTCGGTGTTGTTTTTTCGAAGCCCAAATAAACCTCTTTTCATATTTATTATATCAACCAAGTTTTATCTTTACCATACGAGACATAGATAAAAAACAAACAAGCGCGGAATTAGTAGTAGAAAAAGAATCTTTTTTGATTATGTTAAATTTCCTTTTCTTGATTTTAATCACTATTATATACAGATCAATGGCAATCGATAGTTCAGTGAGATTGGCATTTATCAATGGTGAAAATCTTATTCGTTGTTCGGATAAAGAAATTTATTTTCTTTCGTCATCATGTCTTTTTCAAAGTGACTATAAAAAGATGTTTACATGCGAGAATAAATATAATTATATTAATGAACTTTTTGTGACGTTACAATGGAATAAATTTAGTCTTGTATGTACGGAAAAACACGAGTTCGCATGGGAAAAAATAGAAATTATTAACGAAAGTAATCAACCGTTATCTGTTGGTCTATTTCAAGTTCAACATGAAGTCAATGATTTGTCACATGAAATCCATCAGTTATTCTTGCATAAAAATCAAGAGAATTTAAGATTTGAATCGAAGAATATACCGATCAAAGATCTAGTGACTGATTCATCGAGAAAAACGATCTATCTACATTTTCTTCATCAACCAATGCTCTGTCGAGTGCAATTTTCAAGTCATAAACGAGCATGTTCGTCGAAAGAAAACTTTGCAAATGATTCGGAATTCGCATGTTATTACAGTCCAAGTAGTAAATTGGAACCATCGATTGAAATCATGGAAGCTGAATTCAAACAATTAGAAACGATAACATCATTCGATCAATCGGGTGCATCGAAATTACAATTGCCAAAGCCAGTATGTTTATCACAGGAAAAACGCAAGAGAGAGAGAGAGAAAGAGAAGAGAATTTTTAGAACGTAATCCATGAATACTTTACGTATTCTAATGAACAACAACGAGCAAAATTGAAAAGCAAATCGATTTTTCTCGCTATTATTATTCTATTAATTTGTCTCGTTTCGATTATTACGATTGTATTACTTCAATTTATAAAAAAACCGAAACCAAGTCAAAGATTACCATCACCAGTGAAATTAGAAAAAGGTATTAGTCAAATATCAGCATTGACAATGAATGATAGCCTACAATCGATTGGCAATAACGATGGAAACGATGCTGATGATGAAAGACCGACTGTTCTAACACAGACAATAAATCGAAATAAACAACAACGACCTGGTATTACTATGAATTTTGAAGAAGATGAATAGACAATATCTGTCGCGATATAGTTCAATATTTTTGTTTTTCTATCGAATAAAAACGAATTTCAGCGCGTATTTAATCTAACAAAAAAGTCATTTCTCTTATGTTGAATTTCATTTCACTTATTATTTTCCTTCATGTTATTCCACGAGCATTTTCAATGGAAAATACTTTACGATTTGCTTTTGTAAATTATCGGAATATTATTCGTTGTGATGACGAACATATACAATATTATTATGCACCTATCGAAACATCAGTCGTTCTCAATGGTGATTTAAAATGCCGTAATAAAGATGATTTTTTCGACACTAATTACAATGGTTATGCTTGGGATACGATCGAACTTGAATGTTCATCAGATAAACAATATGTATATGAGAAAATACGCATTACTTGGCGAATCAAAGGAAATGTTGCTGACATTTATAAACTTCCTGATCCTATAGCAAGAATTCTTAATTCGAACGAGTTATATAATTTAACAAGAACAGAAAATAACGAAGATTCAATAGTCTTTAAATCCAATGCACAATTAGTCGAGAATCTATTTGACGATTCACTGTACAGAAGTATTTTTCTATCGTTTCCAAATCATCCGATCATATGCTGTTTATCATATCGTATCAAATCAGGCGAACCATGTGATGATGAACCAGTACAAATTGTTGCCCAACCATCAACATGTTATTACAATCCGACTGATAACAAAGAACCATCCGTAGAACAATGGCTGGCTGAATTTCATCAATTCATGACTGCTACTCATCCTGAAGATGAAGACTCATATGTTTTAAATCTTCCAAAACCGGTAAGCGATCAATGTCGCTTAGAATTTGTTTTTCATTTCGATTTTTCAGACAATAACAGATGACGATAAACAAGATCAATCTTCGAATATAAATAACATCATCGCTAGTCAAAAAATTTCAAACGTAGATCCTCATAAGAAAACTAACGATAAAAAGAAGAAACAATCTCCAATGAAGAAATCATTTGTAGTTATCATCATTATCGTTCTATCAGTTGTTGCATTATTGGCAATTACCGGTGGAGTTGTATTTGTTCTCTTGAAAAAGAAGAACAACCAATCGTCATCACCATCGGAACAACTAGAAAAAGGTGATAGTAATACATCGTCATCAACTGTAGCTGAAAGTGTAAAATCAAGTGAAAATGATGAAATAAAAACGAAACGAAATAGTGCAGCACAAAATGCAGATCCTAATAAACGACAACGACCTGGTGCGAGTATGAATTTTATACAAGATGAATAATCGAATATGTTTGTTTCTTTTTCTCTTTTCACTGATATAAAATGCGCTTAATTATTCTCAGTTAGTTTTTAAAAATAAAAACAATCATCTTATGTTGAATTTCATTTCACTTATTATTTTCCTTCATGTTATTCCACGAGCATTTTCAATGGAAAGTATTTTACGACTTGCTTTTCTAAATTATCAGAATATTATTCGTTGTGATGACACTCAAATACAATATTATTATGGATCTATCGAAACACCAGCCCTCCTTCGTGTTCATTTAAAATGCGATAGTAAAGATGATATTTTTGACAACTATTACCATGGTTATGTTTGGGATACGATCGAACTTGAATGTTCATCAGATAAACAATATGTACATGAGAGAATAAGCATTATTTGGAAATTGAGAGGACTTGTTGCTGACATTTATAAACTTCCTGATCCTATTGCAAGAATTCTTAATTCGAACGAGTTATATAATTTAACAAGAATGAGAGAGAAGGAAAATTCGATAGTCTTTCAATCCAATGAACAATTAGTCGAGAATCTATTTGGGAATCCACAGAAGAGAAATATTTTTCTATCGTTTCCAAATTATCCGATTATGTGCTGTTTATCATATGATATCAAACCAGACTGGTCATGTGATAATGAACCAGTACAAATTATTGACAAAACAATAATATGTTATTACAATCCGACGGATAACAAAGAACCATCCGTAGAACAATGGCTGGCTGAAGTTCGCCAATTCATGGATGCTGAACGTCCTAAAGATAAAGACTCATATGTTTTAAATCTTCCAAAACCGGTAAACGAAATCGATCGCTTAGAATCTGTTTTCATTTCGATTTTTCAGACAATAACAGATGACAATAAACAAGATCAGTCTTCGAATATAGATAACATCATCGATGGTCAAAGAATTCCAAACGTAGATCCTTATAAGAAAGCTGACGATAAAAAGAAGAAACAATCTCCAATGAAGAAAGCATTTGTAGTTATCATCATTATCGCTCTATCAATTGTTGCATTATTGGCAATTATCGGTGGAGTTCTGTTTGTTCTCTTGAAAAAGAAGAACAAAGAATCATCATTACCATCGGAACAACTAGAAAAAGGTGATAGTAATACATCATCATCAACTGTAGCTGAAAGTGTAAAATCAAGTGAAAATGATGAAATAAAAACGAAACAAAATATTGCAGCGCAAAAAACAGATCCTAATAAACGAAAACGACGTGGTGTGACTATGCAGTTTATGGAAGATGAATAATCGAACATGTTTGTTTTTCTTTTCACTGATGTAAAACGCGCTTAATTAATTTCAGTTAGTTATTAAAAATAAAAACAATCATCTTATGTTGAATTTCATTTTCATTTCTATCATTTCGTTTTTCTTATCTGTAGAAAGTCTTCTCCAATTTGCTTTTACAAATGGTGTTAATTTGATTCGGTGTTCTGATAATGAACTGCAATATTATTATGCACCTACTGCGACGTCTGTCGAGCTTTTTTCAATTGTCGATTGCAAGAATCCTCAGAACATTATTGCCAGTGATTATGCTAGTTTCGGCTGGTTAGAATTCACGTTAGAATGTTCATCAGATAACAAATATGTAAACGAGAAAATAACAATTGCAAAAAGAAATGAGATGGCTCAACAGAAAAAGTTTGAACTTCCAATACCAGAAACAAAAAGTTTAAATCCAAATGTACCTTATATATTGAAAGTCACAAACGATGATTTGATGTCTTTAATCTTTGAATCAAGTGATTTACCAGCCGACAAAAATTTTGCTTTGGACAAACATCGATCAGTCTTTCTCTGGTTTTCAAATCATCCAGTTATATGTAAACTATCGTATAAAATATCTGACGAGACACTATGCGATGGAAATCCACCAACAATTGAAGATGACGAAATTCGATGTTATTACGATTTAGTTGGTAATAAAAAACCATCGATAAATCAATTCACGGCTGAATTTAGACAACTCAACTCAGTTGATCATCCTGACGAGGATTATTTTCTTTTGAATCTACCTAAACCGGGCAACAATAGAATTGATGATAGTTCTGACTTAGATGATGATGCGTCAGAATCAACTCGTAAAAATCGTCCAAAAAGCAATGGCAACAAACCATCAGCTTCGAATCAACCAAAGAAGGCGAAAAAACATCCGAATGCGTTCGCAATTATTATCAGTCTCATCATAGCACTTGTTGTCATTACAATTATTGGTACAGTCGCTTTTTTTCTCTTCAAAAAGAAGAAACAATCGAGTTCATCATCAACACCAGGTGAACAATTAGAAAAAGTTGTTAGTATTTCAAGTCAAAGTGAAGTATCAATGGATGATGAAAAAGTCGAATCAAACATTCAATCGAATCCCACTAAACAAACACGAGCTGCTGCTACAATGAATTTCACTGATGATGAATAACTAGAGTTCTTTTTTTTTCCTTAAATTATTTGTTAACAGTCGAAATCGAACATATCGGACAGTTGATTTCAATTTCTTGATCACCTTGATAGTAAATACTAATAATTTTTAATTGATTTTGCCAAGGATTTCGAGTGAATTTATTCATCCGTTCGAGAACATCGTCTTTTTCTTGTACGACATTTCCGATTTTAATCCAATATTGATAAACACTACCGAAATGTTCTTGTGAACTTTGTTCCAATCGTTTAGCCCGTGTACAAGAAATACATTTGAAAAGCTCACGAAAATTCATCATTCCTCTCTGAAATCGCGATTTATTTTATTGATCGAATAATTTGTCAATGAAAGAAAAGTTCACTATTTTTATGATATGTTTTCTTTTTCTTTCTAAACACAAAATATAAAGCAAACAAAAAATTCTTTTCATGCTTTACGTAACACTTGCAATGCTCGTTTCATATAACCTTCCCTATACTCGATTTCATTGGCCAATAAATTTTTCACTTCATCAACGATTTCTTTTACGTTTAACGTTATTCGACTATTAAATATACACTTTTCATCTTGTTTACCATTTTCTCCTTTCATTGGAATCCAGAGAGCATGCTGAAGGTAGAATATTTCAGCCCATCGACGAAAGTTAAACGATAAATGTCGACATCCATGAGAATTAATTTCATATAAAATACTACCAGGACGCATAAATAAAGTATTCGATAAACCAGCACCATGTACACCGATGATTAAACGAATCGATCGAGCCATTCGAGCCGTTTCATAGAGATTATCGTTGAAATTAAATTGTTTTGGCCAAACACGCAAATGAGGATCGGACTGATTGGGAAATGCTTGTAGGAGTGCTTGAACTAATTCATCAGGATTAACCATTTCTCGTCTACCACTACCGGCTCGATTGAGAACTACAATCCATTCACCATTGAATTCGTCGTTTGAATGAAATTTTGATTTTAAATTGAAATTGTAGAGAATCCATTCAGAAAATGCAAGATAAGCTTGTTGATAGGCCACTGTTGGAAAAGGAATATGCGGTACAGGTCGACCCCCAAAGTGATGAGCCCAAATAGGCCCTCGACCAGAAAATTTAGTGAAAATAAGATGCTGAAAAAGAACAGTCGTGTCATTGAATGATTTATGTGTTAACAATGGATAAATTGAAAACATTGGATGTATTTGATATTCCCATTTTCTTGTTGGTACATATGTTCCGTCCGACTGTCGACGATAATTATTCCAATTGTTTGGAAAAGCTTCGAGAACAGTTGATGTGAAGTAGATTTGTATTTTAGTTATGTCGATATATGATAGATGTGATTGAAATTCAGCTAATGCCCAAAAACGTGGACCACATGTTTCTAGAAAACCATGTGCATAATTGTCATCAGGTGGATGAGTTATTAAAAGAGGTCGAATCAATTTCGACAAATAATTAAGATTTTTTATCAATGCAATATTGTCGGTAATTCGTAATTGAAAAGGTCCATAAGATGCAGTAAATGTATCTCTTACTGGTTGTGAAGGATCTCGAAAAAAATAATATCGATCAGTAGATGATTGATAATAGATATTCGTAAGAATGCAATATTCATCTTTCGATATATTTGTACATTTCCATGTTGAATAAGGATATGATTTATTTTCGTGATTTTGAATAAACTCAATATAATCATAATTCAAAGTAAAATTAATTTGTCCATCATTGGAAATATGAAATGGCTTTTGAAGATATTGAAATGTTGTGTTTCGATTGAGCAAATAAGCATTGAAATCTTTATTGTCGAATTTATAAATCGGTGATGATATTGTTGATTTGTTTATAAAATATGGTATTGGCCAAATAGATGAATTCGCTTGACTATAGGATAGGAAGTAAAAAACGACGGAAATAAAACAGATGACCAAGAAGATTGTAGTATGTCGAGACTGTAGAATGTTCTGTAAATGCATTCGTAAATTATCTAAAAAATAGAACTTGTTTGTTTTTTAATTAGTTACCGATGGATTTTTTTATATTGACATATAATTGATTGTTCACACTGAGGAGTATATGATCTAATGTAGTCATTTGTCAACCTATCGATAGTTTTCATAGGTAAGGAAGTCGATCATACACACATTAAAATCAATCATGACAAACGTGAAAAATGATTCAATATGAATAAAGTGGCCATATTACATATTCGTATGACGATAACAATTTTCATCACTCTCAACTCTGTATTTATTCAACCCGATCCAAAGCATCAGCATTTATGCATTGAAACAGATATATTATCTCTCTGACTTCGTGTTCGTTCGTAGGCCTGTGACATTTCCATTTCATCTCAATAAAATGGAACGGTCCGTCTCATTTTGTTT
>Ga0209952_1003885_pt1 | contig 10068 bp, 9 predicted proteins | sample ThiBiot_750_biof_2_FD_183951 | JGI IMG/M metagenome (GOLD analysis project Ga0209952, IMG submission 183951) | Wastewater bioreactor microbial communities from Cape Town, South Africa - Thiocy_cont_750_biof (SPAdes) | ecosystem: Engineered > Bioreactor > Thiocyanate-remediating >...
GAACTGGTCGTCGCGGTCGGGGTTGGCATAGGCCACGTCGGGCCCGTTGCCGGCCGGAAACGCCAGCTTCAGCTGCCGGTTGATCGGATCGAAGTCGTACGGCGTCACCGTCGCCTTGATCTTGTGGGCGGCGCCGAACTGGTCAGACAGCGTGGTGATGTACTTCGTCTCGGCTGGACTGCCGGTCAAGTACCACACCGTGAGATCCTGGTAGCTCGAACTCTGGCTGCTCGAACTCTGGCTGCTCGAACTCTGGCTGCCCGAGCTCTGGCTGCTCGAACTCTGGCTGCTCGAACTCTGGCTGCCCGAGCTCTGGCTGGTCCCGCCGCCGCTTGACCCGCAGGCGGCCAGGGCGAACGGGCTGGCGGCAGCCAGCAGGCCAGCCATGGCCAGGAAGTCCCGCCGGCTAACCCCTTCGCCGAGTCGCGCTGGTCGGGCGTCACGCTGAGAATCGTTCACGATCATCCTCCTAAGAAGGCTTCGGAAAGGACAGGCGCTGTGGAAAACGTTTGCTGAATTCGTAGACGGTAGCCCCGTCGCCCGGTCCGCGTCAAGGGGTTGACGGCACCCTCATCACAGCAGCGATTGGAAGCGCTGGATGATTGTTTGCAACAACGTATCGCCGTCGAGGTGGCGATGATGGTCGTTGATGACCTCGACCTCGATGAAGCCGCGGTACCCGGCCCGATCGGTTGCCTCGCGCATCGATCGCAGCGCGATTAGTCCGTCGCCGATCATCGCACGGCTGGCCGTCACGTCGCCCGCCGGCGTCAGCCAATCAGAGGCATGGAAACCGACCAGGCGCGATCCGGCGCGTTCGATCAGTGCCTCGACGTCCGGATCCCAGAAGACGTGGTAAGCATCGACGACGACACCCAGGTATTCATCGTCGAGTCGCTCGGCTAGTTCCACCGCCTCACGTAGCGACACGATCACTGATCGTTCACCGATCATCATCGGATGCAGCGGCTCGATCCCGAGGCGCACCCCCTGGTCACGAGCGAATGGCAGCAGCGCCTCGATGCCGTCTGCTACGGCACGCCGAGCGGCCGCCAGGTCGGGGCTGACCGGCGGCCCGCACACCAGAACGAGGACCGGTGCCCGCAACGCCGCCGCCTCCTCGACGGCGCGCTTGTTGTCGTCAGCGCGCACGGCACGATCCGCGGCGGAGGTCGTCGGGAAGAAGCCCCCGCGACACAGGCTCGAAACCTGCAAACCTGCTTCGGCGATTAGCCGTGCGCCGCAGTCGACCCCGACTTCAGCCAACTTGTCACGCCAGACGCCGATAGCCGGAACACCAGCACGCCCACAATGCTCGACCACCTGCGTCAGGGTCCACTGGTCGATCGTGCGCTGGTTGAGCGATAGCCGAGCCAGGTCAGCCATGCCTCAGCCCTCGATTCCCGCGACGGCAAGTACGGCGCGCATCCGGACTGCCGCACGCTCCGGATCGACGATCAAACCGGCTCGGTCCGCCAGGACGAACGTCCGCGTCATGTGTGATATCGACCGAACGCCCTCCATGCCGCCGACCATTCGCAGGTGATCCTGATGACCGTTCAGGTAGGCCAGCAGGACAATCCCGGCCTTATAGGAAGCGGTAGGGGCCGCGAACAGGTGGCGGGCCAACTCAACGGTGGAGGTGAGCAGTTCATGCGATCGGTTGGCGTCGCGAGCGTCGAGGGCGGCCAGTGCGGCGGAGGCGATTGGGGCGATCGGATCGAAGACGCCGAGAAGGGCGTCGCTGTATCTGACTCCGTCGCCAGCGATCAATTGGGGGTAGTTCAGATCGTCCCCCGTGTAGAGCCGCACGCCCTCGGGCAGCCGCCGGCGTAGCTCGATCTCAGCGTCCGCATCGAGCAGCGACAGCTTGATGCCGTCGATGGCGGACGCGTGCGCCCAGATGAACTCGACGACGGTGTCGATGGCTGACGCCAGATCGGTGGAGCCCCAGTATCCGGCAAGTGCGGGGTCGAACTGGTCGCCGAGCCAGTGCAGGATCACCGGCTGCGGCGCGTCAGCCACGACCTCTTCGTACACGCGGACGTAGTCGTCGGCCGATCGAGCGGTGGCGGCCAACGCACGACTTGCCATCACCACCACGCGGGCCCCGTGGCTCGCCACGAACTCGCACTGCTCTCGATACGCCCGAACAATCTTCGCCAGGGTCGCCGGGCCGGCAGGCAGCTGATCCGTACCGACCCCGCAGACGATGCGGCCACCGACCGCGGTTGCCTCGGCGGCGGACCGGGCGATCAACTCTTGGGCGACGGGCCAGTCCAGTCCACTGCCACGCTGGGCCGTGTCCATGGCTTCGGCCACGCCCAGCCCGTAGGACCAGATGTGCCGACGGAACGCGAGTGTTGCCTCCCAATCCAGCTGCGCCCGACCGCTGCCGTTCGGTTCGCGCAGCGGATCGCTCACAACGTGCACCGCCGCGTAGGCGACCCGCGACAGCAAGGGGCGCGTCGGCGTCGGCCATGCGCGCGGCTCACTCAGCACATGACGTCGCAGCGTGCCGTCGGGCTGAGGCAGGAGAAGAGCTTGGTCCGTTCTGATGGTCATGTCGTCAACGCCGGGATCTCGAGCATGCGGCGCTGCACGGAAGATTGGTGAGCCAGCTCGGCCAGCTGCAGGCCCTTGGCCCCTTCCAGTAGGCCCCATGGGAAAGGCTCGTCAGCGACGACGTGCCGAAGGAACCGTTCCCACTGGAGCTTGAACCCGCCGGCGTTGACGCCGTCATCGGGCACGTTCAACCAAGCCGAGCGCAACGCCAGCGAATTCGGCGCATCCGGGTTCCAGCGAGCGACCGGCGATGCGCCTCGGGGTTGGACGCGGCAGTCGCGCAGACCCGCCACCGCGCTGCCGGCGGTGCCGTCGACGTGTAGCTCGAACAGCTCGTCGCGATCGGGTCGCGTGCACCACGAGGAGTTGATCTGCGCCACGACGCCATCGGCCAGCTCGAACACGGCGTAGGCGGCGTCGTCGGCGGTCGCGGTATATCGGTGCGACTGTTCGTCCCAGCGCTCCGGAACGTGCACCGCTTCCAGCGCGAACACCGACTGCACCGGGCCGAAGAGATTGTCGAGCAGGTAGCGCCAATGGCAGAACATGTCGATGACGATCCCGCCGCCGTCCTCTCGCCGGTAGTTCCATGATGGCCGCTGGGCGGGAGGCTCCGGCCCTTCGAAGACCCAGTAGCCGAACTCTCCGCGAACGGAAAGAATGCGACCGAAGAACCCGTCGGCGATCAGACGTGCAAGCTTGCGCAGGCCCGGCAGGAACAGTTTGTCCTGGACGACCCCGTGCTTGACGCCGCGACGCTCCGCCTGCGCTACGACCTCCATTGCGCTACTGAGGTCGTGCGTGACCGGCTTTTCGCAATACACTGCCTTCCCCGCATCGATCGCGGCGCGTAGACCTGCAGCCCGCAGCCCCGTCGTTTGGGCGTCGAAGTAGATCTGGCAGGCCGGATCGGCGAGCGCCGCGCCGAGGTCTGTGGTCCAACGTGACAGACCAAAACGCTCACCCAGCGCCCGCAAACGTCCCGCATCGCGGCCGACCAGCACTGGCTCCGGCCAAATCACCTCGCCCGGGCCGAGCACGATCCCGCCCTGCTCGCGGATCGCAACGATCGAGCTCTCGAGGTGCTGGTGCGCGCCCATCCGGCCGGTCACGCCGTTCATGGCTATCCCCACGGTGTGGACCGTGTCTGCTGGGAGGGGCTGGGCGGAAGTGGTCACCGAAACACATCCTCGCGTAGTAAACGTTTGCCGCAATGGTGGCGTACCTCGGTCGCCGATGTCAAGACCGCGCCCGCCTATCGGGATCAGCGGCTGACCGGCGCGATCGGGGCCGGCTCGCTAGGCGCTCAGGTGAGCGCCGGTTCGACGAGTCGACCACACAGAGCCGATCTCGTCGGTTGGACGAGGCGTGCGCCGTTCGTCCGACCGACGATGGTCTTGCACCTACCTGCAGTCACAGTGGGCGTGAACCTCCACGCTGCGGTTTACGATCCGATGGCCGCCAAGACAAGCCTGTCGGTCGTATTCCAGGACGTGTTCGCGGGCTGGGCGATCGGCTGGGTGTTTCCGCTGGACGTCAGGGTGCCGGTGGCTATCGTTGAGCCGGTCCGCGGATCCGATCCACGTCCACGTGTAGCTTGCCGCCGTGCGCGTAATCCTCAAGGCTTGCGAGGTGGGCGCCGGTCGAGGAAACAGTCCCAGTACTACTTGAAGTACCCACCGTTGCGTCGGCGACGCAGCAGCCGTTACGCAACAACCCGGTGACGATCTTCAGATGCACGCGGGCATTGCCGCCGATCGCGTGTACGGGGCAGCCAATTACCCGGGTTGCTGACCGATACATCCACACAGGCTGCGATGGCACGCCGGAGCGCGTGGTCTCCCCAGGAGTCCACAGCGAGCCAGTGCGGGTGCGGTCATGCCCGCCTGCCGAAGAGCCAGCGCCTCGGTCAGCGTCGCGGTTCCCAGCCAGGTCGCGCCGCTCGACAAAGCGGTTCGTGCCGACGAGACCAGTCCGTGGCCATAGCCGTCTGCCTTGGCCACCGCCATCACGTCAGATGGCGTGCCAACCTTCAGGATCGACACATTGTGGCGGATCACGTTCAGGTCGATGACGGCTTCGGCCCGCAGCATCCTCGGAGTCCCCCTCGAGCCCGCCATAGTTCCGCCGCAAGGCGCACACAGCGAACGCGGGGAAGTCACCGCGCGCCGCGCCCATGCGCAGGACGCCGGTCCATTGACAACCGCGACCCTAGTATTATTGTAGGTAAACGCTTGCCGGTAATTTCTGAAGTCGGCGGGTTCCGCACGCCGGGCTGGCCGCGATCGGTCGATTCGTGCGACGGCGGACCCCGGCGGCGGGCTGACTTCGAGCGGTCGCGCGCGATCCGATTCGGTTGCGGGCTCGCGGAGTTTCGGCTACTTGACGACGGTGAAGCGCGCTGCGTGGGCAGGCTTCCGGACTGGATCGGTGGTGTGGGGTGAAGGTGGCGGATCGTCGCAGTGAGCTTTTCGGGTTGTTGGGTGATCTGCCGGAGCGTGATCGGCCGATCTCGGCGACGCTGGTGGATCGTGGCGAGCAGGACGGCTACGTCCGTGAGAACCTCGTACTCGATCTGAACGGTTTGGACCCTGTTCCGGCGTACTTCGTTCGTCCTGCCGAGGGCGAAGGACCCTGGCCCTGCGTGCTGTACAACCATTCCCACGGCGGCAACTATGTGCTGGGCCGAAACGAATTGCTGCAGGGCTGTGGTGCCCTGCAGTCTCCTCCGTATGCGCGTGCGCTGACCGAACTGGGTTTCGCGGCGCTGTGTATCGATCACTGGTGCTTCGGCGATCGCGGCGGCCGCAGCGAAGAGGACGTCTTCAAGGAGATGCTCTGGAACGGCCAGGTCCTGTGGGGAATGATGGTCTACGACTCGCTGCGAGCCGTCGACTACCTCGCCGCACGTCCCGACATCGACGCCAACCGGATCGGCACCCTCGGCAAGTCCATGGGCTCGACGATGGCCTGGTGGCTCGCCGCCCTCGACCCTCGCATCGCAGTATGCATCGATCTGTGCTGCCTCACCGACTTCCGCGCCCTGATCGAATCGGGCAACATCGGCCGGCACGGCATCTACTACTTCGTGCCGTCCCTGCTGAAGCATTTCACCACGGCCGAGATCAACGCACTGATCGCACCCCGACCACACCTGTCGCTGGTCGGTGAACGTGACGTGCTGACCCCGGCAGCAAGCCTTGACGGCCTTGACCAAGAACTACGCAACGCCTACCAGGCAGCCGGTAACCCCTCCGGCTGGCGCATGATCCGCGAGGACGTCGGGCACGTCGAAACACCAACCATGCGCCAAGCGATCCTCGACGCACTAACCCAATGGCTAGCGTGATCTTGTCGGCCAGGCCCCTACCAGTCCGCCACGACCCGATTGCGCAGCTGGCCGATGCCTTCTGCCTCGACGACGACATCGTCCCCGGGCGCCAGCCAGGTGGGCGGATCGCGGAACGTGCCGCAACCGCTCGGCGTGCCGGTCGTGATCAGATCGCCGCTTTCCAGGGTTAAGTAGCGCGAGGCGTGTTCGATCAGCTCGTCCACGCCGAAAAGCCATTCCGCCGTTGACGCGTCCTGGCGCAGTTCTCCGTTGACCCAGCTGCGTACCCGGACGTTGCCGGCGTCGACCAGTTCGTCGGCCGTGACGATCGCTGGGCCCATCGGGCAGAAGGTGTCGGCGCCTTTGCCGAGATCCATCTGGTGCGGCCGGAACTGTACCGCACGAGCGCTGACGTCGTTGATCACCGTGTACCCGAACACGTGCTTCATCGCGTCTCTGCGTGCGATCCGCCGCCCGGGAACGCCGATCACAACGGCAAGCTCGACCTCGTAGTCGACCTGCACATCGGGGGCCGGTAGCGCAATCGGGACGTCCGGGCCGATGACGGAGCTGGGAAACTTGGAGAAGAATCCGGGTTCCACCGGCAGGATGGCTGCGGGGTTCTCGGTCTTGTGTGACTCGTAGTTGATCCCACTTCCGAAGATCTTTCCCGGTCGCGGGATCGGGGCCAAGAGCTGTACGTCCCGGAGCGCCACCTCACGCACTACGCTGCGGTCGATCGCGCCGGAATCGGCGACGGCCCCACGCAGTGCCGCGAGCCCGTCAGGAAGGTTGGTCAGTCGCGCAACCTGCCCGACGATGACGCACGCACAGATTTGATCGCCGTAGCGAACGGTAGCCAGTTTCATCGCCGCACCTCGTATTCCGAGCCGTCGATCACGAGTGACTCCCCTACGTCGAGTGCGAACGCAACCCGTTCGCCAGAGGTATCCCTGACCGGAACTCGACGCAGGAACTCCGACACGTCCGGATGATTGCGATCGTCATAGTGAGTGGCGATGGCGAACCGTACGCCGAGCAACTCGGCGGCCATCGCCGCTTCGTCGGGCGTCATCTCCCCACTCACGACCTGGCCGCCGCCATCGGCCACCAGCGACCACGGCTGCGTGCAGCCGAGCAGGCCGACCGTGGGCCGGTGCATGGTGCCGATCAGGCTCATCTCTGCGGTCAGCGCGCTGTCGCCGAAATGGTAGACGCGCACGTCGGGTTCGAACTCGATCACAAAGGAGATCGGCACTCCGGAGATGACTCGACCGTCCGCGAGCGTGGCTTGCGACCAGTGCGCGCAGGCGACGGGTCGCACGACGAGGTCGTTGACGGCGACCCTGATCCCGATGGTGGTTCGACGGATCTGCGATTCCGGCACCCCGTCCTGGACGAGCAACGCGGCGGTGTCGGAGCCGCACACCACGGGAGCACCGGTGCGAATTGCGAGAGCAGCGGCATCGCTCATGTGGTCCCAGGCGGCGTGCGAGGCCACGATCGCGTCAGGAGTCGCCAGGTCCTCGACGGACGCGGTCGCGACCGGGTTCTTCGTGAAGAACGGGTCGAACACCACCCTGCCGTTCGGTCCGGCTACCTCATAGGTGGAGATCCCGTGAAAGGTGATCGTCGTGGTCACAGAGTCCAACTCCGCTCCAGGCCACGTACGAGCGCGACGAGCGCTCGGTTGAGCGGAACCGCGACCCCGTACTTGTCACCGCCGCGGACCACCGCTTCATTGATGACTTCGAGTTCCGTCTTGCGCCTGGCCAAGGCGTCCTGCAACATCGACGCCTTACCTTTGCCGGCACCTTCGAGGATCTGGTGTATGCGGGTGATCCGCTCGCCGACCTCAACGTCCAGGCCCATGGCCCGGGCGACCGCACACGCCTCCGTCGCGACACCGTCGACGAGAGCACGCATTTCGGGGTCACGGGCGAGGTCGCCGGCGGCCAACGTCGTCAGTGCAGCGGTCGGCAAAGTCGCGGCGTTGAGGATCACCTTCTTCCAGATCTCGGTTCGCACTTCTGGCTCGATCCGGGTCGGCCACCCGGCCGACGTGAGTAGTCCGGCCAGGCGCTCGGTGGGAGCCTGGTTGCCTTCGGTATATGGCCCGATGACGGTCTCCCCCCGACCGGTGTGGGCGATGCGGGCAAGTCCTTCCACGCTGCAACTGTGGTAGGTGACGCCGAACACGAGGCGACGCGTCCCGTGGACCTCGGCGAGAACGTCAGAGTTCCCCCAGCCGTTCTGCAGCGAGGCGATGACCGTCGAATCGCCGCACAGCGGCGTCATCGCCTCAGCCGCGGATCGCGTGTGATGCGCCTTCACGAACACCACGACGACGTCGACAGCGCCGATCTCGGCGGCGTCAGCAGTTGCCCGCACCGGCTGGACCAACTCTCCTGCGTCCGAGCGAACGGTCAGTCCGACCCGGTTGATCGTGTCGATCATTTCGCGGTTGACCTCAAGCACGTGCACGTCGTGACCCGCGGCCGCCGCCTCGGCAGCCAATGCCCCACCCATCGCGCCGGCGCCGACGACAGCTAGTTTCACGGGTTTCCTCCGATCTCGATGACGACTTTTTCGACCTGGTCCGGATTGTTCAGCGCGAACGCGATCGCCTCGCCGACCCGGTCGAGTTCGAACCGATGCGTGATCAATGGGGCGAGTCGCGCGGCATTGCGCTCCACCAGGTCAATCGCGTCCGGAAACAGTCCGACGCTGTTGCGTGAGCCGTACACTGACACTTCTTTGCGCGAGAACTCGATCACCGGAATCGAAGCCTCGGCGCCGGATATGCCCACGACCACGATCCGGCCGGACGCGCAGACCAGCTCGAAGCTCTCCCGTACGAGCGCGGGTACGCCAGTGGCCTCGACAACGACGCCGGCGCCGTCGCCAGCGGTCCATTCCGCCACTGCCGCACGAACGTCGACGCGGCTGTTGTCAACAACCCGTTCCGCACCCAGATTGCGCGCGTTCTCGAGCCTTGATGCCACGCGGTCGACTACCAGCACCTGCGCACCGATGTCCGCAGCACTGAGGGTTGCGGCTAGTCCGACCGGGCCTGCGCCGAGAACTACCACGCGATCCTCGCTCGTGACTTGACCACGACGCACAGCTTGCATGCCGATCGAGATCGGTTCGACCAGCGCGGCGATATCGGCCGCTAGCGCACCCGCCTGATAGACATGCTCGGCCGGAACAACGACCTGCTCGGCCAAGGCTCCCGAGATGTGGCCGCCCATCACCTGCAGCGTGCTACAACAGTTGGACCGACCGGCCCGGCAGGCTACACAGGTCCCGCACTCGACGAACGGCTCGACCACGACTCGGTCGCCAGCGGCAACCGGGCCGACATAACCGGGTCCGACTTCCAGCACACGTCCGCTGAATTCGTGACCTTGGGTCTGCGGGAATCGGGCGTACGGGTGTGCGCCGGAGAAGAGGTGATAGTCCGAGCCACACAGACCAACGATCTCGACACCGATCCGGATTCTGCCGGGCGGACAGACCGGCTCGTCGACCTCATGAACGGTCATGACACCGGGCGCGGTAGTTACGGCTTGTCGCACTGGTCGATCCTAAAGGATGGATCGCAACTGGTCAACCGGTCAACCACTGTTCTCGAGGAGCCGGCTGGGGCTGGCCGGGAAAGATGCGCCTTCGCTATCCGTTCACCGAGCACGCGCACGAGTGGGCCGGCTCGGCGGATCGACAGGCTGCGGTCGGGCTCGAGGTCACTGAGCGAATACACGACAGCGAACCCAGCGCGACGAAGCTCCAACGTGCTCAGCACATTGCGACCGCAGACCCCGATGACTTCCAGCCCAGCGTCGCGCGCCGCCGCTGCCACACCTGCCGGCGCCTTACCGTTTAGGGTCTGCTCATCGATGGCGCCCTCGCCAGTGATGACAAGATCCGCCTCGTCAAGGCGCGCAGAAAAATCCACTAGATCCAACACCGCGTGGATGCCAAGGCTGCTCCGCGCACCGAATACGGAAAGCGCCGCAAACCCAACGCCGCCAGCCGCGCCCGCTCCCTCGGATGCACGTTCGTCTCGACCGCAGGCCTCGGACACCGCATCGGCCCACCGGCGAAGACCGTCCTCAAGCTTTTCGATCTCCATAGGATCGGCACCCTTTTGCGGTCCATATACGCGGGCT
>Ga0209952_1003887_pt1 | contig 10067 bp, 6 predicted proteins | sample ThiBiot_750_biof_2_FD_183951 | JGI IMG/M metagenome (GOLD analysis project Ga0209952, IMG submission 183951) | Wastewater bioreactor microbial communities from Cape Town, South Africa - Thiocy_cont_750_biof (SPAdes) | ecosystem: Engineered > Bioreactor > Thiocyanate-remediating >...
AGAAATCCATCGATGAATCGGCGAAATTCTTGTATTCCAAATCGTCGATCAAGTCTCGATATTCGTTTTCAAATGGAATCACGAGAGCGACGTCTATCAAAAACTCATCTCATTCCGATGACAACTTGATTTATTCGTTATTTTTCTTGAATATTACTCAGCAATATCAATGTTTATGTATTACATTTTCAATTCAACTTAACAGTAAATAAATAACCTTTATACCAGAAATGCACGTCAATTAGTACTTAGATTCAACGTCGCTGTTAAAGGTTGGCAATATGTGAGGTCAAAATAAATACTAATTGTGAAATTAAAATGCATGATCAACTTTTATGTCATGTACTCACACGATTTCCCAAGAGGAATGTTATCTGTACCCAGTCAAGTAGACAAGAAACTTGTTATTTTCTGTGAAATGTTATTTTCCACTGATTAACCATGAGTGTTCAGGAAAACAAAATTTTGTTTAAAACAGACGCAGAAAATATTGCATGACTGATTATTTATCAAATTGCAATTTACATTGCTAAGTTGTAAGACAAATTAAAATTTTCATTTCCCCCTTCAAATATAAAGCGTCTACGTAGTCTTAACTTAACAAGCAATTCATATCAAAACTAGAACATTAATTTCTGAATGAATCACGTGAAAATATTCTATTTAAAAAAAGAAATTTAAATCCATTTCTTATTCTTTTATGCAAAAAAAAGTTGCTAATTATCTTCATGGGAAATAGATTTAGCTCTGCTTTTGCCAGAATAAAAAAATCTTTATAAATAGTATCAAACTCGCTGATACTTCCATATTTTTTGCTCTTTAAGTAGGTGAAATAAAAGAAAAATGCGTCATTTACTTTTTCTTTCATAAATTAACTGATGATAAATAAAACTGTCGTTGGATTGAAAGTTATTAATATCTTGCTGTGTAACTAACATCAATTTTATTCAACAAGACAAAAACAAACGAAGGTTATAAAGAACAAATTAAAAATGTATTCGGCTCCATTTTCTGAGTCGCTTTTTCGCACGAATATCATACACGCAATTACATGTTCCATTAGGGCACAACACTGACTCAAATAGTGAAACATGGTCAACAACAAGCTTGTTTTGATCTATATTTAGAAAAAAAAGCAAAAAAATAAACTGCCCCTATTAAATTTTTCGATACTTGACAAATAAATATAATTTCATCATTTAAATTATGTATATATATATATATATATATTTATTTCTTTTTTTTTCTCTTCTCCATATTCAAGTGCAATTGAAAAGGCAAATATACACGCAGAAAGAACAAAATTACAAAATTGAGCGACAGAAAATAAAATACGTTCAGATATATCAGCGAAAGTTGACAATGAAGACAAAAAAAAAGTATTTCTTTTCTTTATTTTCTTTTTTCATTTGTACTATAAGAAGAAGAAAAAGGTTAGATTAAACTGCTTAGCAGCTATTCGAAAAGAGAGAGAAAAAAAGGAAATGTTTTTGCTTTGATACACATCTATGAAAACAAAACAAACAACAGTATGTATATATATATATATATATATATATAGAAGAGAAAAATAAAATGAAAACGTAGAATGTCACAAATTGTACCGGTAAAAACATGAGAATTTTAATAAAAACACGCAATTAGAAAGGAAGGAAAGAGAGAAAAATTCAAAAGTTTGATAATTTTAAAGTTTGTGATACGATACAATTGCTTGTTCATGAGACATCGGTAGTAAATGTTTATATTTCTCAAGTATTGGCCAAAATTCACCTACAAAAATGATTCAATTCGATCGATATTGAAAATCAAAAGTCACGCAAAAACATACGTTGAACATCAATGACACGGTTTAGACTATGTACTGCATATAAATTTGGCTTAGTTTCTAGGGTTTCTTTACTAAACGAGTGTACCTAGAAAAAAAAAGAGAAGAACATAGATTAGTAATTAAAATAAAATTTTTCTTTTTACATCTCGGCCGAGTAAAGCATTAACGCACGCTTTTCCACATTCAGCTAGTGCGTTGAACTCGTAGCCACCTTCTAGAACTAGAACGACTTTGCCATCGGCTAATTTCATTAATTGATTTGTCATATAAGCAAAACCTAAAAACGATGAAAAACAACATTCGAGAGTAAAGTTTAAAACATAAGTGTTACATGTGGGTGTTAGTTCATAACCGCCCAATGGATGTATATGTCCAATACAAGCATCGAATCCACTTGAAACAAGAATTAATTCCGGTTGAAATTGTTCTAAAATTGGCATGACTATACAACTGAAACGCAAAAAAAGAGATTTTTCTTCAATTGACTAAATCATTCGTCGTTCTCTACCGAAATGCAGCTATATATTCGACATCAGTCATTGTTGATTGTGGTTCACCGGAAAAGGCAATATTCACATTTTTACCCAGACCACTATCACGTCCACACTAAACAGCAAATAAACTGCTACTGACTCTCTCGATTCAATCGTTTATTCCTACTTCTTCAATTCGTCCTCCACCAGGAAAATATGTTCCATTATCGTATCGATGCAATGATATATAGAGAATATTCGGATCATCATAGGTTAAATCTTGTGTACCATTACCATGATGAATGTCCCAATCGACGATAGCTATACGTCCGAGATTTCGATGTTTTTTCAAATATTTAGCTGCAATTGCAATCGTATTGAAATAACAAAAACCTAATGGTTTATTCGATGCGTGATGACCCGGTGGTCGAACAATGGCAAAGCCATTTTTTAATTTCCCATCGAGAACATATTTCGACAATTCAATCGTATTTCCAATAGCTAATCGACAGGCACGTGCTGTATACATATCATTCCAAATAGTATCGACATCATCATTCATACCAAAGCCTCCGCATGGCAACGGTAAAAGAGAATTTATTCGTTGTGTTAGTAGAGCTGGTGATTGTTGTGTACGTTGTCGTTGATCACAACCGAATAGATAAACATGTGTGGGACTAAAATACGAATGCAAACAACAAAAGTTAAATATAATTTCTAAGATATCTTTTGTGACATACGCATGACATTCAGTTAACATATCAATTGTTGCACAATAACTACGTATGATTTCACAATCATCTAGTAGATTTGCTTTTTTCAAACTTTCATAAATGACAACTAAACGTTCGGGATTTTCGAGATGAAGATCTGAACGTTTGCAATAACATTCATGTTTTAATGTTTCATCATCATAGGCAATGCCAGTTGTAAAACGCATTTGCACATTAGTCGAAAGACTTTTTTGTAATTTTTTATTATTTGTTGATGCTATAACTGATAAAGATGAGAGAGATTTGGAATGTAAAGCTGAACGATCGACTATGATCTAAATATATAAATTCAAAATTTTAAATTAACAAAACAAAACGAGCAACTAGTTGCTATGATTTTACATTTGAATTTTTAATTGAAAGATCATCAGATGGAAAATTCGGTATATGTGGTTGACTACTATGCATTGAACTATGACTATTATGAGCACTTTGAATTTTGGCTTCTTGTAATTCTTTAGCTAATAAAGCTTCGTTTTCTTCTTCGACAATGAAATGTTTTGGACCGAGTATATTTGTACGATGTGATTTATCATGTGTGAGATTGTGATGTGCACGTTGAAAACTCGTTGTTCCAGTTAACGAACCGGTTGAATAACAACTGTAGAGTTTTCGTTGTAAATCATTTAAATCGAACCACAATTGTTCAGGTGGAGGAATTTGAGTCGATGAGGAATCAAATGACATCATTGGCATTGGCAAAACTGAAGAAGCAATTAAAAACAAAACAGAATGAAATTAGTTTTCTTTCTTTCTCTTTTCCAAGTGTCTGACAACATCTCCTCATTGTTCTCTATTCAATTGGAAATCCTTTAGGAATATGAAACGAGCAATTTTTCCTGTTCTCATGTATTCATAAAAACAAAAAATATACTTGTATGTGGTGGTAGTGGCGGTTGTTGCTGTTGCTGTTGTTGTTGTTGTTTTTGAGCAAGAGTGGCTGATCGCATCGGATGACGTTTATTATCTGACATCGGTGTAACATGTCGATGACGATGAAGAATACTTTGACGTAGATCGGATTTAATTTTGAAATTATTTGATTCGAGATGAGGATTTGGAAGTACAGGCTCAGATTGAAAACGTCTTAACATTTCAATTGATTCTTCATTTCTAATTGAAGAAGAAGAAAAAAGTTCATTAGAAAAATTGTGATCTATGAAAATCAATATCTTTACTCTAATTTGCCTTCTTTTTGTAATTTTCGACGTAGAAAACTTTTTAAATGAATTTTGACTTCAGCTGACGCGTTTGCGCCTGAAAAAAAAACAATCGAAATTAGTTCGATAGTTTTTCGTTGAATCGATATTACTTTGATCTTTTTTATCTTTTGTATGAACACGTATTTTCTCTTCTTCTAAACGTCTTCGTTCATTCGATGACGATGCCATAACAGCTGCTGCTATAGCTGCTGTTACACTTTCTTGCCTATCAGAATCGATTAAATGGGAATAAGGAAACTATTTAAAAAAAAAACATATTAAATGAGTGCATTTTTCCTTCAATCGAAATGTCAATACTCACGAATAGCGAAGGAAAAAAGTTCGCATTTCCATTGTGACTATCATTATCACCATTCGATGAGACAATAGAACCATTGGCTGGTAATGTTGAAGGTCGACAAAGATCAACCATAGTCTATAGTGTTTCGTATGGAATAGATTTGTCTGAAATAAATGAACGAACTATTATCTGTTATGATTTCAAATTCAACAGAAAAACAACATAGTTTATGATAAAGAAGAAGAAGAAGAAATGAGTAAGGAAAAAAGAAAAAAAATAATAAACTCGTTTACACGTTCTATTCTTGGATTGCTTTATCTCAGACTAAGCGATGGTTTGGCTTCAAGATTTTTCTTCTTCTTCTTCTTTCTTCGTCATTTTTATGCAAATATGTCTGTCTCGTTTTTCTTTTTTTCCTCCTTTCCTAGACGATGTGAAATGAATGAGAAGAAAAAACAAAAATAGATCGAAGCATGACAAAAAGCCTATCAGCTATAATTTAGTTCAACCGAAAAAGAAAAACAACTGTCTATCTCACTGACAAATATATATATATATATATATATGTGTAAAAATAGGTCATCTACTATTTATTGATAACAAACACGTATCTAACCTCACAGATATTGAAATGATTCTTGTCTTTATTCTTTTTAGTCATAGTAGTTAAAAGTGAAAAAAAAGAAGACGAAGAAAGTTCTTGTTTTTTTTTCAACAACATACATCACACACATACTATTTCTTTCCGTCCACTGTTCGTCAACAGCAGAAAAAAAAATAAATGTAAAAAAATATACCGGGTGCACATCATTCTATTCCTTCTTCTTCTTCTTCTTTTCTTTTTTTCTTCGTTCTTTTTTTTTATTTATAATGACAGTTCTCTTTCTCACAGATGCTCGCTCATATTTTTAATTTCTTACCACTAGTCGACCATCAACAACAACAAAAGCATGAGTCCTTTTCGAGTTGTTTTTAAATGAATTTGTTCGTCTAATGAAAAAAAGAAAAGCGCATGTCTGTTTATACGAACGAACGAACGAACGAATTACATTCTATTTTAAGACATCATATATCGTCAATAATATTTGTGCTTGTCTCCTTCTTTCTCTCTCTATTTAGTTTTTTAATATAACAAAAAACGAGAACAACGTATATTTTTATTTATATACCTTTTCTTTTTCTTCTTCTTCGTCTGTCTTCGCCTTGTTTTTCTCGTCGCTTTTTTTTTCTTATGTAAGTCGATAGAATGAAAAAAAGGAAAGAAAATGAGAAAAGACGAATATAGAATGAATAAATGAGTACTAGAGAACAAAATAATCATAGACACAAGAGAAAGAGAAAGAGAGAGGAAAAAAAGAGAAAAACAATCGCATACTGTTGCTTATTGATTAAAAATAGAAAAATGAAAATACAAAATATTGCTTAGACATGTGTTACATAATCATTCTCATATATTTTCTCTTTTTATGTCCTTGTTCTATTTACATGCTAATAACTCCGCTGTCAGAATGTCTATGATGCTATCGGTGATATGGTTTTATAAATAAATTTTTGGTATGATAAATCGTCAGCACATGAGTGCGGACATAGTTAGCGAAAGAGGAAAAAAACAATTCGTTGTTTTTCTCTTTTTTTCTATAAATAAGGCTACTATTTTGGAGGATGGGTACTTTGTTTTCTTACTCTGTCAGTTGTTTGGCGAAACAAATGCATTATTCCTCACGCTTTTGAATAGAATCTTATTAAGAATTCTATTTTCCCTTCATTTCATTTCTGCATCTATCTATCTATCTATCTATCTCTATATATAAATGCACGTATATGTAAAAAAGAAACAAAGAATGTCTGTTCGTTATGCGTTTGAAGAATGTTCGAAGTGGTGTGATCAAACATTCCTCAAATTAAGTCCTGGTTTGCTACAGGTGAATTTTTAAAGAACATTGGACGTCCGCATTGGCCTCTTCTTATCCTTAACTCGAAAAAAAAGATATAATCGAATTGTTTTCGTATTCGCTAAATATACACTCTCAAATTATTCTGAGTGATATCACATATTTTGTGTTAATTCTATGATAAAGAAAAACAACGAATTTTTGCCTGGATCCTTCATCCAAAATTGACGATGTACTTAAAAATCTAATCAGTGGTTCTTGTTGTTCGTGTGAGGACAAAAAGTAAAGTCCGTTGAAAATCATATCTAATAAAATACGAAATTATCAAAGTATGTGCGTGACTTATGTTTACTGATATGATTAGAGAGAAAAAACAACAACAAGAATAAGTGCATTTGCATGAGCTTACAATCAAAATCTATTTGAGATACGGAATTAAATGACGGAACGACTCATATGTAAAAAAAAAAGTAGGTTGATAGTAAAAAAAACAACAAAAAGAATAAGAGGCGTTAGAATAGAAAAACGACCTGCTGTTATATATATCCTGACACGAACATACGTATATGCATGTATATAGTGAAGCAAATAAAAACGAAGAAGAAAATGCGAAAAAGAAATAGCAAAAAAAAAATAAACGAGAGAATAATCTTGTCGAACTAAAAATAGCTCCTGATGCAGACTATTGTCGTTGATAGAGTATTTTTTCTTCTTGTTTTCGACATGTAGAAATCGTCTATGAAGAACGAACTTGATGAGTATACATTGACATGTAAAAAAGCAGGATGAGATATGATCCAAGTTATATATATATATTCCTCTTCCTCTTCTTCGTCGCTGGTTGTTTTTTTGCTTCGCTCTCGTCCGGGTTTTTCTTGCTACAATGTCTATGAAATTCCTTTATTTGACGACGAGAAACAGAAAAATCGTCGCAATAAAACATCGCGTGACATTTATCAATTCTTATTACTTATGATTATTTGAGATTTTTCTTTTTTTTTTGCTATTTCTGTATTGATATAATTACAATTTCTCTGTTTGTTAAAAAAAATGATCTCGAAAATAAAAATATCAATATAACCATCAGTGCAAGTCATTCTTTGACATATATGTACTTTTAATATTTGCAATTCGATTCTTTGTTTTTAAAAAAATTAATCTATAAATAGCAACCATCAGTATAATTATTTTACTTGAGATAAGATAAAGTAACAAACTGTTCTTCTCTATTTTCAATTCACATGGGGATCTATTAAAAGATACTCATGACAAACGATCGATAGATGAAGGTCTACGAGTGGCCTATCTTGACATAGACGACAATTGTTTTCGGGTTAACCTGATACTATTATGTTACTACTATTTTTTGATCTTATTGTAATCATAGTAATGAATCATACAAATGATCGACTAATCAATATTGATGAATTGAATTAAACTAACGGATTAATTTGAGAAGGTAGAGGTCGTATGAATCTGAACTGAACAGAACAGAAAGAGAGGAAACTTTTAGCGATTGGCGTTTGTCTTCAACAAATTGTTAATCATATTTACGTTTTCTTTTTTTCTTCTTCTTCTTCTCCTTCTCTTCTCTCTTCTCTTCTATAATACCTCCTCCCTCTTACTCGTCGCTGACGGCGATTCGATCGATCAAATTGTGGTCAGACGGATGTCCGTTCATTGTCGATTATTCTCTTTTTTTATATTCGAATTTCAAACTGCATATATACCATCTGTAATATATCATCGATGTAATGGATATCGAGTTGTACTTTTTCGTTTTATACATTTGTCAACTGACTTCCAAGTACTATGAATACGATTGGCGTTTTTTTTTATTCACTTTCTCTTCTTTTCTGATCATTGCCATTGATCGTCCTTGAACATTTGTTCTTTGTCCCTCGTTTGTAAATATGTACTAAAGAAAAGAAATACAAGTCCACTAGTCGGTATTCGTTCGTTTATTTGATGTTTGTGTGTACGTACAATACGTACGTATGCACGAGGGGGAGGATGTTCATAGTTTATACCTCATTTATCTTCCGATAAGTATCTCTTTCTTTCTAGTTGACCTTTTTTTCCTCTTATTTTATTTCGGTTGTAATCGATAGGTCTTTTTTTACTCTCTCACTCCTCGTTTTTTTTTGCTTTTTAGATATTCATTTTCTCTTGAATTTCTGTTGTGAAAAAAAAGAAAAGAAGTAACAAAATTCCTATCGGCATCGTATCATTTTATTACCAGAACACATCTAATGAATCGATTAACCTTCATGAATTCTTATTGGTATGAACAATCGTTTTTGGAACAAAGAATACGAGTCTACTAGTTCTTGATTGATAGGTGGGACGATTGTTAGTTACTAAACGAAAGAAATACAACGACAGGCGGCAAGCATTAGTAACTCGACATGGAAGTACAATTTAACAAGTAAAACGCAGACAATTGAGATAACAGATAGAAAGAAAAGAACAAATGGCGGACATCCTTATCCAACCAGCTGTACCTTCTCTTTTTACTCATGCCGAATCCGCCTCAAGTCTAATTGTTGATTCAACAAATACGGATTCATCAAATAATTCGACAACACATACATCGACAACGAATCATCAAAACAATACGATTAACAATAATAATAATAATAATTCGAATAAATACATTGGCCATGTCAGTCGATTACGTAGTGTCTTTACTCAATATGCGTTAACAGTAAATGATTTAAAATCAGGTGAACATCGTTCACGTTATTCAAATCATCATCAGAACGATGGTTTTGCTTCGCCAACACGTGGCATAGCCGATGGTGCTGATGAAAGTTCTTTATCACCTCCGACATCAACATTGCCATTAGTCACAACATCATCATCGACAATAATTGAACGTAGCCGTAGTTTATCGAATCCACGTCTACTTGAAAATAATTCATCAACAATAAGTACAATGCGTAATGGAATGTCATCGTTAACAATGACAGATAATCAGCCTTCGTCATCTGGACAAGCACTCATTAATAATCCGACATCGAATGACGATCATACAGTACGTTTTCGTAAAGCTAAAGAAATGTTTCAAATCTTAGAAGAAGAAGCCACACGAACAAGTCTCGTTCCCTCAACGAAACCATCGAAATCAAATGAAACATATCAACCTGACTTCATGCATGACGAACAAAAGATTTTAATTACAAAAGTCAATCCAGAACATATTCCTGATCTTATTATTGATCATCATCAACAACAACAAACAATGGAGCATTCGGGTCATCTTCGCGAAATCTCTATACAATATCTTGGTGGTGGTGGTGGTGGTGCATCGGCATCATCTTCACCGACACATTCTGATCGATCGTTTACATCGCCAGTTCATCGAACACCTCCACAGCCACCACCAGCTCCTTTGATCTCGGATGAGGAAGTTCCTTATGCGATGATTAATCGAAAACATGTCAGTAATGACCAACAACAACAACATTACGATTTTCCTGCTGATGCCATTGAACAAATGAAAAAGCAGCAACGTGATGATCAGGAATTGACTCATCATGTTTCGAAACCGACGAACGAAGAAATAGCGGATCGAATTGTTGCATCGATTTTACCA
>Ga0209952_1003888_pt1 | contig 10066 bp, 9 predicted proteins | sample ThiBiot_750_biof_2_FD_183951 | JGI IMG/M metagenome (GOLD analysis project Ga0209952, IMG submission 183951) | Wastewater bioreactor microbial communities from Cape Town, South Africa - Thiocy_cont_750_biof (SPAdes) | ecosystem: Engineered > Bioreactor > Thiocyanate-remediating >...
CTTACGAGGAATATGAGGTCGAATGAGCCCTGCAATCCAATCGCTCCGCGACGCGCTCCTGATCGGCTTTCGTGTGTTCTTCAAGGCGAGCTCGCTCGGGCTGAACGCTATGCTGGCCGTCACATGCGCGATCGTAGCCCTGAAGCTCTGGAGCCATGGCGCGGTCTACATGACCAATGCCGGCGGCTGGCCTCAGCTGAGTCTGGAATACGGGCGCCGCGTCATAGCGGCCGCGGGCCTGAAAGATCGCCTTGTCTGGTGGTCCTTCGCCTGGGCTGCCTACGTCTTCTCGGCCGGCTTCGCCTTCCTTGCGCTTGCTGGTGCGCGGGCGGTGGCGTGGAAGATCTACGCAGCCGCGCGAGGCTGAACAGCCGTTCCGACTTTCAGGCCTCCATGGTGAATTCCCGGGAGACAGAAACAAGGATTCGGGCGACTCGTGAAGGCCAAACCGCAGAAGATACTCACCCGCTCCGGCGAGATCCTGGTCGAAGGTACGGCGCCGACGCTCAAGGCGTTCGTCGAGAGCATCGTTCGGGAGGGAAGGTCCCTCGCCAGCGCGGATCTGGCCAACCGAGATCTCGCCGGGCTCAACCTGGACGGGGCCGACTTCGACGGGGCTGACCTGGAAGACGCCGATCTGCGAGGCTCCTCGATACGGTATGGGTCGTTCGCCGGCGCCTGCCTCAAGGGAGCCCTCTGCCAGGGCATGAATGCCGAGCGGGCACGCTTCCACAATGTCATCCTTGGTCGGACCGAAAAGGGAGCAACTCGTTTCGATGGGGCTCGTCTGGCTTTCTCCGAGTTCGATGGCGCTCAGCTCGACAGCGCGATCTTCGACGACGCGGGGCTCTCGCGCGCATCCTTCGCGTACAGCTCCGGCAGGCGCACCTCTTTCAAGCGGGCGCGGCTTCGCGACACAATGTTCACCTCGGCGAAGCTGATCAATCCAGACCTCTCGGAGGCGGATCTGCGCGCTTCGACCAGGCTTTCGCCTGAGCAGCAGCCGGACCGGACGGCAGGAGCGATGGTGATCCAGGGCCATTATGCGAAGGCCATGATGGATGAGACCGGGACGCCGGCGTTCCAGAGAGATCGTCGCTGGGCACGAGCCTCGCATTTTAGCGCTTGGCTTGTCGCAACGACACCTGTCGCTTTTGCAAGCCACTCCCTGCCGCATCATGTCCACCTGCCTCACGGCGCCGAAGCATACGCCGGTGCGATTGGCGCTGGTGTCATCACCATCTTGGCCTCAAGCGCGTTGCTCGCGGCCAAGGAAGGCGTAGCCGAGAAGGTGAGGGACTTCGTCGAGGAGCGGATCAGTGACGCTCATTCCGTAGTTCGCAAAAGCTTTGACGAAGCCTGGCGAAACGGGGTCAACCTTGCTCACCTGACGGTCGCCGCCGTGCGCGGCGCCAGCCTTCGCTCTCTCAAGGAAGGCCTCGCGGCCACCCGCTCGCGCGCCCGGGACAGCGGAGCGACGGGCTGGTTTCGTGGCGTTCTGCAAGGGCGCGCTGCTGTTTGCCGATCGACGGCATCTCGCAATGGCGCTCGAAGCGATCAGCGCCAGCCGGAAGCGCCACAAGCGAGAGGCCGACATCGTCGTCATTCGCCAGGGCGAATCCATCGACGCTCCCTCGATTGTGCGGCTTCGCCAGGATGGTGGAGCGAGCATGGTCTGGACGGCCCGGGGGAAGGTGCTCGCGACGGCTGACTACGACGCTGGCGGTGACCTCGTTGCAAAGACGGGCGATCTCGATCTCCCGGACCGTCAGATCGCGACGAGCAACTGCTTCGCGCGGGCGCTGCTGGCCGATCATGGGATCGCGCTCAATCTGCCCGCTGATCATGACTTCCGCGCCGGCGGAGATGGCTCGATCATTACGATCCGCCCGGGTGACCGAAGAATCGATAATCCCCTCGGCGCCGCGATTATCGGGCCTGATGGTGCCGAGCGACATTTCCGGAGCGGCGTGGAGGCAGTCGCAGCCGAAGTGGCGGAGGCAGAGCTTACCCTGGCGCCGCGCTTCTAGGCGGCACCTGCCGAGAGTTCCTTGAGGGCCTCGTCACGAGCATTGTTGATCGAGGCCATCATGCTGGTGCTGCCGCCTCGGTCTGGATGGTGCTTCCGGGCGAGACGCGCGTAAGCCTCCTTCACATCGCTCAGCGATGCGCCACGCCTGAGACCGAGAACCGCCCAGCATCCTGTATCCTCACGCTGCTCCTGACCGGGCCTCTGCCTCCCTTGCCTCCGCCTTCTCGACGACGAGTTGCGTCGCGCCCGCGCTGCGGCGTCCAGGTCGCGATGGAATGCCTCTGCTGCGATTGAGACGGCGATCCAGGGGTGCGGGTAAGTCCCCTCGTAGCGCGCAACGATGCCTTCACCCTCCAGCTCGAAGACGAAGTGAAACACCTCGCCGAGCGTGAATGTCTGGACAAAGATGGCGACTCGGTACCCGAGCATCGCACGGGACATCAAGTCGAGCGCCTGTTGGTGAGCCCGCTCTCCTCTCAAACGGCGCTGCCTCTCGCGCCTGCGCCGCATCAGGCGAGTCGTGAGCTCACCAAAGGTCCAGAGCCCCAAGAGCAGGACGAACCACCGGACACCTTCGGGTCCGGACAAAAACGCCTCGACCTGCTTCCACAGGTCGAACAGCCGTTGACCGGCTGACTGGAGGCCTTCGAGAGGGTTGAAGAGGTCGGGCGCGTTCAAGGACGTAGTTCTGGATTCGGAAGGTCTTTCTTCATGGTCCTTCGGATGCGGGGTGATGTCGACCCACCCTTGTGGATTGCGAGCCCTGACCCATAAAATTCGGCATGTTGATCTCGATTCCGTTCACTTATGCAGCGAATGCCAAGGAAGGCCGTGCTCGCAACAGCACGCGCCTCACGCTGACTGCCAGTTTTGATGTGTTGGTGCGCGAGATTCAGCCGGACGATGCGCCGATCGCGGTCTGGTGGACACCCGGTGATCTGCAGATGTCTCACCAAACTGCGCTGCGGGCAGCTGACGGTATCCTTTGGCAGCCGATCCTCCAGGACGACGGAATCCGCCTCGAAGAGCCAGCGGACGACGTTGTCTGCGCCCGCAGTATGGGCAGAGCCAGGCGCGCGAGCCACAGCGGCAAGTTGCTCAGCCGACCTCGCCTGGTCACTGGCGAGGGGTTGAAAGCTCACCTGCAGCGGGCTGGCCTGCACAATCTCGGTGGCCCGGGGACGACTCGTCTGATCAGCGGTGCCTTGCTCGGCGCCAAGAGCGAGAGTGACCCGACGATCCGTGATATCTCGGATGACGATCGATCGAAGGAACTCGCCAAAATCGGGCGCGAGATGGCCAAGATTTGTCTCATCGGCGGCGTTGCTCATCGCGCCATCGATCTACCGCTGATCAAGATCGGTTCCGACCCGTACGGAGATCTCGAATTCGCCTATGGCTACGAAGCCTGGCACGAGAATGCAGCGCAGATCCGGCAAATCGATCAGTTCGACGATGCCAAGGCTTATCTGGTCTCACTCCGCGGCAAGGGGCATCGAGTTTCCGCCCTTCCTCCAGAGATCGTTCGCCCTGATCTCATTGACCTCCGGCAGCCGCTGAAGCCGGCGGCTCTGAGCCTGGCTGCCCAGATCGTTGCAAAGCTCTCCCAGACAGACAGCAGCGGATGGCGGCCGTATGGATCGCCTCGGGTTTCAGGTTACCCGGTCGAGGTGATCATCGCCTTCATGAAGGTCCGCGATGCTTATGCCGCACGCGACATCGATGCGATCGCTGAGGCGATCGGCGAACTTGCCGAGGCCTCGGAGCCTCACGGCACGCTTCACAGCTTCTACGCAGAAGCGACCGCGTTCGTGAAGCGGTGGGAAGCCTCGTATACGCCCAAGGGTGCCACCCCATGAAGAAGACCATCGAGATCATGGTCGCCGTCGTCTACGACGCGCATGTTACCAGCAGCAATGGCAAGCATGAGGTTCGCTCGTATCGCGAGATCATGACCTTCAAGGTGCCTTCCGTGAGCGCTGATCAGGCCCCGATCGCGTTGCGGTGGGCTGGTAGCTGGCCCTACTACGGTGAGGATCAGCTCACGGATGTTCGCGTCCGCAACGGCCATGCATTCGAGCCGATCAAGCGACAGGAATGGGATATGGCAGCCGGCGTACATATCCGGCTCCCCGTGACGGCCGACGATCTCATGAGGCCGTCGGAACTCGGTTTCCAGAACCTGGTCGCGCGGATGTCGGGGATCCCGCAAGCGCTGACGAAGGCGGCCGAGGTGAAACGGCCTGGCCCCCCGAACCCGAACGCCGTCCGCCGGAGCGAGCGTGACTGGGAAATCGAGAGATTGACGGAGTGGTTCAGGACCTCTGTCCTCTTCGTTGATGGGGCGATCTATATGCGGTCGTCGTTGCCTGTCTATGTGATCGAGACAGGGTACGACACGCAAACGCGCAAGCCGGCCGCCCAGCTGAAGCTGGAACCGTCAGGCGGTGGGCGCGTGAAGGACTGGACGCGGGCCTTTTCAGCGACCGAACGGGATCTCGCCCTGAAGGAGGCATCCGAGGTAGCCCGCCGCTACGGGCTCAAGGAGACCGCCGAACCGGCGTTGGCCGAAATTGTCGACCCTGATCTCGCGCACTTCGATGCGCTTCCGTTCGTTCTGGCCCACGGGCTGCGGGAGGCGGAGACTTCGTTGGCGCGCCACCTCCCAAAGGGCTCGATCGAGTCCGCTTATCTGTTCGATGAAGTCCGCCAGCGTCGCTCCCGTCGCGAGGATCCTGGTTTGCGCTCCGACAGTGATCTCCTCGCGCGCGTTCGGGGTCTCCTCACCAGCGAAGGCGCGGAGCGAGCAGAAGAGTTCGACAGGAGCGTTGAGCGGTTCGATGCGCTAGCGGCAGAGCGAACCCTCGAAGGGCTCGCTCTGTGATCATCGAGGCCAGCGTCTCATTCAAGGGGCGATACAAGCCCAAGCGCGCGAGGAATTGGTCGGAAGCCGAATTCCGGAGTTCGACCCCTGTTCGGCTGGATGAAATTTCCAGCGATGAGGCACCGATTGTTTGTTGGTTCAGCCCTCCTGGAGGAACACCCAACCTGCAGGTGGCGATCCGAGCTCACGAGGGCCGCCTGTACCAGCCACTGATCGAAGGCACCTATCGGCCCCCCGGTCCAGTCCCGCTCGTCGACGGCGCGGTTCGGCAGCTGGAGACCGAAGAGAACAAAGATCGCAGCAAGCCTCACTTGGTAGACGCGAAGCGTCTCATCGCCATGTTGGAGGCCGGCGGGACGCGGGTAATCAATGGTGCCCTGATGTATGCCCATGAGCACAAGGGCCTCAGTCGGCGCGAACTCGACGCGGCCGAATACGACCTCAGTGAAGAGACGAAGGCCAAAGCCGGGATCCAGCGTCTGATGCGGGGCTTCAGGCTGATCGACGGTATACCCTACTCGGTCGTCGAGGCGCCCCTCCTGACGTTCAACGGTAACCGGAAAATCGCGACAAGACATCGTGACGGCGCGTGCAACGTCGACAGTTATGAGCTCGGTGATATCGACAGGCTACTGATCGTAGCCGGCGAGGGTGCTGTCGTGTGGGAGACCTCGCAACCGGAGATCCTGAGGCCGGATTTATTGCCCGAAGTCGACCATCCCCTGAACGCCGACATCGCCGATGTCGTCAGGCGCATCTTGGTAGGTCCAACGACCGGGATGGATCCCGCCAACCTTGGCAGGGAGAGCCTGGAGACGACCCTGGCATGGCTGAGCATTCGCGATGGTAGAAAGGAAGGGGTTTCGTCATCCGAGCTCCTGCAGCGTCTGGAGCGCCTAACCAACGCGGCCAGTCCACAATTGATGAAGCCCGTGATCGAGCGAGCACGGGCTGTCATCGCGCGCGACTATACCTTGCGGGCCCATGACGACCTCGCCGATCTCAGTTTCGACGGCCTAACTCCATGAGACAGGTTCTCCCCTTCGCCTTCTCCGTCCATCGTCAGGAAGGCTCGCGACATGTCACGCGGGTCTATCGCGATGAGATCGAACTCCCGATACGCGAAGCAGACGAGCGCGAGGCTCCACTCGCGCTTCGCTGGCGTGGCGGAATCGTGACCGGGCCGAAGCCGGCCGACGGCGTGCCGGTTCGAGTCTACGGCGGCGATGGACGGGCTTACGAACCGGTCCGGTGCGCGGTCACTGTGGACGGGGCGAATAGGAGCCAGAACGTCAGGCTCACACGAGGCGCCGAACTCGACCTCTCCGAGACGTTTCTCGATCGCGACGAACTGATCGCGGAGCTGAAGAACCCCAAGGCGGCGAAGGCGCGCATCCCTGCGCGTCCGTCCGCGGCTATCCAGGACGAACAGCGACATGCCCGGGAAGCCGTCCAGGCATTTGTGCGCGACAACCTCTTGATCCTCGACGACGAGCTCTGGGTCGCAACAAGCCTCCCGGTTTTCATCGTCACAGGCCGCGACTCGCTCGGTCGGATCGATCCCATACTGCCTCACCGGCACAAGGGCAGCTTCTTCAATATCTTTGGCGTCCTGGAGCGCGACCAGGCGCTGCGCGCGGCCGAGGAGATTGTCGCGCAGATGCGGGCCAAGGGCACCAAGCCGGAACCGCGTGTCCATGACGCGGCCACCCAGCTGGAAGTGATCAATCCCACTTTGTGTGGCCTCGCCGTCGAGCGAAACTGCCGCCGAGACCTGATGTGGAGGTTCCGCGAAGCTTCGGCGGCATTCCTCCCATATGGCGACGTCGACCATGCACACGCGTACGACCGACTGCGGAATCGAATCGAGGCGATCTCTCGCTCACGCAGCGATGACGATGCCCTCATTGAGGAAGACGTCAGCGTTACCCGGGCATGCTTCGACGCCTATGAAGCTTGCGGTGGCAAGCGGACCGAGGAATTCCGTTGGCGCATCGAGCGCATGGAACAGCTTAGTGGAATACGCAACGAACCCTTGCCACTTCTGCCGGGCTTCTAGTCAGGAGAACGCTCGGGAAGACGGGTTCGCCGTCTTACCTCAGAATGCCCCACTGGCGCGCTGAGAAGCATCCAGAGGCTTTAGAAATGGGATGGGGCTCGCAGCGCAAGCTGCGAGCCCCATCCCTCGGGCGACCAGGGGGCGGCCGTCTAGAAGCGGTAGGACGCCGTGCCCTGGACGAGATGCAGCTCGTTGCCGAAGCTGTCGCCGAGGCGGGCGTTCGACTTCTTGCCGAAGTCCGCGTACCGGTAGCCGATGCCGAGCACGACGTTCGGGGTCAGCAGATAGTCGACGCCGGCGCCGATCGTGTAGCCCCACTGGTCCTGCTTGCCCGACGCGACGAAGCCGGCGATCTGGGTCGCGGTCTCCTGGCGCTCATAGGCGACACCCGCCTGGATGTACGGCAGGAAGCTCTCGTAGGCGTAGCCGAGCTTGGCGCTGAGGAAGCCGAAGCGATCGACCTTGGACTTCGTTGTGTCGCCGAAGCCGTTGGTGTGCGTCTTCTCGATGCCGGCGAAGTTGGCTTCGAGGGCGGCGCCGATCACGATGTTGGTCGGGAACTGGTAGTAGGCCTGCAGGTTGATGCCGCCGAAGCCGCCGTCGGCGTCGGGCTTGCGCAGCGGAGCGAGGCTCCAGGCAGTCTGCAGGAACGGGCCGCCCTCGAAGCGGCTCCAGCCGAAGCCACCCTGCGCGCCGACCGAGAAGCCGGTCCAGTCCACAGCGGTGGAGCGGATCGGAGAGGCGACGGACACGGGAGCCGGGGCGAGGTTGCCAGCGATGGGCAGGTCGGCTGCAAAGGCGGAACCAGCGGCCATCAGAGCGGCGCCGGCCAGGAGGAACGAACGAAGGGTCTTCACTTGTGTGTCTCCGAGTTTGGACTTGATCGACAATCGCCCAAAAGAACGAGCAGTCAATCTTTATGCTCAATCCTTGATTGCCCATCCACCAGAAGGATGATGGTCGCTCAAGTCGCCAAGGATCTTCGGATCATAGCGGGCTTGAATACAATCGCTTGTGGAGATGATTCGGTGGATGGGCGAAAAATTCCGGAGCGCGTGAAGGAATCGCGGCCCAATTCAGACGATCTGACCCGCTTGTTCGTCCTCGTCCCAGGTGCCGGCGCCTAGATCGGAGTAGTCCTCTTCGATCGAGATGACCGGAGAGCCGAGGAGATCCTCATCAACACCAAGCAAGCGATCCCACATCAGGTCCGTAGACAGCACCGAACTCGCTTCGCTCTGATTGACGCGGGTGTGTGCCTCGTCGGCTTCGCGAGCGATACGGAAGGTCGGGGAAACCGCGAACGGCTTGGTTCCGAATTCCATCATTTCCGACGGCAGGTTGATCCGGAGAGCTGTCTCGGCCGCGCGCTGAGTGATAATGGCCTCCTCGAGGCGCCTCCTGTCCCTGGTACCGATTTGATCATCGACCCAGTCGGCGTCACGCGCCGTACCGGCCACACGAGGCCGCACGGGCTCTCCGACCTCCACGTCGAAGTCAGCCTCGTTCCAATCCAGGATGCGCTCCAGAGCCACTCTGACGCGCTGCTCGGGGTCTCTGAGGTCGGTTCGGACGAAGGCGTAGGAAATGCTCTGGTCGGGCGCTCGCACCTTCACCGGTGTGAACCCCCAAGTCCACCGCTGGTTCATCCCACAGCCGCCGTCCTCATGCCCGAAACCGAAGGACTTCATGTCGGAAATGACTGCCTTCCGGTCGCGATACTCAGGCATCATTGCTGTCGCGAGATCCGCGTGGAGAACGCCCTCGCAGCGACGCACGGCCTCGAACACCTTGATGAAGCGGGTGTTGCGGTAGACGAGGTCGTCGAGGTTGACGAGGTCATCGACGATGACGTTATCAGGCACGACCTTCGAGATCGCGAACCACACCGGCGCCTCTCCCTGCCGGTAGACTGGGCGCAGACGTCCAACGAACTGCTTCAGCTCTTCCTCGCGGTACTGGCGCTGGACAATGCGAGCCCAGGTGCCCGGGTACATCGGAACCGGCACGAGAGCGTCGTGACCGCTGCGCATCCGCAAAACCTGGTTTTCAACCGGAATACGCAGCGGCCCTCCATCAAAGCCGCAGCCATCGCCGCGCTTGTCGAAGGGGTCCTCCGGCGTATCGTCATCGAAGGTGAGAGCTGCGACGACGCCGTCGATCGTGTGGATCGGTACCTCCATGCGGCCGACAGAGACGGCAGCCGCATGATGCTTGGCGAAATCAAGGCCGCGCATCGCTCCGAAATGGCAGAAATCGACGTTAGAGGGGGCGTCCCAGGCCGTATTGATCGCTCGTCGCACGACGACGCTCGCTCCGAACACCACGCGCCCGTAGCCATAGAGGCCGGAGAGGTTGCTCAGAACGCGCCGCAGGTTCTCCTTGCGCTTTCCGGCATAGGTCTTCTCCTCCCAGGTTTTGTTGCGTCCCGCGACGATTGAGACGTTCGAATAGGTACTGTCGACGGCAACGACGGTTCGCACGTTCAGCGGCGCGTCGACCTCGTCCACGATGACCTCTCGCTCCCCGAAGACTTTGCCGATGATCTCGCGAGAGGCCGAGGCGTCGAGCAGGAGGATCGGCGCGTTGATCCAATTCGGAGCCGAGCGCCAGGAAAGGCGAACTTTCTCGCTTTTTACACCCGAGTCGGTGTCCTGAAACAGAAACTGGATGCGAATCTCGCGATCACCCTTTGCCCTCCGGCGGTAGGGCAATCCTGTCTGCTCCGAGAGGGGGACATGCGCCTTATCCTGCTCAAGAAGCGCGAGCCGTTCTTCGATGATCTTCCAGAAGCGGTACTCCTCGCGAACTTCGGTGCCGGTCGGCGTGTTGCAGAGATCCCTGAGATCGTCGAGCGGTGTCTCCGGGGTGATAGCCGAGCTTGTCGTCATTGCGTTGCCGCATACGCGCAGGGCCGAGGCCACCAACATGGCGCCAGTCGTCGTCGTGTCGCCTCTCTCGACGCGAAAGTCGAAGAGGGCACGTGCTGGGCAGACCTGGCGCTGCAACGCGGCCGCAGCGATTTCGGCTGCTCGCTCGCGATCCAGCAGGATTTCGTCAGCTGACATGCCTGCCTCGCGCTCCTTCTTGG
>Ga0209952_1003892_pt1 | contig 10057 bp, 9 predicted proteins | sample ThiBiot_750_biof_2_FD_183951 | JGI IMG/M metagenome (GOLD analysis project Ga0209952, IMG submission 183951) | Wastewater bioreactor microbial communities from Cape Town, South Africa - Thiocy_cont_750_biof (SPAdes) | ecosystem: Engineered > Bioreactor > Thiocyanate-remediating >...
AGTTGGCGCCGATCGGCCCGCGCTCCGGCAAGGTGAAGGCGCCGCCGTAGTTCTCGCACAGATAGCCGCGCGCCGGGCCGTTCGGAATCTCGACGCGGAATTTGACGCCGCGCGGGATCACCGCGATCTCGCCGGGCTCGATATCGATGCGGCCGAATTCGGTGACGAAGCGCAGGTCGCCCTGCTGCGCCACGAACATCATCTCGCCGTCGGCATTGTAGAAGTGCTGATCCACCATCGACCTGGTGATGAGGTAGACATGCGCGGCCATGCCGGCCTGGGTGTTGGCGTCGCCCGCCGTGGTCATGGTCTGCACGCCCTGCACGAAGGTCAACTCCTCCTTCGGCATCGGCGTCGGGTCCCAGCGCAACTGGGAGATCGGCATGTCATCTTCGAAGCACGGCGCGGTGCGCCACAGCATCGGGTCGATTTTCGTAAAGCGACCGGAGTGCTTCACGGACGGACGAATACGATAGAGCCACGAGCGCTCATTCGAACCGCGCGGCGCGGTGAACGGCGAGCCCGACAACTGCTCGGCGTAGAGGCCATAAGCGCAGCGCTGCGGCGAGTTGCGGCCGATCGGCAGCGCACCGGGCAATGCTTCGGTTTCAAACGAGTTGCCGAAGCCGGACATGTAACCCGGCGTCACGCCGGCGGTGCCTTGCTTCAGACTGTTGGGTGCGGTGTTGATGTTCATCTCACTCTCCCATTGGCTCGCGAGATTTCAAAATCGCTCTGAACGTCATTGCGAGTGCAGCGAAGCAATCCAGCTCTTCACGTGTGGCTTCTGGATTGCTTCGTCGCTCTCGCTCCTCGCAATGACGAATACGTCAGCCTTGCAGCGCGGCCCACATTTCGCGGTCGCGCTTGTCGGTCCAGATCACCGGATCGTCGATGCCCGACGCCTCGTCGAAGGCGCGCGAGACGTTGAACGGCAGGCAGTGCTCGTAGATGGCGAAGCTCGAGAACTTCGGGTCCATCACCTCGCGGGTCGCCGCCATGGTTTCTTTCAGGCTACGACCCTTGGCGACGGAGATTTCCGCCGCGCCATACAGGGTCGAGACGAAGTCCCGCGTCATGGCGATAGCCTCGCGCGTGGTCTCGATGCCTTTCAGCGCATCGCCGCGTCCCGGCGCGATCGCCTTCGGGTTGAATTCGCGAATCTCGTTCAAGGTCATCGGCCATTCGCGCAAGTGCGCGTCGCCGCAATAGCAGGCGGAGTGATATTCGATCAGGTCGCCTGAGAACATCACTTCGGCGTCCGGTACCCAGGCGACGATATCGCCGGAGGTGTGGCCGGCACCGAGCTGCATCAACCGCACCTCGCGCTTGCCGAGATAGATCGACATCTCGCCTTCGAAAGTCAGTGTCGGCCAGGTCAGGCCGGGAATGCTGGCGGCGTCCTGAAACAGCCGCGGGAAGCGGCCATATTCGGAATCCCAGTCCTGCTGGCCGCGCTCCTCAACCAGGCGATACGTCTCCTGCGACGCGATGATGCCCTGCGCGTGATAGGCCGATGCGCCGAGCACGCGCACCGCATGATAATGCGACAGCACGACGTACTTGATCGGCTTGTCGGTGACGGTCTTGACACGCTCGATCACCTTGTTGGCCATCGCCGGCGTCGCCTGCGCGTCGAACACGATGCAGCCGTCATCGCCGACAATCACCGCGGAGTTCGGATCGCCCTCGGCGGTGAAGGCATACAGATCGGTGCCGATCTCGGAGAAGGTGACCTTCTTCTCGGCCATGTCGGTGGTGGACGCGAAACCTTTAGCCATATCGTTCAAACTCTCTCGTTCGCTCTTCAGTTACGATTTGTGTTGCGATTGCACGTCCGCGACGATGCGCCGCCTGCCGAGTTCAACCGCTTCGCGCAGCACGTCGATATCACCGATATGGTTGGCGAGGATCAGCACCAGAGCCGCGTCGAATGCGGCGCTCTGCTCCTCGTCGAGGCCGCGATGCGCTTCGACGATGGCGCGGAACGCGTCGTCGGGCTTGGCGAAATTCGAGGCGGTCGATAACGGCATCATATTCCTCAGCTGATCGCGCAGGCGCGGTTCATCGCGGCTTCGACACTGGCGCGGGTCGGTGCGCGGAAACGCGCGGCGACATAACCGTCGGGCCGCAACAGATAGGCGGTGCCGGGCCGCGCGTCGTAACGCGCCCGCGCGGTGCCGGCGTCATCGTTGAACCCGCCCTCGCCGATCCGGATCTCTTTCATGGCGTCGGGCAACACGGCCGCGCCGCCATTGGCGAACTGCAGCAGGGTGAAGTCCTTGCCGAGTGCTGTGAACGCCTCGGTGAGAAACCTGTCGCCACCTTCGCGCGTCTTGAGCGGAGCATCCGGCATCGAGGCCCCCGGCACGGGACCGCCGCTCCATGCGTCGGCATCGGGCGTCGACAGCGGCGTCTCGTAGCGCGACGGCACCGACAGCCGCCCACCATTGATCATGCGCTTGCCGAACTCGGTGTCCTTGGCGAGCGACAGCACAGCCTGCCGCAGCCGTGCCTCCTGCTTCGTCGTCGGCGCCATGAAATCGGTCGAGCGGGTGGATTCGCGAATGTTCTCGTCGGCGGCGAAACTACGCTCGATATGATAGCTTTCCAGCAATGCCTCGGGCGAGGTGCCCTTGAGGACACGTGCCAGCTTCCATGCGAGGTTTTCCGCGTCTTCAAGTCCGGAATTGGCGCCGCGCGCGCCGAACGGCGACACCTGATGTGCGGAATCGCCGGCGAACAGCACACGGCCATGCACGAAGCGATCCATCCGGCGGCACTGGAATTTGTAGACCGACACCCATTCGAAATCGAACTGGTCATGCCCCAGCATCCGCGCGATGCGCGGCCGAACGTTCTCGGGGCGGCGCTCCACCGTCGCGTCGTGCTCGGGGCTCAATTGCAGATCGATGCGCCAGACATCGTCCGGCTGGCGATGCAGCAGCGCCGAACGTCCGGCATGGAACGGCGGATCGAACCAGAACCAGCGCTCTGTCGGAAACTCGGCGGTCATTTTCACGTCGGCGATCAGGAATTGATCCTCGAACACCTGACCGTGAAAATCCGCACCGACCATGCCGCGTAGCGACGAGCGTGCGCCGTCCGCGGCGACCACATAGTTAGCGGCGAGACGATACGGGCCGTCCGGTGTCTCGATGGTCAGCAGCACATGATCGTTGCGCTGCTCCAGCGCCGTCACCTTGTTGCGCCAGCGCAGATCGACCGCCGGGAGATCGCGGATCAGATCGACCAGATAGGCCTCGGCATAATACTGCTGCAAGTTGATGAAGGCCGGCATCTTGTGGCCGTCTTCCGGCAGCAGGTTGAACTGATAGAGCTGCTGGTCGCCGTGGAAAATCTTGCCGACGCTCCACACCACGCCCTTGTCGACCATCCGTTGGCCGACGCCGAGGCGGTCCCAGTATTCCAGCGAACGCTTGGAGAAGCAGATGGCGCGCGAGCCCTCGCCGATGCGGTCGGCGTCGTCGACCAGCACCACCGGCTGGCCGCGCTGCGCCAGGTCGATCGCAAGCGACAACCCCACCGGCCCCGCGCCAACCACCACGACGGGATGATGCGCGGCATCTGTCGCCGCGCGATCCTGATCCGGATGGCGGCGATAGCCGAATTGGGTGATGTGCTGCGTCATGCCGGTTCGTACACGCCCTCAAAGCCGACCCGTCGGGGGGCCGGCCGAAACCGCCGCCCTGCCCGAATTGGCTGTTGCTCCGATCCCAATCGCGAGATAGTCTCACTTGCAACTATCTAAACGCTTTGCCGCCCCGTTCGTCAACCGAAACTTTGGAGCCGATCTTGGCCAAGCTCGACCTGTTCAAGTTCGTGCCGTTCCGGCTGAACCGGCTCGGCGCCGAAGTCTCCGCCGCGTTGTCGAGCGAATATCGCGCGCGCTACGGCCTCGACATTCCGGAATGGCGGGTGATGGCGACGCTCGGCTTCCGCAATGAGGCGTGCAGCGCACAGTACATCGCGCAGTGTACCCGCACGCACAAGTCCACGATCAGCCGTGCGGTGACGTCGCTGCTGGAGCACGGATTGATCGAGCGCGTGGAGAACGCCGAGGACCGCCGCGAGTTCCGGCTCCGCATGACCCACAAGGGTCAGGCGCTCTACGAAGAACTGATCCCGCGCCTGCTGCGCCGCGAGCAGGAAATTCTCTCCTGCCTGACGGCACAGGAACGCAAGGAGTTCGCGCGCCTGCTCGGCAAGATCGAGGACAGCCTCGACCTGGTACAGGCCAGCCGCCCGATGAGCGAGGCGGAGGCGTACTAAAGTGCGCGCAAACTACCCCGTCATGCCCGGGCTTGTCTCGGGCATCCACGTCTTAAGGCGTTCAGCAAGATCAAGACGTGGATGGCCGGGACGAGCCCAGCCATGACACGTCGTTGATTCCAACCGAGCGAACCCTGCTCTATTCCGCAAACGATCTTGACGGTGCGACGTGCAGCGCGAAGGCGTCGGCCTTGTCGCTGGCGCGCGGATAGATTTCGCAGACCAGCGGATCGTGCCCAGGAATGACGCGGTCGGGATGTCCCGCCAGCCGCTCGGCAGTAGCCCAGCCGTCCATCATGTCGCCGACGTTGTAGACGATCGGAAACGGGCTGCGGCGATGCAGGTTGGCGTAGTAATGCGCGGCATCCGAAGCCAGCACCACCGGCCCGCGCGCGGTCGGCACGCGCACGATCTGCAAACCGTCGGAGTGGCCGCCGACATGGTGCAGCGTCACGCCGGGCGCGACCTCGCCATCGCCCTGATGGAATGTGACGCGGTCGCTGTAGACGTGGCGCACCATCAAGGTGACGTCCTCGACGGAGAACGGATGCCGCAACATGCCGTGGCACATGCAGCGCCCGGTGGCGTAGCTCATTTCGCGGTCCTGCAAATGGAACCGGGCGTTGGGGAAGCGGTCGAGATTGCCGGCGTGGTCGTAATGCAGGTGCGTCACCACCACGTCGCCGATGCTGTCGGCCTTGACGCCGAACGCCGCCAGCGCATCGGCCGGATTGATCGTCAGCTTGCGGCTGCGCTCTTTCGCCGCGACGTCGTTGAAGCCGGTATCCACCAGGATGTCGCGGCCGCCGCCACGGACCAGCCAGACGAAGTAATCGAGATCGGACGCCGTGGTCTCATGCGGATCGGGGGTGAGGAAATTCATCTGCGGCGTGCGCGGCGACATCGTCGCGTAGCGGATGGCGAAGATTTCGTAAGTCTGTGACACGGGCCGTCCTCTCGTTGCGTTTCTTGTCCGCATTCACACCATCCATGCCGCAAATGTCAAAGGCAGCGGATGACATGCCATCGCTGCGCCTTTGAACCTTGCCGATCCGTATCGCGTCCCATCCGGGCAGGCTGCGGTATAGCCCGCACCGCAGGCAGGCTTCTTTCTTGTGTGATCAAGATCACATATCCTGCGCACACGCGGACTAGAGTGGCAGCCATCGCACTCACAATCGAACGGAGATGAAGATGATGAGCCGGCGGACATATCTGGGCACCACCCTCGCCCTCGCAATGCTGACTGGCGGCTTTGTCGTGTCGCCCGTCCTGCAATCGGCCGTGGCCGGCGAGTTGTCGACGCAGCAGATCATCGATGGTCTGAAGCCGAAGACCCGCAGCCTCAGCGTCTCGACGCGCGCGAATCTCAACGATGCCGACACCGCGTTTATCCAGCGCGTACGCGCACAGAGCCGGTCGCTGTCGCTCGGCGACCGCGAACAGATGGCCGAGATCGCAGCCAAGCGGCCGAAGATCGACGTCGAGATCAATTTCGACTTCAACTCGGCTGAACTGACGCCGCACGCCGAGCCGCAGCTCAACAGTCTCGGCAAGGCACTCACCAGTCCCGAACTGCAAGGCGCGGTGGTCATGCTGGGCGGCCACACCGACGCGAAGGGCGCCGACGACTACAATCAGAAACTGTCGGAACGCCGCGCGGAGACGGTGAAGCGCTTCCTTGTCGACAACTTCAAGGTCTCGCCCGACCTGCTGGTGACCTCCGGCTACGGCAAGGAGGGCCTGAAGAATTCAGCCGAGCCCTTTGCGGCGGAAAATCGCCGTGTCGAGATCGTCAACGTGGCCGAAAAGGAGCACGCGGCCAAGTAGCCGGCTTCAGTAGCCGCCTGTCCGCTTTCCACGCAGACCGCAGCGCGGGTTCCGCCCGCGCTGCGGTGCGTTGCCACAGCAAGGTATGCACGGCAAAGGCCGAAGCACCGGCGAACAAAGGCGTCCTATTTGAAAATGCGATGGCGTGGGGTACGGTCGTGAACTTGTTGCTGAATTCAGTTTGCCTTCGTTCTTCCGCGGACCGTCGCCTCATGAAATTGCGCATCGCCCTGCTTGCCGCCCTGTCGATGCTGGCAACGCCGCTGTTTCCGGTGATCGCGGCCCATGCCGCTGGCGAGCGCCTTGCCCTGGTGATCGGCAATGCCAAATACCCCGACAACGAAACGCCGCTGAAAGAGCCGATCAACGATGCCCGCGACCTCGCCGACGAGTTGAAGCGCGACGGCTTCGATGTCGAGATCGGCGAAAACCTCGCCGGCGATGCCATGCGTCGCGCGCTCGACACATTCTACGGCCGCATCACGCCGGGTTCGGCGGCGCTGATCTTCTTCAGCGGCTTCGGCATCCAGTCGGCGCGGCAGACCTACATCCTGCCGGTCGACGCGCAGATCTGGACCGAGGCGGACGTGCGCCGCGACGGCTTCAGCCTCGAAACCATTCTCGGCGAGATCAACAGCCGCGGCGCCGGCGTGAAGATCGCGCTGCTCGACGCGTCGCGCCGCAATCCGTTCGAACGCCGGTTCCGCAGCTTCTCGGCGGGCCTTGCGCCTGTGATCGCGCCGAGCGGCACGCTGGTGATGTATTCGGCGGCGTTGAGCTCCGTGGTGAGCGATTCCGGCGCCGAGCGCAGCCTGTTTGTCGGCGAGTTGCTCAAGGAAATTCGCGTTCCCGATCTCACCGCCGAGGAAACCCTCAACCGCACCCGCGTCGGCGTGACGCGTGCGTCGCGCAGCGAGCAGGTGCCGTGGATTTCGTCGTCGCTGGCGGAAGACTTCGCCTTCGTGGCCGGTGCCAAGGTCGCCAAGTTTGACTCCAAGCCGGCGGTCCCCGAGGTCAAGCCGACGACACAATCGCCGGCCACGACCGAACCGGCGAAGCCGGTGGCCGTCACTACCCCGCCGGAGCCCGCGAAACCGCTGGAAGCCAAGCCTGTCGAGACCAAACCAGTCGAAGCAAAGCCCCTCGAAGCGAAGCCCGTCGAGATCAAGCCGGCCGAAACCAGCGTGGCCTCGCTGGCTCATGAGCCGACGGTGGCGGCACTGAACGCCAAGATCGCGGCAAACCCGAAGGACATCAATTCGCTGTATCGGCGCGGCCAGGTCTATGCCAGCAAAGGCGCCTACAGCGCGGCCATCAAGGATTTCGACGAGACGCTGAAGCTCAATCCGAAGGACGTCGAGGCGCTCAATAACCGCTGCTGGACCCGCACCGTCGTCGGCGAACTGGCGAGCGCGCTGAAGGACTGCAACGAGGCGCTGCGGCTGCGGCCCGGCTTCGTCGATGCGCTGGACAGCCGTGGCCTGCTCTATCTCAAGAGCGGCAAGGCCAAGGACGCCATCGCCGACTTCGACGCCGCGCTCAAGGCCAACCCGCGCCTGACCTCCTCGCTCTACGGCCGGGGCCTCGCCAAGCAGCGCAGCGGCGCGACGGCGGCCGGCGAACTCGACATCACCAACGCCAAGGCGATGGACCCGAACATCGTCAAGGAATTCGCCGGCTACGGCGTGAACTGAGTTTGATTGCACGGAGCATGGCCGGATGACCGGCCGTTCCGTCGCAGATTTCAAAAACCCGGGGCCGGCTTTCCGGTCCCTCACGGATAACTGTTTCCATCGTTGGCTCCAACCAGCGTCGTTTTTGCAGCGGAGGAATTTCATCATGGCAATCGCATCGAAACGACATGGTCGCGATACGCTCCGTTCGGTTCTGGCCCTTGGCGTGCTGATGGCGATGAGCGGCGGCATGGCGAATGCCGGCGAGGTCAGCGAGGGACAGATCCTGCAAGCGCTGACGCCGAAGAAGCCGCTGACGCGCAGCCTGTCGATGACGCCGCCGCCGGAGGCCGCGACCTCGCCGGCCGATGCCCGGTTCATCGACACCGTGCGCAACCGTACGACGCGCTCGCTGTCCACCGGCGAGCGCCAGCAGATCGCCACCATCGCCGATCAGCGGCCGAGCATCGATCTCGAAATCAACTTCGACTACAACTCGGCGACCATCGGCGCGCGGGCCAAGTCGGCGGTCGAGGCGCTGGGACGCGCGCTCACCAATCCCGACCTCAAGGGCTCGACCTTCCTGCTCGCCGGCTATACCGACGCCGCCGGCAGCGACGCCTACAACCAGACTCTTTCCGAGCGTCGCGCCGACGCGGTCAAGCACTACCTGGTCGAGAAGTTCGGCATTGCGGGCACCGATCTGGTCACCATCGGCTATGGCGAAACCCGATTGAAGAAACCGGATGCCCCGCTCGACGCCGCCAACCGGCGCGTTCAGGTCGTCAACATGCAGAACAAGACGGCATCCAAGTAACATCGCCGCACCACCGCCCTATGGATTCATCTCATCGACAGGTGACGCCGTTCATGATCGAGCCCAACCGTCAGCCGCCCGTGGCGCCCGACATTGCCGCAGCGCCACGATGGATCGGCGGCTTGTCGCGCGCCTTTGCGCTGGTCGCGTTGCTCGGCGGCGCCATGATCCCGCCGCTTCACGCCGCCGAGGGGACAAACAACAACGGCGTCTCCGTCAGCGTGGTGAAAGCCAAGCACGCCTGCTTCTCCGACATGATCCGCGTCACCGGCTTCGTGGTGCCGAAGCAGGAAGCGGTGGTGAATGTCGACACCGAAGGCTCGAAGGTCACCGATCTTCTCGTGCATGAAGGCGATGTCGTCTCCGACAATCAAGAGTTGGCAAAGCTGACGCCCTCGCCGGCCGGCAATTCCCGCAATCCCATCATCTTGAAGGCACCGGCCGCCGGCCTGATCACCAAGGTGCATACCATGGTCGGCGCGCCGGTCTCGCCGCAGGCCGAGCCGATGTTTCGCATCGCCATCGACAACGTCCTCGAATTCGACGTCGAGGTGCCGGGCCTCCATATGCCGAAGCTGACCGTTGGCGCTACCGCGCGCATCAGCCGCGACGGCCAGCCCGATCTTGCCGGCCGCATCCGCCGGATCGATCCGCAGATCGACCAGCGCACCCAGCTCGGCCATGTCCGCGTGGCATTGACCGGCAACGCGCCGCTGCGGGTCGGCCTGTTCGCGCGCGTGAGCATCGACGCCAAGCGAAGCTGCGGCGTCTCGATCCCACGCTCGGCGGTGGACCATTCGACGATTCAAGTCGTGACCGGCGACGTCATCGAGACGCGCCGCGTGCGCACCGGCTTGAATTCCGACACCGCCGTGGAAATTCTCGACGGCCTCAAGACCGACGAGATCGTGGTCGCCGACGCCGGCACCTCGCTGCATGACGGCGACCGCGTCAAACCCATCTTCAACGACGATCCCGATCGCGTGCGAGGCCGATAAATGTCCTTGAATATTTCGGCCTGGTCGATCCGCCACCCGCTGCCGTCGGTGGTGTTCTCCATCATCCTCTTGGCGCTGGGCTGGATCAGCTTCACCAAGCTCGCGGTGACGCGGCTGCCCGCCGCCGACATTCCGGTGATCTCGGTTGCGGTGTCGCAATTCGGCGCAGCCCCCGCCGAACTGGAAGCGCAGGTCACCAAGACCATCGAGGACGGCGTCTCGGGCGTCGAGGGTGTGCGTCACATCACGTCGTCGATCACCGATGGCCTGTCGGTGACCACCATCCAGTTCGCGCTGGAAACCAATACCGACCGTGCGCTGAACGACATCAAGGACGCGGTGACGCGGGTGCGCGCCAACCTGCCGCAGAACGTCAACGAGCCGCTGATCCAGCGCGTCGACGTCATTGGCCTACCGATCGTTACTTACGCTGCGATCTCGCCGGG
>Ga0209952_1003898_pt1 | contig 10050 bp, 14 predicted proteins | sample ThiBiot_750_biof_2_FD_183951 | JGI IMG/M metagenome (GOLD analysis project Ga0209952, IMG submission 183951) | Wastewater bioreactor microbial communities from Cape Town, South Africa - Thiocy_cont_750_biof (SPAdes) | ecosystem: Engineered > Bioreactor > Thiocyanate-remediating >...
TTCGAAGTCCTTAAACTAGCATCAATAGCTTTCTTTAATGAATCTTCAAATATAAAATCCTCTGTATAACGACTGATTTCTTCAGCACTTTTCCCCTCTGCTCTGAGTCTCCTTCTATCTTTTGTTAGTTGTAAGATAAATTTTTTCTCTTCATCGTAATCGACGTCATTATCATTATCAGCAGCGAGATCATCATCATCGGTCGCCTGTAACATTCTCATCATGTCAGTATGTGACATACTCATCAATGGATTTCCCAATCTTGTTGATTGTTGAAGAAGTAGGAATTGTCGTGTTCGTCCATCAGGAGTAACAGCAACTCCACCTCGAATAGTCAATTGTGTACGAACTGTAGTCGTAGTTAGTGTGTCACCATAGAGTTCATCCGATTGATTCACATCAAAGTGTTCGAACATTGGATTTTGTTGGAATGGAGATAGAGATAAATCTGATTTATTGGTTCGAGTATCAAGATTTTGTGATGGAGACTGAGGTTTTTGTGGCCGACTGTCAGCCATTTTTGATTGATCGAAATTATACGAATCAAACTTCGGTTTCGGTATACTTGAATCTTGTTTGTTATTTTTGTTATATCGATCTACTGATGCTCCACGATCAACAATAAGTCGTGTTCCAATTGGATGATGTTCAGGGCATGAACAAGTTTCAGTGTCTCGAAATCCTTTAACAACCATGCCATCGGGTAAAAAAGAATTTATCATTTCCTGGATCTGTGGATCATGAGGATTTTTTCGATATTTTTCTATTAGATCGGGAGGTATTGAAGCACTCATATGTTCACCTGTTGGAAAACCCTTTAAATCATTAATAGGTTTACCATCCATAATATATTTCGGCATATCTTTTATTAATCTATCGTATTCCATATAACTTACAGGATTTGTTTCCAATTGTATATCAGCTATTGACGATGGCAATTTTCCTGAAACAATAAAAACCGAATAACCATTATCTTCAATCATCTTTAAATATTGTTTTAGAGCTTGTATCGGCATAATCAATGGTACATATTGAAATGAATTCAAATTGAAATAATGTTGAGCAAATCGTCGTATAGCAAACCAATGTGCACCAAGATTACAAATATATCCTTGTATACTCTCCGGATAATTTCGAGCTTGAACCGCTATCTTATCTTTACTACTATATGGTACTAGCTCAATATTGAATCCTGATAGAGCTCGTTGTAAAACTTGAATATTAAAAAAACCCGTGTCTATCAAAAGCAAAATGACTCGTATGTTTTCATAGTAAAATTTATTTTTAACCGACCATCGACATTTTCTGATACGTGTGATGCATGATTCAAGACACTATTCTCTTCAGCATCGAGTTGTCTATCAAACGAGCAGAATAAATCAATCTCTAGTTTTTTCTTATATTCAAACAATTAGAAAGGATTTTTGTGTCTTTACCGAGCTATTTCTGCTAATTTATCAGCCGAAAAGACGTCATCTTGTAAAAGATTATTTAAAGCATGTTGAGCACATAGAGAACCTTGCTGATGTTCATGATACAATCCCGTTCGTTCTCGTACTTTATCCATCTAAAACACATGTAAATTGAGATTTTTATTATTCGTATAAAAAAGCAAAACAAGAATGAAAATGAGATTGGAAAGAAATTAGTTATCTAATTATTCATTGAACGTGTAACGGATGACGAACGATTGATACTAAACAAAGAATAATGCAGAGTCGAAAATGTCGATGGACAAAATAGGAGAATACCTTTTATTTGGTTGTACAGCACGTTTTTGATTCTGTGTTGCACTACGAACGCCAGCTGTTGGATATGCAGCTTGCGTTTGTCCAGTTGGATTCGATTGATTTGCTGTTTTCGCAGTTCTAAATAAACTCAAACTGAATTTCATTTCGAACAATTTTCTAAACGAACTTCGAATTTGTTGTTCGTTGAAAAACTTTCTCAGAATTAAATGCAATCGTATTCGTTACATTGGCATCACGATTTGCATTCACATCGAATAATGCTGGTGTGATGATATAATACCAATGTAAAATATACGGTGGAATACCAAAATCAGTATATTTATACTGCCAAAATGGTAAACCACAATGTAGAAGAAGTAAACGATAGTAATCAGTGAATGACGAAGCAAGACGATGAAAATGTAAGGATCGATCGAGAAACCATATGCTTACATCGCGATGCTAAATGAGTGAGATTATTTTATTTATCGAAAATAACAAATGATCAAACGTACAGAATTGTAAACTAAACAAACACGTCCATTTCCATCACAAGGATCCAATTCGAATATTTGCCAAGCATGAGAATTAAATTTCGGTGAAGCTGAATAATAGATCATCTTGTTTTGTTTTTCTTTGTCAATCAAATCTTCTCTTACCATTCTCAGCAAAATCATTCAATTCATCAATCATTGTCGATTTTGAATTTGAATAAGTTATTCTCGTTAAATCATTCAATGAATTTATATACATTTTACCAATATAAGTCGGTAAAACATCTAATTAAATCATTTCAATCTTAATTAAAAGAAAAAGAATGCCTACTATTATTTCCTGTTTTACATGACCATCGAATTTCGAGACCATCTGACATCGTATAGAACTTTTGCAGATCTTCAGGTAGTTCACAAGTATTTTTCTGATAAGAAAGAAATAAACAATGACTTTTGAGAGATAGTTTTCTCTACCTCTTGCCAACAAATCAATGCGTCGATTGAACATTTCGGTTTGTCTTTAGCAAGAACACGATCAACTTCTGCTCGTTGTTCTAAATAATTTATCACAGCTATTGTGGCTGAATCCATGGTGAATTAAAAAATTCTCATCTGAAAAGAAAAAATCTTTCCTATTTTCAAACAAAACTTTCTATGAAAAACGAAAAAAACGAGAAGAAAGAACAGTGAAATTGAGTCATCTTATTTTTTTTGTTTTGTTTGAAATTGATTCATTTGTTCTACGACTTCAGCTTCTCGTCGAAGACGTTCACGTTCTTTCAATTGTTGAATCAATTCATCCTTGAAAATAAAAAATAAAAAATGAATTTGAATTTAATCAAGTTCATTTACTCGTTCGGGGTTTGGTGGTGGTGCAAAACGTTTTCGATCAGCAATGACTTGATCTTTGAAAAACTCCGGTCGACTGAATAAAAACATGGCTGCTAATGGAAAACTTATATAACAAGCCATTCCTGAAGAAGATCATTTGCAAATCATCTGTGTTCTGCATTTTCTTGTCAACGAAACTTACGAATCACTTCTAATTTCCACGAACCCATTATCTAAAACAATTCAGTTAAATCTTAATCATATATTTTATTTCCTTAGATACTTATACGTTTTATATTTATTCAGACAAAAAAAACGAAGAAGAAGAACGAGATTATACAAATAACGTCAACAACATCCAGAAACAAATGAGTAGAATAGATAAATATGTATATATATATACGTATATTTAATTGCACAATGTTGTATTATATGGAATAAATAGACCGATAAATATGAGCTCACAACTAGATCCCCCTATGCTGCTCGTTTTGGTCAAAAATGAGATTCGATTTATTAGTTTGTTGCGTCGCCATTGAAATTGAGATGTTCGCTGTGCGTCGCACTTGTTGGTAGATTTGAAACCGACGAATTATTTTCACGGAAATTCGTTGATTTCGATGTTGACATTTTTGATTTGACTGCATTTACCGTTGAACCTAAAGTTGTTTCGAATGTTTTGAAATAATTCGAATTTCGAAGTGAACCAAGACGAGATTTCAATGATGTATTAACTGTTTGAACAACAGGCGAGATTTTTTCCGTGGCTGCATGTAGAGTTCCGGCTGTTTTTTGATAGACATTTGTCGATTTAATATCATGAACAGTTTCATTCCAATCCTGTTTAAGATCTTCAACAAAACCAATACCTAATAAAGTTTTTAATTCATTTTCACGTTTCAATTTTGCACTAAGAACTTGACGAAGTGTTACGATTTCATCTTGAATTTTTCCTAATTCTTGACGATAATCGTCTTCTTGTTTGAGTTTATCTTCTTCTTTGAATTCGAATTGTTGAGATGTGGAATTCACTAATGGTGGCGATTCGAAATCCGTCGGATTTTCGAATGGTTTCGGCATTTTAGTCGATTGTTGTTCGTCCATAGTGTTGTATATCTGAAAGAAACACAAAGTTAATCACGATAAAACTTTATTGTTTTTCTTCAATTATTTGAAGTATCACACAAAAACAAAACAGAAGCAATTATTCATTCATAAACTGTTCATAAAACGTATTTAATTTGTCTCTTGCAGTTACACCTTTCGAAATTAAATTCCACTTCGTTTTTAATTGGTTATCAATTCGATTAAATTCACATTTAATCTCGTCGTTTGTTGCATAGTCAGGCAAACTTAACATTGCAAATAAATTTACACTTTTGAGTATATTTTGTACTAGAACTTCATCCTCAACCGTATATTTACTACCATTCGATGTATAGAAATTTGTTGATTGTTGTGCATCAGATGTTGTACATTTACCGGCAAGATCAGTTAGACCTATGCCCATATCCCATAGTTTGTCAATGAGAAGTTTTTCATCATTGATTTGGTTAGATGCAATCATTGTATTGAGATCTAATCGAGCGTAAACAAGACCATGTGCATCGAACGAACGACGACACAATGGTTTCGATCTGTCAATCGAATATTCGACTGATGTTTCCAAGAAAATAGTAAAATTTTCGAATATTTCATCGTTTCCTTGATAATCATAAATATCACCGAAATCTCGTCGAATATATCGAACATACGGATACAATTGTTCGGATATACTGAATTCATGTTCGTTGTGTTCATTCGGTGTAAGAATATGTTCGTTTTTGAAATTTTGATCGAGCTCAGGAAATTGTTGTTGTAATTCGTAGATTATATTTTCGAATTGATCGCCACCTGTTCGAGGATTATATTGAAATTGAATACGAAAATCAAATATATCATCGTAGGTTTTCGATTCACTAAATTTCGATTTCCTACGATCACGAATAACATCTAGAAATCGAATTTATTTTCTTTAAAATATGTGATTTGTTTTTCTTTCTTTTTTTTACCGATATTCGAATTTCGTTGAAAATCTTTTGAAAATTCAACAATCGAATATTTCGCCGCTGGATCGACTGTGCACACATGTGTTTGTTTATCTTCGGATTGAAGATAAATGCGAAAGATATGTTTCGGTTCTCTGACAACAAATTGAAAATTTTCTAATTCCTGAACGAATTCTTTCGATTCGCTGATTGGTTTGACATTATTAAATGATGAACGAAGATATTCATCGGTTGGATAAGGTCGTTGAGGTTGAAAGTAATATCTTTCATCTGTTAATGGAATGTTTTTCTGTATGATATCATGAAGAGTATTGATTGAATATTGTTGTTTAAAAAGAAATGGTTTCGAAAAGAAATAAGTCACACCTGTACGAACACTGATTGTATACGAAGCTAATTCATTCGGTGGGATACGATGAAGAACTTCACGAACTGAATTAGCAAATTCATCGAAGGTATCATCGGCTGCTCGTTGACGTGTTCGAACTAATTGTGGAATAAACAATCGATACGAACGATGTCGACTAGCATGTGCACCGCGATATGTCCAAAAACGAATTTCATTTGAATTACAATTTGAATTTTCAAAAATCAGAAAACATGTTGTTGGCACGTGACTATCGGAGAGTTGCCGTTGACTAATTAAACGACTGCTAGTGGATGAATTCGAATTTCTTGATGATAACGAACGATTCGAATAGGGAGTTGAGGATTGCGTACGATTAGCCATGTTGATAAAAACAGAAAACTATTTACATCTATAATAAATAAAAAAAGACAAATCATTTATTTAAATTTTATATTCGTTGTTCGATGATTTACAAAAGAAAAACAGAAAAAAAACCAACAAATTCTCGTTGCAGAAAATAGAGTAATTATTTTTATGACTATAAAATTATAAAAAAAAGAAAAGAAAAAAGAATTAAAGAGCATCGTAATGAAATCGTTGGGATTGCAATTTTCGTTCTTTATCATCTTCGATCTATAAAACAAAATAATTTCATTCCCCCGAAAAAAAAATAACAAACAAACAAACTTTTTCTCGATATTGAAAAATTGCTAATACACCAGCTAACACAACTAAAGTAACGCCTAAAGCAATACCCGTATGAAGAATCATTCGACTGGGTGTGATAAAAAGTTTGATTAACCATCTGAAATTCGAAGAAATAGACATATTCAAACAGAAAAATTTCGTTGGAACAAACCGGCTCGGATCATCTAATGGATAAGGAACGACAACAAGCTGAGAATTAGGAATCATTTGGGTATATGTATGAGATAATTTATTCTAAAAGACAAATAGAAATTCTCATTCAAAAAAAAAATAAATGATCAACTTAAATACAAACCGAAGGACTATTTGGTGGCACAGCAACTGTTAATTTCTCAACGAAATTCGGCGTTGCACCGAGGCCAATGATGACATACGGTAGTTCTAATGTTAATTGACCAGATTGAGACATTTGTATTGCTGAAAAGAAAAGAAATTCGATTGCAAAATTCGATTGATTGTTTCGTTTTACCAGCTAATTGAATCCAAGAATCTGAAAGTCCATCAATGGTTGTTATTGTTTCCATTTTGACTAATTGACCTGGTTGATCATTTCCGTAGGGCAATCGTTGTTTATGCGAACACGCATCACATGAAAATTGACTCAAAACTAAACGATTTCGTTTTTAAAACATGCGAAACATCAAATTCTGTTTGTTCGATTTCCTACCCATGACTTTAATAAAATGCACGTCCTGTACTAAAGTATTTTGAAATCCAATTAATTGATAATTTCCATCGGTATTCTTTTGTATAACAAGTAAATCCGGATAGCCCTATGGTTAACAAATCACATGAATTTCATTTTCTGTTCATACGAAAGTCGATTTTACATTTTCAAGAATATCGAAAAACGCCGAAAGTGTTACGTTTGTCACGGATAAAACATTGACTTCGTCCGTTTGCGGTGTAAATGTTCGATTGTATGTACAAATAAGATTATTATTACTACCGCAAGCTGTATTTCGAAGAAGCATGGAAACAGTTGAATTACTCAAACTAAATCAATTAATCAATCGTAGATATTTAATTATTTCTATTTTCGAGAAAAAAAACACGAACGTTTGATTCATAATGACAACAATATCCGGATAACCATCGAGATTGTAATCTGCTATTTTGATGCTAAGTGGTATTTGATCGAACGGGGATGGAAATTTGTCAACGAGAGGAAATCGAACACCTTCACCGAAATTAATCGGCAATAGATACCACTAAAACAAGATAGTTTTTTTTCTCAATCTGCATGCCTTTTCGAATTTACTTTATTATTATCTCGAACCCAAATTTGACTTGTCGAACAATCGTTTGTCGTACAAACAGGTAGAATATGTTCGAGTTCACCATCGGCATCGATATCGGCAAATGTCGATAGATGATAGAGAATTGTTCCTTCAGGTGGATCGTATTCTCTTATAAACGACATTTGCGAAATCGGCAATTGATAAATACGAAATTTCGATGTTTGATTATTATCAATTGTAAGAAAAAGATCTATTTAATAAAGAATATTGTTTTCTTTTTGATTCGAAGAAAATATTTTTTCAATTCAACAAACCAGATATGAAATCACCGTTGAGATCAGCTGTTGCTTGCGTCGCTTTCAAACGAAGATTATCGACATTATTAAGTATATGAAAATCCTCGACACGACGTTGTGAACTACAAAAATTGATTTTTTTGAAATTATGATGTTCTATTTTCTTCTTTCTCTCTTCGCTTACAATATCAAACAAGCAGGCCGAAATGTCACTTTATTGCTACCAATCATTCCAAGAAGATCAACTAATGAATCTCCATTTGCACTAGAAAATCAAATTGACATACTTTCTTCTTCTGTGTTTCGCTTTTACTCGAGAGTAGTTGGAATTGATTGAAAATAATAATCAATCGTATCGAGTGCTGACAATGTCGATCGATCGCCCCAAAGAAATCCTCCACCATAGAATTCATCGGTTTCTTTCGATTTAAATAGAACGAATAGATCCAATTTACTATCGCCATCGAAATCTGCAGCTAGAATATCATGAATAGTACCAGTTATATTGATTTGAACTTGTTCTGTCGATGTTGGCGACCGATCATCATTTAACATGACACGTAGTTGATTGCCTTGTGTATTTCGACAGAAAATATCAACGATTTTATCAGCATTGAAATCGCCGAATGCTAATGGAATACAATCGTCGATAAGAAAGTTTTTATTTCCGCCAAAATTCTGATCGAATACACGTTTGTCATCGTCAAGATCGGTGAGCAAATTTTTGGCAGTTGTTGCTTGAAGACAATTAATTAACGAACAAACAATTAGAATAAATAGGATTCGAGAAAAAACACGGATTCCATTCGCATAATTCATGTCATCTGAAAGAGTTTTTCCCTTTGCTGAAATAAACAAACAATTGTTTAAATTAAATCTGTTTCATTCGAGTTTTTTTCGGCGCAAATAATAGATTGCATAGGAAGTTGGAAAGAAGAAAAAAAATGTTGTCAAATAGTAGAAAAAAAACACTCGCTTGCTTGCTGCTACTTGCAGATGACTGATTAGCAATAGCCAATGAGATGATAGATCATATTTTTCTATGAATATTTTTTAAGAATAATATTTCGATTAAATATACGGATTTGTCATTTATCAAAATCATTGATTATTCGAAGTTATTTTTGATTAATTCTACTGACATCTATCGAAATGATAGAGTTATGCCAATTAAGAACATTGTTTCTTCGTCTTAAATATTAATAAAGCTGCTGCATCGAAAGAACAGAAAGATGGTAGTACCTATTGTTAATTATTTATACTTTGAGTGTTACTTTGAGATATTCCCAGAAAAAAAGTCACAAACAATTGCCGGTGCAACGAATATAACGTCATGATCATGAAAAGTTCTCAGATTTATTCGAGATCTTTGAATTTTCCCATTTATTTACACGATTCTCATTAAAAAATCACGTTTATTATTATTGATTTTCATCCCGATCGATCGAAATACGATTTCTTATACATAATAAAACAAATGCTGTCTTAGTTTTTTTTTTTATAACCATATCTTTTATATTTATCGTTCGGTATTTTATTTTATTGATTTCAATTGTTATTCTTCAGCATGTTCTCTCTTTTGTCAATATATATATATATACTCAAATGGCCTTTTTCGTTTTTTCTTTCCAAAATGAGAAAAAAAACTACACATAAATCGGGTACTCCATACATCTTGTTTCAAAGTCGCAGTCAATACCATAAAGAATCGCAAGGCATTTAAAATGAGAGAGCGAAAAGAGAGAAGACTAAGTCAATAAACGGTTAAGAAGAATAAAAATCGAGACTGAGAGAGAGCGAGAGAGAAAGGATGCACGAATGTATTCACAAACGCCACTTGCATATTAATATCATTACATACACTCGTAAATACGAACTTGGATCTTTACTAACTCGACTAAAAAGAATACGAATTGTGCAATGAGTCAAGCAAAATTTAATCCAACCGTTGAACGCTCATATCAACCATCAAGTGCAACTATCGGTAAGGTTTATTTTTGTTCCCACTTGTCTGACAAAAAAAATTTGTCCTTGAGAAACATTTTTTTTCAATTACGCATCTCCAATGAAAATTTAACACTTGTGTATATATTGTTTTTACTTCCACTTCTCTTAGGTTTGGATAAAGCTCAACGATTATTAATGATTGGTGCTGGTTGTTTAATTATTGTTTTTATTTTCGGTGTTATTCTTTGTCGTTTAGATATTTCAGCTGGCAAACGTAAGACTTCAATAAGATATTAATCTCATTGATTTTTTGAATTTCTAGGACGACGAGCTGCTGCTTATCAAGAAGTTGAAACGAATAAATAGTCAACAAAGAAAAACAAAAGCAATGAATCGAACATTTTTT
>Ga0209952_1003900_pt1 | contig 10043 bp, 8 predicted proteins | sample ThiBiot_750_biof_2_FD_183951 | JGI IMG/M metagenome (GOLD analysis project Ga0209952, IMG submission 183951) | Wastewater bioreactor microbial communities from Cape Town, South Africa - Thiocy_cont_750_biof (SPAdes) | ecosystem: Engineered > Bioreactor > Thiocyanate-remediating >...
AAGCCCCTGCGCCTTGCCCTGCGCCTTGGCGCCGCGCGCGATCGAGCCGCCGATCAGGCCGAAGCCGATCAGTGCGACGCGCGAAAAAAGCGGAGCGTCACTCACGGGCGGGCCATGAAATCACGCAAGCCCTCGACGACGAGGCGGTTAGCCTCCTCGGTGCCGATGGTCATCCGCAGCGCGTGCGGCAGGCCGTAGTTGTTCAGCGCGCGCAGCACCAGGCCGCGTTCGGTGAGGAAAGCATCGGCGTCCGCCGAGGTTTTGCCCTTCGTCGTCGGGAAGTGGATCAGGACGAAGTTGGTCACGCTTGGCGTCACGGTAAGGCCGAGCTTGCCGATTTCATCGGTGAGCCAGTTGCGCCAGTGCTCGTTGTGCGCGCGCGACATCCGGATGTGCGCGGTGTCCTCAATCGCCGCCACCGCTGCGCGCATTGCCGGCGTCGAGACATTGAACGGCCCGCGAATGCGATTGACCGCATCGACGATGTTGGTCGGGCCGAACATCCAGCCGATACGCAGCGCCGCGAGGCCGTGGATCTTGGAGAAGGTGTGCGTCATCACCGTGTTGTCGGTGGTCGCCACCAGTTCGATGCCGATCTCGTAGTCGTTGCGCGAGACGAAATCCGAATAGGCGGCGTCCAGCACCAGCACGACATGCGGCGGCAGCCCGGCGCGCAGCCGCTTTACCTCGTCGAACGGGATGTAGGTGCCGGTCGGGTTGTTCGGGTTGGCAAGCCACACCAGCTTGGTGCGCGGCGTCACGCGCGCGAGGATTGCGTCGACGTCGGCGGTGAAGTTGGTCTCCGGCGCGACAACATTGACCGCGCCGTTCGCCATGGTGGCGATCGGGTAGACCAGAAAGCCGTGCGTGGTCGAGATCGCCTCGTCGCCGGGCTTAAGATACGTGTGCGCCATCAGGTTCAGGATCTCGTCCGAACCGGCGCCGCAGATGATGCGGTTGGGATCGAGGCCATAGGCACGGCCGATCGCCTCGCGCAGCACGCGCGATGTGCCTTCCGGATAATCCTCGAGATGCGAAATGGCCTCGGCATAGGCTTCCTTGGCGCGCGGCGAGGGGCCGTGCGGCGTCTCGTTCGCGGACAGCTTGAAGACCTTTTGCCCCGGCTTCTGCACCGGGCTTTTGCCCGGCGTGTAGGGCGCAATATCGAGAATGCCGGGATTCGGCACGGGACCTGACATCTTTAACTCCGGAAGGATAGGCGTGGTTTATCGGCGCGCCGCATCGTTGGTGGTGACCGTATAGCGCGTCGCGTGGCTGCCGACGAGAGCGGTCGAGCGGACGGTCGCGCCGGCGGCGACCAGCGCCGAGGTGATCTTGTCGAGGTTGCCGGCGCCCTGCACCGACACCAAGAGCGCCGCGCCGTCGAAGGCCGAGTCCGGCACGGCGGCGATTTCCGCCAGCGAGGCGACGGCGCGTGCGGTCTCGGCGTTCCAGCCGGAGACGCGGACGCTCCACATCTCGACCTCGGTGACCATGGCGCTGTCGGCGACGCGCGACACCACGAACACCGGCAGCGCGGCCGGATGGTCCGCGCGCTCGACGAAAGGCAGCCGGGCGATGATCTTCGGCGTGCCTTCGGCTTCCAGTTCGAGCCACCACGGCTGCCGGCTCGCGGTGGCCGACACCAGTGCCAGATCGCCTTTCGACTTGGCGACCGCTTCGACGGCGGCCATCGGGTTGAAATGCGCCACGAACGGCACGGTGAAGCCGAAGTGAAACCGGGCCGAGTCCCGCATCGCGGATTCGCCGGTGGAGAGGTCGGCATGGACCGAGAACGGTGCCTGGACGTAAGTGAAAGTGGCGATGATGACGCGCCAGATGCCTTCCACGGTGTCGAGCGGCAGCAGGCCGCGATGGCGCTGCACCAGCCTGCGCATCATGTCGGCCTCACGGGCCGGGCGGAACGCCGAGCCGACCTCTTGCGTCTTCTTCACCGAAATCAGGCGGTCGATGATGTCACTTCGTTGCATCAGCAGCCGATGGACCTGCTCGTCGATCGAGTCGATCTCCTGACGCAGATCCTGCAACGACGGCGGAGCGGGGGGCGGTTGGGACATGGATCGACCTGCGGCGGGCTGGGTACGCTGAATGGGTGATGGATCGGCGCATTGATAGGTAAGACGCCGCCCGAAAGCAAAGAAAACATCGATTTTGGGCATGTCTGTGGTCCGTATGCGCCGTGCGCGCAGGGCAGGTCGAGAGGATAGGTCGATCTTGACGGAACGCCGGCTTGGGACTAGCTGTTGAGCGTGGTCATTTGAGCCGGCCGGCTTGCAGCCACGTTAAACAACTCGCTAAACAGGCCGGGGACAGATGTGATCCCGGCCGAACCGTTTGTTCAGGCCGGGTTTTTTGTGCCTGACGCTCGGGGATCGCGGGAGCCGCATCAAGGACCCGGTGTCACGATGGGAAATGCTCAGTTGGTCAACGGCCAGACGACGCAGACGCAGGAGGGCGAGGTGGATCGTCCATCGTCGCTCCTGGCGGTCTTCGGCAAGGATCAGCCGCTCAGGCTCGATTGCGGGATCGATCTTGCCCCGTTCCAGATCGCCTATCAGACCTACGGCACGCTGAATGCCGAGCGCTCCAACGCCATTCTGGTCTGCCATGCGCTGACCGGAGATCAGCACGTCGCCAACGTCCATCCGGTCACCGGCAAGCAGGGCTGGTGGACGACCCTCGTCGGGCCCGGCCTCGCGCTCGACACCGAACGCTATTTCATCATCTGCGCGAACGTGATCGGCGGCTGCATGGGCTCGACCGGCCCGGCCTCGACCAATCCGGACACCGGCAAGCCGTGGGGGCTGGATTTTCCCGTCGTGACCATTCCCGACATGGTGCGGGCGCAGGCGATGCTGATCGACCGTCTCGGCATCGAGACGCTGTTTGCCGTTGTCGGGGGCTCGATGGGCGGGATGCAGGTGCTGCAATGGTGCGTCGCCTATCCGAAGCGGGTGTTCTCGGCGCTGCCGATCGCGTGCTCGACGCGGCACTCGGCGCAGAACATCGCGTTCCACGAACTGGGGCGGCAGGCGGTGATGGCCGATCCGGATTGGCAGCAGGGCCGCTATTTCGAGCGCGGCACCCATCCGCATCGCGGCCTCGGCGTGGCGCGGATGGCGGCGCATATCACATATCTTTCGGACGCGGCGCTGCATCGCAAGTTCGGCCGCCGGATGCAGGATCGGGACCTGCCGACGTTTTCGTTCGACGCCGATTTCCAGGTCGAGAGCTATCTGCGGCATCAGGGCTCGTCCTTCGTCGAGCGCTTCGACGCCAACAGCTATCTCTATCTGACGCGGGCAATGGATTACTTCGACGTCGCCGCCGACCATGACGGCGTGCTGGCCTCGGCGTTTCGCGGCACCGGGACGCGGTTCTGCGTGGTGTCGTTCACCAGCGACTGGTTGTTTCCGACGTCGGAATCCCGCGCCACGGTTCACGCGCTCAACGCCGGCGGCGCGCGAGTATCGTTCGCGGAGATCGAGACCGACAGGGGCCACGACGCCTTCCTGCTCGACGTGCCCGAGTTCATCGACATCGCACACGCGTTTTTGCAATCGGCCGCGACGGCGCGCGGCCTGACCCCGCCCGGCACCTGACATGACGCTCCCAGAACCCACGTTGCCGCTGAACGGAGCGGCGCCTTTCAACCCGGCGGATCATCGCGGCGATCATCTGCTGGTCGCGGAGATGGTTGCGCCCGGCTCGCGCGTGCTCGACGTCGGCTGCGGCGACGGCGACCTTTTGCAACTGCTGGAGCGGCGCGGCGTCGACGGACGCGGCATCGAACTGTCGCGCGAGGGCGTCAATCATTGCGTCGCCAAGGGCCTTGCGGTGGTGCAGGGCGACGCCGACACTGACCTCGACGCCTATCCGGACGACGCATTCGACTACGTGATCCTGTCGCAGACCTTGCAGGCGACACGGCAACCGAAGGTGGTGTTGGAAAACCTGCTGCGCATCGGCCAGCGCGCTATCGTCTCGTTTCCGAACTTCGGCTTCTGGAAGATGCGGCTGCAATTGCTGGTCGGTGGTCACATGCCGCGCACCGACAACCTGCCGGCGACCTGGTACGACACGCCGAACATCCATTTCTGCACGATCAAGGATTTCGTCCAGCTCTGCGACGAGATCAACGTGAAGATGGAGCGCGCGGTGGCGCTCGACCTCTACGGTCGCCCGCTGCGGCTCAACGCGCCGTGGTGGTTCTGGAACCTGTTCGGCGAGCAGGGTGTGTTCCTGCTGAGCCGCCGCGGCAGGGAACGGTGACGCGAAGCCGTCACCCTGAGGCGCATTGCGAAACAATGCCTCGAAGGGCGACGGCGATCCTTCGAGGCTCCACGCTGCGCGTTTAGCACCTCAGGATGACGCTGTCGGGGCCGCTAAAAACTATGCCCGCACCGAGCGCGGATCGCGCGGGGCCCAGCGGTCCGCTTCGACCAGCGCGAGGAAACGGCCGACGGTGTCGTTGAACAGTGCCGGCTCCTCGTGGTTGAGGACATGGCCGGTCTTGGGAAACATCGCGAGGCCGGAGGCTGTGATGTGCTGCTTCATGAACAGGCTGGATTCGATGCAGGCCTCGTCCTCATCGCCGACGATGATCCGCGTCGGCGTCGTCAGCTTTTTCAGTTGTGCGGCGAAGTCCGACAACGGCGGGCGGCCGCCCTGGAAGTTGCACATGGTGAAGGCCGAGCCTTTCGCATCGTGCCGCGCCAGCGCGTCGAAAAATTCCTGAAAGCCGCGCGGGTCCTTCACCAGAAACGGAATCCGTCCCGGCGTCATGCCGGCGAGTTGCGCCAGCGTCGCGCCGCCCTCGCGCGCGAAGCGATCCGCGTCCGCCTTGCACTGATCGCGAAAGCCTTGCAGCCGTGAAGCCTCGAAGCCGCTTCCCGCGCCGGCCAGCGTCAAAGACAGCACGCGCTCCGGCGCTTTCAGTGCCGCTTGCAGCGACGAATAGGCGCCCATCGACAGGCCGACGAAATGCGCCGCGCGGATTTGCAGATGATCGAGCACCGCGAGCGTGTCGTCGCGAAAATGCTCCCAGCCATATGATGCATCGTCGCCGGGAATGTCGGACGGCGTGTAGCCGCGCGCCGAATAGGCGATGCAGCGATGGCCGCGCGAGAAGTAACGCATCTGCGGCTCCCAGCTTGCGCCATCGGCGGCGAATTCATGCACGAACAGGATCGGCGTGCCGTGTCCGACATCTTCGTAGTGGAGGCGGACACCGTCGCGACTGGTAGCGTGAGGCATTGCAAAATCCTTGCTCGCAGGTCTCGAAAGCATGAGCCCGAAAAGTGCGAAACCGGCTTTCGGAAGGATCATGCTTGATGGAAATCAACTCGCAGGTTACGCGATCCTTCGCGTTAACTCGCCCTGCACTCAGTGCAAAGCTGCCATGACAGCGGGTTTACGAGCGAGATTCGCATCAAAACGGCTGCGATTCGGCATGGAATCGTAGAAAGCCGCGTTCCGCGCGCCTTTTTCTCGCCATATCGCAATTGGTTTTACGCGACCGACGCCGGCTCGATGTTCGACCCGGCAGACATTCGGGGGTGTGAAGGATTTTGTGGATGGTCAAGTTGCGTGCGTTGAATCGGGCAGTTCGATTCGCAGTTTTTCTTTTGAGTTCATTGGCAATCGTTGCGTTTGCTTCTTCACCGGCCTCGGCGAGGCCGTCTCATCACCATGGTGCTCGTCATCACGCCCATGGTCATCATCATCACTATCATCGCGCTCATCACGGTAAGCGGTATCGCATCCGCCATCGCCGCCACGGCGCGCATCGCCGTAGCGAAGCCGTGGAGACGCCCGCCGCGGAGACGTCCGATTGGGGCCGTCATGCGCAGCAGTTGCGCCGCGTCGGCCGGACGCAGGCGAAGGCGACGATCGAGACGCCGGACAGCATTGGCGGTTTCAGTGGCGGCTCCAGTCTGGTGGCCGAAGCGCGTCGCTTCATCGGCGGCAATCCGACCGGACGCGCGAGCCTGTGGTGCGCGCGCTTCATGAACATGGTTCTGCAAAAGACCGGCCATCGCGGCACCGGCTCTGACATGGCGCGCTCGTTCGCCAGCTACGGGCATCGCGTATCGGGCCCGCAGGTCGGCGCCATCGCGGTGATGTCGCGCGGCCGTCGCGGCGGTCATGTCGGCGTGGTCAGCGGCGTCGATGCCAAGGGTAATCCGATCATCGTCTCCGGCAATCACGGCCGCAAGGTCGCGGAAGCGGTCTATCCGCGCGGCCGGGTCTATGCCTACGTGATGCCGAACTGAGCCTGCTCGTCGGGCATTTTCCTCGATGAAATTGCGGCCGCCGCCTCTTCCCTTTGCGGTGGCCGGTTCCCACATTTGGGTCAAGCCGCCCCTTCCAACAGGGGCGGCGACGAGACCGCACGCTGGTTGAGGAACGTCAGCGCGGCGTGTGGAACCCAATGAAGATGCTGGTTGCGTGCCTTCGGGGCGGACCGGCAGGCTGAGGGACCATCATCGATGAACGTTGAAAAATATACCGAACGTGTGCGCGGCTTTATTCAGTCGGCACAATCTCTGGCCGTGCGCGAGGGCCATCAACAATTCTCGCCGCTGCATATCCTGAAGGTTTTGCTGGATGACAGCGAGGGGCTGGCGGGCGGTCTGATCGATCGCGCCGGCGGCAATTCGCGCGCCATCCTGAAGGCGACCGAAACCGAGCTGAACAAGCTGCCGAAGGTGTCGGGCGGCGGCGCAGGCCAGATCTATCTGGCGCCGGCGACGGCACGCGCTTTCGAGGCGGCGGAGCAGGCGGCCGACAAGGCAGGCGACAGCTTCGTCACCGCCGAACGGCTGCTATTGGCGCTGACGCTCGACAAGAACAGCGACGCCGGAAAAATTCTCGCCAAGGGCGGCGTCACCGCGCAGAATCTCAACGCGGCGATCAATGCGCTGCGCAAGGGCCGCACCGCGGATTCGGCGACCGCCGAGAATGCTTACGACGCGCTGAAGAAGTATGCCCGCGACCTGACGCAGGCGGCGCGCGACGGCAAGCTTGATCCGGTGATCGGCCGCGACGAGGAAATCCGCCGCACCATTCAAGTGCTGTCGCGACGGACCAAGAACAATCCCGTGCTGATTGGTGAGCCCGGCGTCGGCAAGACTGCCATCGTCGAAGGGTTGGCGCTGCGCATCCTCAACGGCGACGTGCCGGAGAGCCTGAAAGACAAGAAGCTGTTGTCGCTCGACATGGGCGCCTTGATCGCCGGCGCGAAATATCGCGGCGAGTTCGAGGAGCGGCTGAAGGCGGTACTGTCTGAGGTGACCTCGGCGGAAGGCGGCATCATCCTGTTCATCGACGAGATGCACACGCTGATCGGCGCCGGCAAGGCCGACGGCGCGATGGATGCGTCGAACCTGTTGAAGCCGGCGCTGGCGCGCGGCGAGCTGCACTGTATCGGCGCCACCACGCTCGACGAGTATCGCAAGCACGTCGAGAAGGATGCCGCGTTGGCGCGGCGCTTCCAGCCGGTGTTCGTGTCCGAGCCGACGGTGGAAGACACCATCTCGATTCTGCGTGGGTTGAAGGATAAGTACGAGCAGCACCACGGCGTTCGCATTGCCGACGCGGCGCTGGTCGCCGCGACGACGCTGTCGAACCGCTATATCACCGACCGTTTCCTGCCCGACAAGGCGATCGATTTGGTCGACGAGGCGGCGGCGCGGCTGAAGATGCAAGTCGACTCCAAGCCGGAAGAACTCGACAACATCGATCGCGAGGTCGTGCGGCTGAAGATCGAGCAGGAGGCGCTGAAGAAGGAGCACGATGCCGGCTCCAAGACGCGCCTCGAAAATCTGGAGAAGGAGCTTGCCGATCTCGAGAAGAAGTCCGCGGACCTCACCTCGCGCTGGAACGCGGAGAAGGGCAAGCTGTCGGATGCCGCCAAGCTCAAGAGCGAGCTGGATCAGGCGCGGATCGATCTCGGCAACGCGCAGCGCCGCGGCGAATACCAGAAGGCGGGCGAACTGGCCTACGGCCGGATTCCCGAACTGGAGAAGCGGCTGGCGGACATCGAGGCGAGCGAAAGCTCGACAATGATGGAAGAGACCGTTACCGCCGACAACATCGCGCAGGTGGTGTCGCGTTGGACCGGCGTGCCGGTCGACAAGATGCTCGAGGGCGAGAAGGAAAAGCTGCTGCGCATGGAGCAGAGCCTTGGCGAGCGCGTCATCGGCCAGGCCGAAGCGGTGCGCGCGGTCTCGACCGCCGTGCGTCGCGCGCGCGCGGGCTTGCAGGACCCGAACCGGCCGATGGGCTCGTTCATGTTCTTAGGGCCCACTGGTGTCGGCAAGACCGAGCTGACCAAGGCGTTGGCGGCGTATCTGTTCGACGACGAGACCGCGATGGTGCGTATCGACATGTCGGAGTTCATGGAGAAGCACTCGGTGTCGCGGCTGATCGGCGCGCCTCCGGGCTATGTCGGCTACGACGAGGGCGGTTCGCTGACTGAAGCGGTGCGGCGGCGGCCCTATCAGGTGGTGCTGTTCGACGAGATCGAGAAGGCGCATCCGGACGTGTTCAACGTGCTGTTGCAGGTGCTCGACGACGGCCGCCTGACCGACGGTCAAGGCCGCACGGTCGACTTCCGCAACACGCTGATCATCATGACCTCGAACATCGGCTCCGAGTTCCTGGTCAATCAGCCGGAGGGTGAGGATACGGGCGCGGTGCGCGGACAGGTGATGAACCTGGTGCGGAAACACTTCCGTCCGGAATTCCTCAACCGCATCGACGAGATCATCCTGTTCCACCGTCTGCAGCGCAGTGAGATGGGCGCGATCGTCGCGATCCAGTTCAAGCGGCTGCAAAAGCTGCTGGAGGATCGCAAGATCACGCTCGACCTCGCGGCCTCGGCGCGCGACTGGCTGGCGGAGAAGGGCTGGGATCCGGCTTACGGCGCGCGTCCGCTGAAGCGGGTGATCCAGCGCAACGTGCAGGACCCGCTCGCCGAGATGATCCTCGGCGGCGAGGTGCGCGACGGCGACCACGTCAAGATCGCCGCTGGCAAGGGCGGGTTGACCTTCAACGGCAAGCTGGCGAAGCCCGAGATCGAGGACGATTACCCCGATTTGCCGACGGGCAAGCTCGCGATCAATTGAGGTTCTTGCACCTGTTTGAATGTGAAGCGGCCGGGCATCGTCCCGGCCGCTTTTTCGTGTCCGACCGAACGATGCTGGGCGAGTGTGGCGGATATGGTTTCGTGGTTGAGGGACCTGAAGAAAATGTAACGGAACCGAGACAATGATCGCGGTTTGTCCCTACAGGCGGAGGCGTGTACGGGAGTCATCAATGAGCAATCAAGTCATCCCCTCCAACCACAACCGACCGCACCGCGATCAATTCCATCCTCTGATCTATCGTGTGGCTGGCGGACTCGCAGTCTGGTTCGCACTGTCAGCTTGGATACTGTTCGATCATCAGGGCTATATCGAGCTTCCACTCACGTTCATCACCGTTCTGCTGCTGATGGCGCTGGGCATACCCTGGATCTTATGGCGTCAGTGGCACAAGTACGGCCGATCCGAGCAAGACGATCGACAGAAAGCGGTTTCACTACGTGATTGGGGAAACGGCGATATGGACGTCTGGGGAGCCCGGCTTCATAGCTCGGATGCAGCGATCAATATGTTGCTGCCTCTTGCGGCCGTTTCGTTCGGCCTGACAGCAATCGGGATCGTTCTGCTGTTCATAGAGCCAGCGGTAGCGTAACCGAAGGCGTTAACGGGTGCTGGTCTGTCGCGGTGTGGCCACCGTCGCCTGACCGCGGCCGACGAGGCTGACCGGCTGGGCTGTGACGTTTTCCGAAACGCGCGGTGCGGCGCGGCTGGCCATCAGCCCGTCGATCCGGTGGCGTTCCTTCTCGAACGCGGCCATCTGTGCGCCTTCGAGCGAGCGGCCGCGCGGCAGACGAATGCGCATCGGATCGACGAAGCGGCCGTTGACCAGAATTTCGTAGTGAACGTGCGCGCCGGTGGATTGGCCGGTGGAGC
>Ga0209952_1003902_pt1 | contig 10041 bp, 5 predicted proteins | sample ThiBiot_750_biof_2_FD_183951 | JGI IMG/M metagenome (GOLD analysis project Ga0209952, IMG submission 183951) | Wastewater bioreactor microbial communities from Cape Town, South Africa - Thiocy_cont_750_biof (SPAdes) | ecosystem: Engineered > Bioreactor > Thiocyanate-remediating >...
CCAACACAATCAATAATTCCATCATTTGTTTTATTAATCGATAAACATATGAATTGATGTGTTTGTTCCGAAATACAAAGATGATGATTCGAAGGACAAATTATCGGTGGTGATGGATCACAATTAACTTCATCTAAACCATTTTCATTATCAAAATAACCATCACAATGATTATAAACATGAACTAATGGCCAGTGTTCACAATTTCTTTCATCTTCAGTCGGTCCAACAGTTGAGCCGCTTTGACCATTAAAGATGTCTCGCATGTTATTGCATAATTTCTGAAACAAAAGTGAATGTTTCCGATCGAAATCAGGTTGGTTTTCATCAACACAAATTTGGTTCGTCGAATCAAGTGGACAATCACAGTAATCATCATTAACGAAACTTGTAGTAATACAACTAGAATTTGAACATAGAAAATAATATGTACTGTTACCGGTGAAACAATCATTGGAAACAAAATAATCAATTTCATCATCGTTATCACGACAATCGATAAACGAATCTTTTAGTCGACGATTCGGAATTACTTTTGGCCAATTTTTACATTCATATAAATTTGAATTTGTATAAATCGATAAATTATTCTCAATTATTATTGAGTTCTGATCAAACCATATGTGTAGTTCAGCGAGATATTGTTCGGGCCAGTAACCAAATTGAAAAATATAAAATATCGAATATGTCTCAGTAAAACACGTTTGATTATTCCATGACGAAAAAGTCATATATCTGTCATTAACATAAAGTCGTTGACGATCAAAACAAATGTATTTTATAAAAGGACGATAATCCCAATCAAATGTTAGTAATAGTTCATTTTTGTCTATTACCATATTTACATGGCCAAATAAAATCGGTACCGCTGATACGTAGATCAATTGTGGACATTGTGTTTTCAATATTTGTTCACAAAATCCATTTTGACAAATTAATTTACAAATAAACGATTTCGAAATTGGTATATGAACAATGCATTTATATACTGTCCAACATTCATCAGATAATGATTTGTGCTTCATGGAAAACAGTGCATCGAAGAAAAGCCGTTGTCGATTTTTCACACATGAACTTCCCCAAGGATGCAAATAAAATGTTTCAATAGTGTTCAATTTTGCACATGAAACATCCTCGAGTGCTACGATTGGCCCATCGAATACTGAATGGGTTCCGTGTATACCGTTGTGATTTGAAGAAGATTCATCCGATTGATCAATACAATCTAAACTATATTTATCCTCCTTTTTAAATATGTCTGGTATGCATTGTCCATTATGACATTGAAATTGATTCTTGTCACAACGATCAACAATTTCAAGTTTCCAACAATCTTTTTCATCTAATCCTTCATCTAAACAATCGATTTTTCCATCACATATTTCGGTCCAATCGAGACATGTTGGACTTGGTCCTCGATTACATTGTAAATATTCATAACAAGTGAATAACATTGGTTCATATTGATTCGAATAGTAATATTCTCGAATCATTTCCATTAATGATACTTGTGAATAGTTTAAATCTTTGAAAACATATTGACATTGAGGACCGAAATATGGTAAAGTGCAATTGTAAAATGTTTGATTTTCTAAGAGAGGTGTTTGATCGTTTAAATAGAGTTGATATTGTTCAATGAGATCAATCGATGCTGACCATTGATATAATTCTTCGGCAGTAATATTTTTCTCTGCTAATTGATCGAATGTATAGATTGGATCGATATGATTTATTTTCATTTCAAATTTTAATGTTGATTCAGTCAGACAAAAAGATAAGATTTGACGTTCATCATATTTCTTTAGAAATGGAATTTGAATATAAAGACAATTGTGTTGAAAATTCATTTGAATTTGAGAAGAAACCAAATGTTGCAAAAACAACATTAAACCAAGAAGAGCTGTTCGAAGCTGCATTTTTCTTGATTTTTTGTTGTGTTAAATAGAAAATTATGCGCAGATTATATAGTTTTACTAAAGATAAGCTAAATCAAAGGAAATCTGCCATATGGCAAATTATTTTATCAATTTGAACATCGAAAATCATAGTCTTTCCTCGCTATATCACAAAGAAATGATTTAACAAAAAAGTTAAAGATAAATATTAATATGGTGTCATACAGGGATGCCAGATCAAAATTTCGAAAATCAGGGATTTTTAATTGAGAATCAGGATTTTATCAGGATATTTTTTTTTCAAAAACAGGAAGAAAATCAAGAGTTTTTTTCTGAAGTTCAGAAAATATTTATCAGTTTGTTAAAAGATAAAATGGCGATGTTTTTCCTTTGTATAAAAGAAAACTGAACATTACGAAAGCAACATAATGCTTTTGTAGGATCTCTTTTACATTCTCGTAAAAATACCGAAAAACGAGGATTCGACTATCATTATTTCTTAAGCTGTGACTCATAACGTTTGTTAGATTTACATAATGATCATTTTTCTAATACCGAATTTGAAGAAGATATAAGAGACGAAATCGATGGTATATACATTTTGTCAAGGAATTGTCTGAGATGACTCTGACGAATCATTACCTAAGGATGATGGTGAACTTGAGATTTCCATAATTTCATCTTGTGACGAAAAAGACATTCAATAGAAAAAAAACTAAGATTTCTATACATGATGAAAGGTTGAAAAATAATTTAGATGAAGTTGTGTGATTTTCAGCAGTTACCGGGATTTATCTTTTTGAGATTTATTTGGATTTATTTAAAAATCCCTGTGTATTTCGAAATAAATCCTATCATCTCTCCCGAGTGTGGGTGAAGGCGAAATCCAAAGTGAGGGTGCAGATGACAATATGCCAATGAACAAAACTGAGGGTGCCACGAAATCTTGATACAATAAATAAATCCGTAACAAATAAATAAATCCCGTTGGAAAATAAATCCCGGTATTTCCTCGTGATTTTAGTTGAATTATTGTATACTTTCTTATTGACTCAGCTAATATTCCATCACATTGTTGATAAAAGTGAAGCTGATAAATAATCAGGAAAAAGAACTAAAATAAGTTGAAAATATCGAAAATCAGCTCCTGAAATCAGGAGATTTTCAGTCAGGAGAAAAATCTCAAAACCAGGAGACTCCCAGCTAATTCAGGAGATCTGGCATTCCTGGAGTAAACGCACATATTAATCGAAGTGTATCATCATTATCTGTAGCATTAGCATCAGCTGGCGTATATTATTGTACTGTTAGGGTCTTATCACTGCAGTTATTAGCATAATAAAAAAGATTGAATATTATAAACAGGTGGCCTAGAATCTTCTTGAATAGTATTATTAAATCATTGAATTAATTGATTGGCTAGTTGAGTTAATTTGTCTTGATATCTTTGAAGATCTGTTTCAACAAAACTCTTTTCTAGACGAAATTGTCGTAATTGATCAGTTAATATCTTTAATTAATATTTAATATGATAAACAGGTGTTTAAGAAGGATTTGTCTTGTTTCTTCTGCTGTCCGTTGAATTTCATGAATTGAATTTGATTCTCATTGATCGATCATTTGTGTTAATGTCGTGACAATCGTTTCTGGTTGTTTCTCTTGTTCAATTAATATTTGTCGATGATCAATTGAATGGTAATAACAAAATCTTATAAATATCGATCGCATTTAAATATTCTTTTGAGAAGATAAAAGAACATTGAAGATAACTCAGAACTATGTATTATTCTATTCATTTCAAATATCATGCAAAGATTTATCAATTGTGTTTTTTTCTGAATTTAATCGACATTCATTGACGATAAAAGAAAATTAGTACAAACAGTACGAATACAAAGAGAAAACTTGTTGATCCATTGCACAGATCTGTACTACAACAGTATATGGTCTGTGCACCAGCACCATCACTAGCTGCAATGTAGCCTGATGTACACACGTCTGGACTAGGAGCTCGATAAATACTATTTGTTTCTACAAATAGAATCTACACACTGCACATGAGGCACTTGACACATTTTGGGAGACTTCAGTGACACCATCATCTTTAGCATTGAACATTGTATCACAACCAGCAGTACCTGGAGTACATTGGTAACATTTGATACTCAACGAAACACATATAATCACTAAATATTATCAAGAGATTATCTCATATCATATTCTATGCATACGAACTCACTTGAGAAAACAATTCAATGTCCTCTTGGTGTTTCTTCACGAAAAATGGAAGGTTATACAGGTGAGTTTTCTCTATTTATAGTCCTTCAATATTATATATTTATTTGTTTTCGATTGCTAAGTGATATTCTAAGAGAAGAACGAACAAAATTGTTCGAATTTTTCTTTAATTACATCAGATACAAGTCGCAATAACAACTTCTACACATAACGACGAATTTCAAACGTTCTTATATATATATATATCATAGTCAAAATTAAAATTTATTTTTTATCAACATATACAAATATGTATATATTGTGATCATAAAATTCTCCTTCGTTATCCAATTGAAGATTTGAATTTAACTCATCATCTATTTCAAAAACTACATTGAATTGTCGCAGTATTTGAATAAATTGAGAACGTTTAACTTGCAGATTATTTTTGCATTGATATAATATATCCATAGTAGAGACTTTCGGTAGACTTTTCAGTAGAAATGCTAAATCTCTTTCATTTTGAATTTGACATTTTAAATGTTTTATGTTGGAGAACATTTCATAACGATTTATCGATAGAATACCATTGAATATATGTAATGTTTCAATCATTTTCGTTGTGTATTTGCATAATTTTTTATTATCAGAACACAATTGTAAATTTTTGACGTCCATCGAAATCGATGATAATTTTGGAGTTTGTTTGATTAGATCTAATAGTTTATTCGAGTTTTCAATATCGATACCATTGTCAATTTTTAGTACTTCTAAATTGGATAGATTGATAATTTTCTGTAGATATATCACATCGTACATTAGTGCAGATTGATTATTTCTGTTACAAGTTAATGTCAATGATGTGATATTTGGAAAGTAATATGAACAATTATCCATTGAAATCTCAGAATATAACGTTAAATTCGTAACATTAACGAAAGTCTCGGTAGTAGTGCAGTGTTTGGTATGATTTGATGTTAATTGAAATGTACTCGATGGATAAGGAATTGTATAGATGATTAATGATTGATTATTTTGTATATATTCAGTATTCCAATAATGTTGAAATAGTTGACATTTTTTGAGTAAAACATCTGAAAATGTACATTCGAATTTAAATTGAAAGACTTTCAAATGAGATAAATATGTTTTTATGAAACAATCCCATTCAACAGCATCGATCATACAGTCTGCACAATCTGTAGAAGATAGTTTCAAAGATTTTAAATTTGGTATTTGTTTCAAAAAGATTTTAAGATTTGCAAAATTATCAAATAATTCATCGATAATCATCTGTTTTAAATGTATTGCCTGGATAACGGACTGATTGAGATCACAGGATGAAATGCAATTGACATGTAAATATTTTAACATAGGGAAATATTTAAAAATATTATGTAAATCATTGAAATTCAATTCAACTAATGTTAAATTTATAATTGAATATGTTTTCTGAATATTAAAAATAAATTTATGTAAATCATTGAATTGAAAATACAAATGTTTGTATGGTTGAAAATTAATGTATAATGATAAATCATTAGTTTCATTTGATGAATATTTCAAAGTAAAAGGAAATAGTGATTTTATTTTTTGAAGATTAGAAAACTCATTTAAGGCAGAATAACATAATAATTGACTGCATCGCAAATAATCACGTTCATTTATTAATTTTATTGAATATATTTGATTGTTTATTTTTGAATTCAATAATAATTGTCGACGAAAATTTTCTAACATTATTTGATTAACATTATGAAAATTGATATGTAATGGAATATTCAAAGTAAGATTATTCAAACGAGAATTTATTCGATTAAATGCATAAAAAATTTCCAATCCATTCAAATATTCAAAGCATAAAATCAAAATTTCATTTGGTAAATATTCGAATTTCATCATAATTTCACAATTACACATAAAACACTAGATATACTTTCGAATGATGTGTTATTTTCATGTGATAAAAGATACAAACACAACACGATGTATATAGGTGTCGCAATCATATTGCCGACAATTTTGCTCTACTTTTAAAAGAATTAAACCTTTTGAAAGTATCGTTTCTTGAAATTGTCGGTGGAAATGAGGATACTTGAAGGTGAAGGTGAGGGTGTTATAGAACGTTATTTGTTGATATTCTATCGCAGATTAATAGTTTTTCTTTTTTAGTCATCCTGTAAACAAGGCTTCCCAGGTGAATCAATCTGAAAATATCCGATGGGATTCCTGATGACGAAAATTCATCGGATTCTGATGGATAGATACGATGAGAGAAATCTCAAATCCAGTCAAATGTTTTACGTGTCACGAAACGTCGTTTGAACGTTGAGCGTGTTTGGACAGCAGCATCGTATAATAAAAGTCCCGCTAAAAAAATGCTTCAGCCTTTACAATGTGAGCAAAAGAAAGGTCCAAGTGTTTAGGTGAAAGACATCTATGCATTCGAAGAAACGAGTTGTTAATCTGAAAGCTTCCATATTTTGAAATTCCGTAACGGTGATTATTTTTCCTATAACTTGTATCTGGCTAGATCAAAATGATTGAAATTTTTACTGATTGTACATCTAACTGTCCTTCATCTGTAACCAAAGTTTCAGAATTTTTTTATTCACTATTGAGAAATAGTGGTCGATACAATGTGCCAAAATGAAATTCCGTAATACATTATATCTAATGTAGTTGCATGAAAAGATGATTCATTCTGTAGATTCTATTCCAGTCATTCTTTTATTTTATATTTGCCTAGTTATATGTATAGAAATAAGATATACATCAAGCAGTGAATCATTCTAGGATTTATGTCTAAATCTTCGTATGAGTAACTGTATTTATTTATTTATTTATTACTTCGTATTAGATTTCTTCTTCCAAGTTGGGATTAGTGTTGGAAAAATATTTTATATAAATACAGCAAAATTTACTTATACTTCGAATGAAATCGATGATTATATATTATTTGAAAGAGTGAAAAATGCTATTCAAGTTATCATTGAAAATAATTATTGGTTTTCTCTTGGCATATCAAATACTTGCCTATCCATCAACAAAGGTTTTTTTAAACAAATTATGATATGGATATAATAAAAATAATTCTTTGTGCATAGGATGTTGTACTCAAACGATACAAACTCGAAGAGAATCGTGAGTTTCTTCTTTTCGAATAGAAAATCAGTCATACTATACAGTTGAATTTGTTTCTAGCCGATCTGTTTGAAGGAGATATGCGTTTTCCTGATTTGTCTCAAGTAACAATAAAATTGTCTTTTATTTTTTCTTGAAAATAATCATGTGGACTAGCGTGGTGTTTTACGTCGTGGAGATTCAGTCGCATGGACAAATGGCATTGTTCCATACGAAATACGATCTCACTATGGTTTGCTATTCGATCGATGATAAATTTTAATTGATCAATCTTGTTTAAGATTCAATAGACAGATCGATAATTCAATCGACAATGCAAAAAATGGAACGTCTAATTGCAATAAATAATGTTCAATGCATTCACTTTCGACCTCGAATTTCATCGGATCAATATTATATAACTATTGAAAATGGTTTGGGTTGTTCATCCTATGTAATTTCAATTTTATCTTAATATATTTCATCAATTAATATAAATTTTTTTCTAGGTTGGTCAAAATCTAGGACATATTGTAACATTAGAAAGTCCTGGATGTATTACCGAAGGAATTATTATGCATGAATTATTGCATACACTAGGTAATACTATTAAGAGTTGCAAGTTCGATTAATTTATTTGTTTGCAAAGGCTTCTATCATGAACAGTCACGACCAGACCGTGACACTTATATCACAGTCAATTATACCAATATTGAACCCGGTAGAGTTTAAATCTGTTTGCGTGATATTATTCCGAGGTCTGCAATGTAGGAATGGAATATAGTTTCGAAAAATATGATTCAACGGCTGTTGATATTCAAAATACTCCATACGACTATGCATCAGTTATGCACTATGATCAGTATGGTTTCTCACTCAATGGCTATCCAACAATCACACCAAAACAATCAGATGCTAAGATTGGACAACGATATAATATGAGTGCAATTGATATTCAAGAAGTGAGATTATTTTATAACTGTTCATCAATCGGTAGTACATTCTCACCAATATCAACGACAACAACAACAGGTTTGCACGAAGATTTGTTTATCGATCTTAAATAAACAAAGAAATTTATCTTGTTAACAATGTATTTGAGTAAGCTATGTTCATTTCAGGGAGATTGCGCAGAGTAAACACAACAATATCATCGTCATTGAGATCAAATAGTTCTGTGTATAATCGTGATGGTCGTTTCGATCAATACTACTATGAATCATATGAAATTCGTGTGCCAATTGACGATTATTATATCCTTATGAGTAAAAGTTCAATTGACACATATGGATATCTATATCAAATGTCTTTTAATCCATATAATCCATATTCAAATTTAATTGCATATGATGATGATGCAGGTGGATCACGTCAATTTCAACTGACTAAATATCTTGTAACAAATAGAACGTATATATTGGTATTAACAACGTATTCGTCATTGGTTACTGGAAACTATCAATTAATTGTTGAGGGCGCAAATTTAGTTCAACTTATAAAATTATTAAGTGTTTCTATGACAACAACAAGGACAACAACAACAGGTTTGAAGATAAATCTATGGATCGAGGTCAAATTTAATTGATTAGATATCAGAAAGAGTTTTCATAGATTTACATTTTATTTCGGCCCGCTCGAGCATTTTATCGAATAGAAAACCTAAAGTTATCATTTTCAAATACTTACTAACTGTATCATTTAAGTGAACAGACATTCATACATTTTGTTTTTCGTTAAAGGTATTAGGAGAAACACAACAATATCATCGTCATTGAGATCAAATAGTTCTGTGTATAATCGTATGGGCACTAACAACCAATGTCATTATTATGAAGCCTATGAAATTTGGGTGCCAATTGACGGTTATTATATCCTTACGAGTAAAAGTTCAATTGACACATATGGATATCTATATCAAACGTCTTTTAATCCATATAATCCATATTCAAATTTAATTGCATATAATGATGATGCAGGTGGATCACGTCAATTTCAACTGACTGAATATCTTGTAACATATAGAACGTATATATTGGTATTAACAACATATTTGCCAATGATCACTGGACACTATCAATTAATTGTTGAGGGTGCAAATCGAGTTCAAATTACAGAGTTATATAGTACGTCTACTCTATGCGCAAGAACAACAACTCGACGAACCACAACTTGTGAGTAAAAAGGATTAGCAATTTCTCCCAATTGAAACTTTCATAATAAATATTAAAATTAAATCAAGTTAGACATGAGTATATAGATTGTTAGTCGGTATTCTATCAGCGAAATTGTTTGAGACATTTGTTTATACTTCAAAATATTATGATCAAAGAGAATTATACATATTTTATATTATATTGTAGCATCATCTGCAAAACAATCAAATCATTTTGGTACGATTTTATTACTTGTGTTCCAGCTATTGTTATTTATAGATAATCAACTTGGCTTAACAAAACTTGATTTCACTTTCGGCAAAGATATATTATTCCAATGACATTTGTTAGACTTAACATATTAATTTCTTGCACTAATAAAACTTTTCAGCGAATCTATGGGGGCTAAATTGTTATTTTGATTTTGTGCTCATATAATATCCAAGTTCACTAATCCGACAAAGTCTCACAGGATTCTGTGTTAGGTGAATGTGTCAAATATTAGCTACTTCTTTTTAATTTTTCAGAAAATATGACCTTTGCTATTCAGTTAAATATAATTATCACTCTTTTTTTGTTCTGTGTAATTATCTTACTTGATGATTTATACAATTTACTCGGTAATTTTTTTTTGTTTTTTCTTTCGATTAGTG
>Ga0209952_1003910_pt1 | contig 10027 bp, 7 predicted proteins | sample ThiBiot_750_biof_2_FD_183951 | JGI IMG/M metagenome (GOLD analysis project Ga0209952, IMG submission 183951) | Wastewater bioreactor microbial communities from Cape Town, South Africa - Thiocy_cont_750_biof (SPAdes) | ecosystem: Engineered > Bioreactor > Thiocyanate-remediating >...
TGTTGGGCAAAGGATCGCTCAGCCTCTTGTCGCGGAAGAAGCCGTCGATGCGGAGCGAGGCATAGCTGCCGTTGGAGAGATGCACGAAATCATATTGGCCGCCGACGCTGGTGGTGAACCGCGGTGCGAGCGAATTGACCGGGCCGTTGACCGGATCGGGCGACAATTTGTTGTCGAGATAGCCGAACGAGGCGTTGAAGGTCAGCCCGGCGGTGGGGAGCGCGGTCAGCTCGAGCTCGAAGCCATTTTCGCGCGCCGTGGGGGCGGAGATGATATAGGTCCCCGCCGCGGCGGTGAACGCCAGCGTCTGCACGTTGCGCCGATCGGCGTGGAACAGCGCCGCGTTGATTCGCAAGGTCCGCCCGATCAGGTCGCCCTTGAAGCCGATTTCGTAGCTGTTCATCGTCTCGGGCTTGAACGGGATCCCGCCGACCACCCCGCCGGAAAGATAGCCGGTCGCGAACCGCGCATAGGCGCGCATATTGGGGTTGAAGATCCAGGTCGCGGTCGCGTCGAAATCCCAATGATCGCTCGACGCGGTGAAGGTGGCGGCGGGGATCGCGAAGGGCCGCAGCCCGCCGGCGATGATCCTCTCCAGCCGGTCGTCCTTGGTGTAGCGGAACCCGCCAACCAGCTCGATATGATCGGTCTTGTAGGCGAGGTGGCCGTACCCCGCGATCGACTTGTTGCGCACCGCGACGTTCGATCCCGCGAGATAGTCGCTCGGCACCCCGAACAGGCTGGTCGTCGTCCCGGTGCCGGGCCCCTGGCTGGGGACGATCGTGCCGTCGGTCGGAAACAGATCGCCGAGAAACACCGGATTGTCGTCGCGCCCCACCTCGCGGAACCAGAAGCCACCGAGGATCCAGTCGAACCGCCCGGTCTTGCCGAGCAATTGCACTTCCTCGCTCCATTGGTTCTGGTGGCGATCCTCGACGCTGCTGATCACGGTGAACGGCCGCCCCGTGCCGGTGAACGGATCGACCAAAGCCGCGCCGTCGATATCGTTGCCGCCGACGAACTCGTCGAGCTTGCGATAGGCGGTGATGCTCTTGATCGAGATATCGTCGGTCACATCGTAGCGCAGCGTCAGGCTGTGGCCCTGGATGCGCAGCCGCGACGGGGTGGTGAAATCGAGCGGCAACGCATCCTGCCGCCTGGTCGAGGGCGGGATGACGACGCTTGCGCCGCGATAGATCGCGCCGGCGGTGGCGGCGAAGCTCGGATCGAAGCCGAGCAATTGCTGGCCGAGCTGGGTGCTGACCTTATCGGTATAATCGAATTTGTAATCGGCGACGAAGCGCCCGAGATCGAGCCGCGCCGCGACGCCGACCGCATCGGTATTCTCCGCGCCGAAGCTGTCGGCCGAGCGGATCGTGCCGAATGGCGCGGCGAAATTGTAGCTGCGCCCCGGGGTCAGGTTACGGACATAGCCGTCATGCTGATCGTGGAGGTAGCTGACGCGGACCGAGAGCGGGCCGAGCGCGGGCAGGTTGACCGTGATCTTGCCGCCGTAACGATCGAAATTGCCGACCGTCGCCTCGGCCCTGATGCCGAACGTCCCGGTCGGCGCGGCGGTGATGTAATTGATCGCGCCGCCGGTCGAATTGCGGCCGAACAAGGTGCCCTGCGGGCCGCGCAATACCTCGACGCGCTCGATATCGGCAAGATCGAACGCGGTGCCGGCGGGGCGGCCGAGATAGACGCCGTCGATATAGAGCCCGATCCCCGCATCGCTCTCGAACTTGAGCGAACCGGTGGAGATGCCGCGCAGATAGAATTGCGGCGCACTGGCCGAGCCGAACTGTCGCTGGACGTCGAGATTGGGGACGGTCTTGCCGATATCGGCGAAGCTCTTGATGTCGAGCGCGGCGATCTGCGCCTCGTTATAGCCGGTGACCGCGGCGGGAACGTCCTGCAGCCTTTCCTCGGTACGCCGCGCGGTGACGACGACATCGCCCAGCCCGGTAGGCGCGCGGCTCGTCTGATCGGTGGGCGGGGGTGCCTGTTCCTGCGCCCGGGCCAGCGCCGGGCACAGCGCCGCGGCGGCCGAAAAGCCAAGCAACATCGCGCGCGAAAACCGCATCGTTCCTCTCCCCAACCTGCCCGATTGTTCGGGCTTTTGCGTTGGGGTGAGCTTCAGCGAGGTGGGCGCGCGCCACTACGTCCAAATTGACTAGGGCGGCGGGAAAATCGCCCCTTCTTCTCCCCTCCCTGGTGAAGGGGGGAGTGATGTCGTCAGTTGGCCCGGCTCGGCCGGATCACGTCGAGCGCGCGGCCGTGGGCGGTGAGGTCGCCGATCAGGTCGTTCGCCATATGCCGCTCGACGAACCGCCAGCGGCCGTCGCGCTTCTCCACCGTGTCGCGATAATCGCCGCCGATCACTGCGCGCAGCGGCCCGTCCGGCACCTGCTGGAACACCATGACATAGGAACTGACGATCGCTCGATCTTCCCCCGCGGGCATGATCATCACATTGGCGAGCATGTGGCGCGTGCGAGGGGTGCCGTCGGGATAGACGATCACCCAGTCGCGGAATGCCCGCGCATAGGCCGCCGCGTCGCGATCGGCGAGCAACGTGCCGCCGCTATACACCCGCGCCTCGGCGAACAATTGCCCGACCGCGTCGAAATCGCCGCGATCGAGCGCATAGGGATATTGGAACAGCAGATTCTGGATCGCGAACCAGTCGTCGGCCTGCATAGGTCACTCCTTGGAGAATGCGGCGGTCTTGTGCCGGGCGAAGGCGGCCGACCGGCGCGTGCGGCGCTCGGCGGCGAGCAGCGGCAGCAGCACCAGCGCGGCGACGAACAACAGCCCGATCGTCACCGCGACCGGCAAGGCATAGCTACCCGACCGGTCGTAGAGCAGCCCTGCGAGCGGGGTCATTCCGAACAGGAAGGGCAAGGTAGCGATGCTCATCAACCCGAAGACGCGCGCGAAATTGGCCGGGCCGTTGCCGACACCCCCGCGCCGCACGCGCCGATCAGCACCGCATCGATCACCAGCGCCGGCACCCCGACGGGCGCGAGCAGGATGAAGAAGGTGGCGGATTGCAGCAACGCGTTGGCCATCAGCGCGCCGACCCCGCCGATCCGGTCGGCGAGCCAGCCAAACAGCGGCGAGCCGAGCATCCCCGCGCCGCCCGAGATCGCGAGCAGCAGGGTCGCGGTTTCGGCGCTATGGCCCTGGCCGGTGACGATCGCGACGAGATGGCTGATCTTCATGATCCCCGCGCCGACGATGATGCCGCCGGCGATCGCGAGCAGCCAGAATTCGCCGCGTATGAGGATCGCGCCCGATCCCGCACCGAGGTCTTTGCCCGCGCTTGCGCCGGCATAAGGGCCGTCGTGCACCGCAAAGGCGAAGGGCAGCACCGCGAGATGCGCGACCGCGACGCAGGCGAAGACCGCGCTCAGCCCGTGCGCCGCGAGGATCGCTGTGCTGGCGAGCGGGACGAGGGTGATGAACAATGGCATGTTGACCAGCCCGAGCGCGCGCCCCGGCCGGTCGCCGAACCAGCTCGACACCAAGGTGTTCGACGGCAAGGCCCCGAACATGACGAGGCTGGGGCCGATGATCAGCAGATAGATGGCGAGCGCCGCGCGGATATCGTCGACCAGCGCGAGCGACGCATAACCCCCCGCACCGAGCACGATCCCCGCGATCATCACGCGACGGATCGGCACACGGCGCACCAGCACCGTGCCGAGGAACGGCGCGAGCAGCGACAAGCTGACCACCGCGAGCGAAACCCCGAGCGAGGCGAGCGTGCGCGTGGTGCGGAACTGCGCCTCGATCGCCAGCACGATCGCGCCGAACGACCCGAAGGTGAGGCCGGTCGCGCTGTTCTGCATCAGAAAGGCGAGCGCCGCCATCCGCCACGCACCGGGCGGCGGAAGCGATTGCGGGGGACCGGTCATGGCGCACCTCTCCGTCGCGCCGGATCGGCCCGGTCGCATGTTTGCCGCGAGCATAGGGCGCGCGGCGCGCGGCGCTTAGTCCGTTTGGAGGAGATGGGCGTTTGGCTCTCCCATTATCACCCCGATCTTGAGGCGGGGTGATGTGGCTTACGCCGCGCCGCGCTGATGCCCCGCCAGCTCGGGCATGCTGGTGTGGATCAGATGAACGAGCTGCGACTGCCGGCACACCCCGGTCTTGGCGTAGATCGCGCGGAGATGCGCGCGCGCGGTGTTGATCGCGATCCCCAGCCGATCGGCGCTGTCCTGCACCGTCAGCCCGTTGGCGAGGCACGCCGCGATGCGCGATTCGGTGCGCGTCAGCTCGAACAATTCGCGCAACGCGTCGCTGGTCACGTCGAACTGCCGCTCGGGATCGCCGAGGAACAAGGCGATCGCGGGCGCGCTGCCGGCGTGGAGGAAATCGGGGGTCGCCACCGGGCGCGCGACCACGCCGAGATCGCGCTTTCCCGACGGGCGCTGGACGCGGAAGATATGCCCTTGCGCATCGCCTTCCTCGCCCGGCACTTTCTTGAGGAAGGCGCGGAAGGCGGCATCCTGACCGGGGGTGGCGAGCACGATCCGCGTGCCCGATAGCGCGATCCCGTCCGTCTCCTTCAATATCCCGTCGGCGATCGAATTGTGGCGGATGACGTTATACTGGCGATCGAGAATGATCGTACCGACCGCGAATTGCTCGATCGCCCCCGAATAAACCGCATGTTCGGAGCGCGACGCTTCGAGCCGCTGGAAGATCTCGATCGCCTGCCGCAGATGCGGGACGATCGCGGCGCAGCGCTGCCGGTCCCCGGCGGTGAAGGCGCTGTCGCCGCGCGCGCGGGTGATGCGCAGCCGCGTCTCGAATCCGCCGCTGCCGTGGAGATCGACCCCCAGGATATGCGCCGCATCCTCGAATTGCAGATAGTCGCGGTTGAATTCGGATTCGGTGAAATCGCCGAGGAAATCGTGGAGCGACACCACTTCGCCCTCGGGCAGATTGACGAACGGATCGATGCGGAAGAGGTGATCGCGATACGCCTCGATATGCGACGGGTCGGCGGTCGGGGTGATCATCAGGCTCGGCGGGGTCGCCGGCGAGCGGGTGATGATCAGCGTCGCATGTTTGGCGTGCATGTACTGGCGCAGCCTGGAGAGGAAGGCGCGCCACGGCTCGTCCTCGACCAGCGATCCGTAGAGCGCGGTGATCAGCGTGAGCAATTCGCTCGTCGTGGCCTGTTCTGCCGGCATCGTCGCCACGAAGCTTAGCGGTTTCGCGAGGGCTAACAAGGCGCGGCGCTCCGACGGAAGGCGGCGAGCGCCGCGAGGAGCAGGCCCAGCGCCGAGGTCGCGACGCCGACGCCGATGAACGCGCCGTTCGCGCCCAATGCCGTGCGCAGCGGATCGGCGGCGAGCGGGTTGAGGAACTGGCCGATGAACATCGCGCTGATCATGATGCTCGAGGCGCGGGCGTGGAGCGCATGCGGGGTGCGGCCGAGGATCGTCGATCCGATATTGGGCTCGACCAGCCCCGCGCCGACGCCGATCACTGCGAAGCCGATCAGCAACGCCGGTGCGCCGCCCGCGGCGGCGGCGATCAGGCATCCGGCGCCCATCAGCAGCGCGGTCGCGGCGAGCAGCGGCAGCGCGTCGACCCGCGCGCGCAAGGCAGCGAACATCGCCGAGGAGAGCGTCGCGCCGAGCGGACAGGCGGCGACGATCAGCCCGGCGGTCGCGGCGCCCTCGATCCCCTTGGCGGCGACGAGGAACGGCCCCTGGATTCCCGGCATGAACATCGCCAGCGTGAAGGCGAGGATCAGCGCATAATAGAGCATCAGCGGCTTGAGCGCGGCGAGGCTGCCGCCACGCGGCGGGCGCTCCCCGGCGACGCCGCGCTCGACCGCCAGCAGGACGAGGATGAGCACCGGCACGCCGAGCAGATAGAGCGAGAAGGCACCGCGCCATCCGAACACCAGCCCGCCGATCGCCGCCGCCGACGAGACGCTGACGATATTGCCGAGCACGCGCTCGCGCCCGCCCGGCGCGTACCAGCGCCCGACCAGCGCGAGCGTGCAGGTCTGCAACGCGCCGCCCGAGAGGCCGAGCAGCAACCGCGTCGCAGCGAGCGCGGTGAAGCCGGAAAGCAACAGCCCGGCCGATCCGGCGACGGTGAACAGCGCGGCGGCGGCGGCGAAGGTGGTGCGGATGCCGATCCGCTCGCACGCGATGCTCGCCGCGGGCGCGCCGAGGATCAGCATGATCGCCGGCATCGTCATGATCATCTGCGCGAAGAACGCGCCGTCGCGCCCCGGCGCGAGATCGCGTGCCATCGCGGGCAGCGCCGAGGCGACCGCCATCGGGATCAGCGCGACGAGGGCAGGGGCCGCGAGCGCGAGCGTCACGCGGCATTGCGCTTGAAAAGCGAGGCTGGCTTTACCCACCACCGTCAGGCCGGGTTCGATTTGATGACCACCCCGGCCTTCGCCGGGGTGGTCGGGATCCAGTCTGGGCTCCCGCCCTCGCGGGAGCACAAGCGCGCGCGGTCAGCCACTCATGCCTCCGCGATCATATAGCCGCCGCTTGCCACCAGGCATTCGCCGGTGACGAACGCCGCGGCGGGGCTAGCGAGGAACAGCACCGGGCCGGCGATATCCGCAGGGTCGCCCCAGCGGCCGAGCGCCATGCGTTGCGCGGTGCCGGGGCCGTAGACCGGGTCGTCGGCGAAGCGCGCGGTCATCGCGGTGCGCACCGGGCCGGGCGCGACCGCGTTGACCCGGATCCCGCGCGGCCCCCAGCCTTGCGCGAGCGAGCGGGTCAGCAGCAAAAGCCCGGCCTTGGCGGCGCTGTATCCGGGGAAGATCGAATTGCCGAAGATCGCCATCATCGACACGATCGATACGACCGCGCCGCCGCCCGGCATGTCGCTGCGCTCGAGCAACGGCGCGAGCGCGGTGGTCAGGCGGTGCACGCCCTTGAGATTGACATCGATTGCGGCGTCGAAATCCTCGGGCGCGCTCGTCGCGCCGGCGTTGTTGATCAGGATATCGAGCCGGTCGAACGACGCGGCGAGCGCTTCGGTGCTGGCGTGGTCGCCGAGCTGGAAGCGGCGATAATCCGCGCCGGGCAGCGCGGCGGCATAATCGCGCGCGGCGGCGCGGGTGCCGGTAATCGCCACCTCTGCACCGCCTTCGAGAAACGCCTGCGCGATCGCCGCGCCGATCCCGCTCGTCGCCCCGGTCACCAGCACCCTGCGCCCGGTGAAGTCGAACCCGTTCATATCCTCACCCCGCGGTCTGGCCGGCGTCGACCGGCAAGGCGATGCCGGTGATCTTGCGCGCCGCGTCGGAGGCGAGGAAGGCGACCGCTTCGGCGATATCCTCCGGCTCGCACAGATCGCCGAGCTTGGGCGCGTTGCGCATCACCAGCGCCATATCGACCCCGTCGGGGAGCGCGACGCTGCCGTGCATCGCGGTCTTGACCCCCGTCGGGCAGATGGCATTGACCCGCACTCCAGCAGCGGCGAACTCCACCGCCAGCGATTTGGTCAGCGCGTTCACCCCCGCCTTCGCCGCGCAATAAGCGGTGGTATAGGGGATGCCGACCAGCCCCGCGGCCGAGCTCATGTTGACGATCGTTCCCTTGCTCTCGACGAGGTGCGGCATCGCCGCTCGGCACATGTGGAACACGCCGGAAAGGTTGATGCGCAGCATCCGTTCCCAGCGCGCGTCGTCGAACGTGTCGAGCGGTCCCCAGTCCATGATCCCGGCGATGTTGCACAGCACATCGAGCCGCCCGGTCGCCGCGATCGTCTCGGCGACGAGCTGGCGGCAGGAAGCAGCATCGCCCGCGTCGAACGGGATCGCGATGCATCCTGTTCGGGTGACGCGGTCGATGTCCTTGCGAACCTTGCCAAGCGCCTCGGCATTGACGTCGGCGATCACCACTCGCGCGCCGCGTACCGCGAGCAGTTTCGCGGTGGCGCGGCCGATCCCCGATGCGGCGCCGGTGACCAATGCGATCCTGCCCTGCATCAGATCGTCTCCGCCAGTTGCGCGGCATCGTGCATCGCGCCCTCGATATAGCCGACCCCGGTGCAATCCCCGGCGGTGTGGACGCTGAAGCCCGCGGCGCGCAGTTGTTCGGCGAGCGTGGTGTCGCCGGTCGCGCCCTTGGCGACGATCACCTCGTCGGCGTGGATCGTGCGCGTCTGGCCGAGCGTGTTGCGATAGCTCACCGTCTTGTCGCCGATCGCGATGTCGCTCGCCTCGGGGAGCAGGGTGACGCCCAGCTCCTTGAGTTCGTCGAGTACCCGCCAGCGCCGTACCACCTGAAGCCCCGCGCCGAACTTCGCGCCCTCGTCGAGCACAATCACCTTGCGCCCGCGCTTGGCGAGGAATTCCGCCAGCTCCAGCCCGACCAGTTCGCCGCCGACGATCGCGACCGTGTCGCCGAACGGCATCCAATATTCGCTCGCGGTGCGGATGAAGCCAGGGCGTTTGGTGAGCCCGGTCATCGCGCCCGCCTTCATCGCCGCGCGGGTTGCCCAGCCGGTCTTGTCGGCGATCGCGCCGAGATCCTGCCCGAGCATCAGCTTGCGCATATCGTCGCCGCTATAGACATTGGCGCGATCGGCGCCGGGGATCGCGGGCATCGCGCGCCGCGCGCCGGTCGCGACCACCACTTCCTCGACTCCCATGTTGCGCAGCAATTCCGGAGTGGCGGGCGTGCCCAGCCGCACCTCAACGCCCTCCGCGCGAAGCTCGCGCTTGAGCCAGTCGACGATCCCCTGGTTGGGCTTGTAGGCGATCGAGGCGAATTGCGCGGTGCCGCCGAGCCGCCCCGTCGCCTCGATCAGCGTTATGCGGTGACCACGCCGCGCGAGCCGTCGCGCGCTTTCCATCCCCGCCGGCCCGCCGCCGATCACCGCCACATGCTTCGGCGCGGCGGTGCGCGGCAGGGTGCGCTCCAGCTCGAACCCGGTTTCGGGATTGACCGCACATTTCACCGGGCGGCTGAAGAAGATCTGGCTGATGCAGGTGTAGCAATAGATGCACGGCCGCACCGCCTCGCGCTGCCCTTCGGCGAGCTTGCGCGGCAGATGCGGATCGGCGAGCAATTTGCGCCCCATCGTCACGAAATCGAGCTTGCCCGCCGCGATGAAGCGATCGGCATCCTCGGGCTCGATCCGCCCGGGGCAGATCACGGGGATGCCGAGCCCGGCCTTGATCCGCGCCGCGGCGGCGACGAAATTGTTGGGGATATCGGTGGCATGCCCGGTCGAATAAGTCGCCCCGCGCCCCGGATGACCGTCCGCCGAGACGTGGATCGCATCGGCGCCGGCCGCCTCGGCAAGCCGCGCGGTCGCCGCGGCATCCTCGACCGTAATCCCGCCGTCGATCAGGAAATGCTGGCTGTCGAGCCGCGGCCAGACCGGCACATCGGGGCCGACCGTGGCCTTCACCGCGCGGATGATCTCGCACAAGAGCCGCGCGCGGTTTTCGATCGGGCCGCCATAGTCGTCGTCGCGCCGGTTGGAGAGTGGCGAAAGAAACGACGAGATCAGATAGCCGTGCCCGGCGTGAAGCTCGATCGCATCGACCCCGGCGCGCACCGCGCGCTCCGCCGCGCGTGCGAACATCGCGATCAGCGCCTTGATGTCGTCGGCGGTCATCACCTGGAAGCGGATCTCGCCCATTGCCGCCATCGGCGCGGTGAAGATGCGATATTCGTCCTCGAGGAACCCCTCCATCATGTCGCCGCTGTCCTTACCGACCAGCGGGATCGAGGGGGTCCATAACGGCCGCCCGGCGAGCATGTCGTTCATCGCAACCAGCCCGGCATGCTGGAGCTGGATCGCCAGCTTCGCGCCATGCGCGTGGAGCGCATCGGCGAGCGCGCGGACCCCGGGGATATGGCGCTCGTCGGAGATCGCCTCGTTGCGCCAATTGCCCGATCCGTCGGGATAGCCGATCGACACCGATCCCATCGTGATCAGCGCCGCGCCCCCCTTGGCGCGCTCGACATAATAAGCACGCAACCGCTCGCCGGTGATCCCGTCCTCATCGGCGAGG
>Ga0209952_1003911_pt1 | contig 10024 bp, 11 predicted proteins | sample ThiBiot_750_biof_2_FD_183951 | JGI IMG/M metagenome (GOLD analysis project Ga0209952, IMG submission 183951) | Wastewater bioreactor microbial communities from Cape Town, South Africa - Thiocy_cont_750_biof (SPAdes) | ecosystem: Engineered > Bioreactor > Thiocyanate-remediating >...
TCTCCTTTTTTTTGTGCTCTTTTTTTTTGTTCGCATCTTTATATGTCTTGTGCATGTATCAGAATATTCAGTTTAAATAGAAGATTAACGTCTCTTTTCTCTTTGTACAGAAATTCTCTTAAAAATCAACGCAAAAATTCGAGTACTGATGAGGATGATCAAGCTTTTCAAAGATGTAAACTTATTTTCGGTTTTGATTATCAAAGAATCATTTCGTTGTTTCATAGTTTTACAAGAACATCGAACAACAAAAAATATCGAAGAAGAAGAAGAAGAAGAGAAGACATCAACTGGACGACCAAAGAGAAAAAACCGAAATAGGTATTGTCGGTCAGTCAATCGTTTGAAGAAACTTATTTGAATTTAGTTTAAAAAAATTTATTCGTGATTCCTCATCATCATCTGCCGAAGAACAAGAAGATCCAACAGGATTCTATGCAAAAGTCAATCGAATTATTGACAAAGATCCTTTATGGACGAAACCCAAATCGAATGAATACGAAAGTGATGATGATGATTATGCATCGGATGAATCGAGTCAATCGTCTTCATCATCGTCACTTTCATCGGAAAATGATTATCGACCAAAATCAACGAAGAAAAACGAGAAAAAACTTGAAGTTACATTTCTTGAATCACTTTCCAATTATGTTCCAATTGAAGATAAACATCCCGAGACGAAACAGTTTGTTGATTTTATCAGTTCAAATCAAAATTTTTCTTTTCTCAATCAAAGATATTTTCTCAAAACTGGATTTAAAAACAAAAACAAACGTCAACAATTAGCCGATCAACTTTTCTCCATGTTCGATCGGGACGTTTTTTCTTGTCAACTTTCTCCTAAAGTCAGTGTCACATGGAGTGCACGTTTAACATCAACAGCTGGCCATTGCACAACTCGACGATCAAGTCAAACGGCCATTATAACTCTATCACAAAAAGTTTGTGATACACCTGGTTCGTTTACAATTCTCATTCGAATTTCAATTCAAACTAAGATTTCGATTTGTAGAACGATGTCGAGATACACTTTTACATGAAATGTGTCATGCTGCTGTTGCTTTGATCGATGGGGTTATGAATGAAGGACATGGACCTCTGTGGAAACAATGGACGAAAAAAGCTCAACGAACTTATCCATATTTGCCACCGATTTCTGTTAAACATACCTATGAAATTAATTATAAATTTATCTATCGTTGTGTCCAATGTCAATACGAGTTCGTTTTCATCGAATTCATTTTTTCAGTTCTTTTGATAATTCTTCTTTTTTTGTTAAAGAGTTCATCGACATTCGAAATCTTTAAATGTTGAAATTGATTTATGTGGAAAATGTTTAGGAAAATTTGAATTATTATTAAATAATAAAACAACATCAGCAGGCGCAGCAGCAGCTGATGTTCAAACACCAAAGAAAACATTAACAAAATATAATTTGTTCATCAAAGAACATTTTCAACGCATAAAACAAGAACAACCTCATCTTTCGACACCTCAATTAATGAAACATTTAGGTCAAGAATATAAAAAGACAACTCAACAATCAATTCCAATCGATCTACCTGATTTCGAACAATTGAAAATCTAAACAAATTTGTACATAGATCTCTTCTCTTTGATTGAAATAAAATATGAGTATTTGCGATAGATGTCACAAATAATTTATTTACATTTGAAAAGAAAAAGAAGTTTCGTTGTCTCGACAACGAGCCCTTCAATGTCAATTGTTTTCATTTGATTTTGATTTCTGTTGATTTGCTCTTTTTTCCTAATTGAATCCAATGTCTTCATCCCAAAATCGACGAGGTCCACCTCCCGAACAACTATGGAAAACTGCAGATCGTAAAGCACGTAAACAAGGTTTTCATGCGACGATCTATTCATCTGACGGATCTCAATTCAAAGGCGAATGGAAAAATGATAAAAAAGATGGTGAGTCTTTTGAAATTCGAATGTTTGATTAACAAAGATTTACAGTCGATTTCGGTTAGAATAGGTAAAGGAATTTATGTGTGGAAATCAACGGGAAATTTCTACGAAGGAGATTTTGCGAATGATAAACGAAATGGATTTGGAACGTTAACTGTTAAAACAGACGATGGCAGATTGCAAAGACAATACGCAGGAGGATGGAAAAATGATAAAAAACATGTAAAATTACATTTGTCGAAATGAAAAACGTTGGATCGCGTTTTGTTGTTTTTAGGGTTACGGAAATTTATTTTTTACTGACGACGAATATTACGAAGGAGAATTCTATGCTGATAAGAGAAATGGTTGGGGAAGAATGTTTTATGCAAATGGATCGACATACGAAGGACAATGGTTAAATGATCAACGACATGGAACTGGAATGTTACGATTAGGTAACACAATTTCATTTTCGATGTTTTTCAAAGAATAAATTTCTTTAGCAAATGATAATCGTTATGAAGGAGAATGGCGTGATGATAAAAAACATGGACATGGTAAATTTTTCTACGTCACTCGTGGACAAGTAATGGAAGGTCTATGGGTTGATGATGTTTGTAAAGCTGGAGAAATGAAAGATTTCGGACGAGATCAAGCTATTCTACCCACACCTTATCCCATACCTGATGTAATTTCAGAGATTTCTTCGAAATATTTTTCTCATGTTTTGTTGTTATTTAGTTATCTCTGGCAAATCCTGATCAAGTCTTAGCACAAGCTGAAGCCACATTTACAAACAATGAAAATTTATTATAGAAAAAACAAACAAAAGTTATACAACTATTTAATAAATATTTTTCTTTTCTAATCCGTAGCAAAGATACAAAAATCTTCTTTGTCTTCGATCGATTTCATTCGATCGAAACATGGATGAATTTCATGGAGAAGAGACACATCTCGAATTCGATTTTGTTGATCTTTGTTTAAATATTTGATATGTCCACGAAATCGATATAAATATGGAAGTTGATGAACGACACATTTACATAAATCAATTAACGATATTTCACATTCAGTTTGTAAATATAAATGTTGAACTTTGATTGCATAACAAAGAATCGACTGAATACTTTCACAATCGAGTGAAATCTTCTCGGTCCAAAGTGTTAATCGATGCAACGAATGTTTTAATTGAGAAGAATCTGATTTACAAACTTTAATATTCAAAATATGTAATTGAAGATGATTTAAATTGGGACAAATATTAAGAATAGATGTGAGAATTTCGATTTGATTAATACGAATGGCAAGATGTTTCAGTGAAGGACAATCAATGAATAAATTATCTTCATGATAATTAATTTTACCGAGATCAGCATAGATAAGTGAAGGGAATTTGTTGGAAAAGATTTCATTAAGTAATCGAATTGGAAGAGTAAAATTGGCTCCTAATAGTAAAGTTAAATGAGTTAATCTCGAAAAATGATTCGAATCAATCATATCGAAATGTGTCCGATATTTATTTGCTAAAACTAACATATGAACATTTGGAAATTGATTTAAATTAATCTGTTTCGATGTATCGATTATCATTCGATTAACATATTCGGAATAGATTAATACCGAGGATAAATCTGTTTCTTCATTATAATTTAAAGATCGAATTTGACAAGATTGAAACAATCGATTTAATCTTTCATTTAATCCCCAAAAAGCATTAAATAATTGATCAGTATCAACATAATCAAATATGCAGAGTAATAATTCATCGGGAAGATCTTCTAGAACTATCAATGGACCTGAAATAGGAGAACAAATAAATCAAAAAAAGAAATCTCAATGCGAGATTACTGTTTTGATTTGATATTTTTGAAGGCAAATGAGTTTTTTTCGAAAATAAATTCGTAAATCTATTGAATAAACTACTTGTAACTGTTGAATTCATTGTTGATTTGAATTTTTTGCAATCTTGATATGATCCTAAATAGATCGGAAAGAAATGATTTGAAAACAACAAATGAATAATGAATTAATAAACCGATGAAAATGATTTTTCCTCTTGCATATTGTTGATGTTTTTCAATGAAACAAATGTCATTGATTTGAGTAAATTGAGGTGCTTTGAAAACGGCTGATTGTTGTACAAGAGATATTGTATTTGTCTTATCCCATTGAACAACATAAAATACATTTTTATTAAAGTGAACTTCTGGTTGATCTGTATCTGAATTCGAAGCTAAAAACAATTTCAAGTTTATTCATCGATTGTTTTTCGTTTTGTTGTTACTCGATGAGGCAAAGACAGGTTTGGTGATTTTAACCGTCGATAGATTGATGTGAATCTGTCGATGATGTTCCTTGTAGAATTGATATGTGGCTGGACAACAAACAAGCATTTGAGTTGGACGATCTTTTTCCGAATCGAAAAGTTCCATAAATTCATTGAAAGTTTGACCTTGAACAGAAATTCCATTGATCGAAATGATTCGATCGTATTTTTTCAATCCAGCTCTACGAGCAAGACTCGATTGAAGATCGTCAGTTAATTTCAAATAATGAAATTGTTCTTGTCGATGATAATGAAATTGAACGCCGAGTTTCTGTTCGATAATTGCACGTTGCATTGTACACAATCGAATATCATCTTTTATATATTTTAAATCAACATTTTCATCAACTGATGCTGTGTCTAACAAACAAAAAACAATCTTTTTCTTTTTTGGAATTAAACTATGATTGATCTTCGTACCATATTGATCTTCAATCCAAGTTTTAAACATCTGAGGTGGATCTGTTCCCCAGCCAGACGCTTGTTTGTTGTCACTGAGTTTTGTTTTATAAATAACTAATCGACCGAATTTAGTAATATCAATTGTTTCACCTGGTAATTGATTTCTAAGACTTGAAACATTCTCAATGGAAACTAAAATATAATGCCATGCAGCTAAACCTTGATCTTTACCACGAATTATATATAAAGATTCAGTAAATTTCTGTTTTGTTATTGCATCTATAGGTCTATCCTCATAACTTGTCAATTGTATCTAAACATGAAAGAATAAGAACATCAATGTCAAGGTGAAACATACGATTTTAATCTACTTGTAATTTCTTATATAGTTTCGACATTCGATGATATTATTTCAAATTCGAGAGACTTTTCTTGAGTAAAGTTGCGTAATATCAAAAACTAGTTAGATAACTGGTAAATAAAGGTGTTGTATACACGTAAAGTTAAAATATTAATTTAAAACATTGTCTGAATATATTTCAGCTTATCTTTCTCTTCTATTGACAGATGATAAGAAGTGTTTTCTTTTTTTTCTCTCCGGGTGTGATCATAACGACTCAAGGATTTTTCACATTTGTATCTTCTGATAAACTTTCAATTACAAATACAAGAGAAAAAACATTTTTAATTTTCAGTACTAAAAATGTTGAAACCGTTTTCTTTGCGTAGAAATCGAATTCGATGAAAAGCAGGATGTGATTTATACACTCGTTGCAGGTTCCCTTTAAATGTAATCGTTGAATGTGTGGTAAATGTTTACAGATAATATTAGATGTTAATATTGATTGAGAAAAACAAAGAATCAAGTGCGACAGAGGATAATTGAGTGATGGAGACGATGTCGTGCCTTCATTATATAGGATTAGTTCAATTTCCAATTTGAAACGAACAAGATTTGAACAATGACGCAAATTTTAAATGAGTTAATTGTGGCATATTTCCAGAATGAATTTGCGAAATAAATTTTTCGTCACTAACGAATATTCTTAACGCACGGAGATTGAAAAAGACCCTGTATATGAGAGCACCTCGAAGATAGTACGATTCCTTAAAATCTTTTCATGCAAAATAAAAGTATTTTATCTACAATTAAGAGTCATACTGCAGATCTCACCGTAGAGAAATATTTTTTCGAAAGTATCTGATTATGGAGAAGTGGCATGAAACCTTCTAAGTAACGTACTCAACTCAGTTTTTTTCATTTTTGAAGTGCGTGTTATTATGACCAAGAAAGCAATATACGATGATTTGTTTACGCAAATCTAGAGCTCAAGCTTTGGGCATATCCGTAGTATTTTCATTTTCCAAAATGGTTAGGTAATGATCATCAGATTGTAGGAAATAATTCAACAATTTTTCATGATTTTTGCATAAAAACGCAAAAAAATATTTGAGTTTTGCTGGTGACTACTATTTCTTTTAGTGTTATCGGCAAACTGAGGATTTTTATCGACAGAGGATATACGAAAATCTCTAATAAATTTTTGAATTAATAGGTTATCTCGTTTTCTGTAGAAAAAGTTCGCATACACAAACTTGACCAAGCAAGGCAATTGTTAGCTGGACAGGCTGTTAATTATTTTTATTTATATACTTTTGCTTATCTATGTTTGGTTATTTACAAGTGAGGAAAAAAACAGTCATGATGAGCTTATCATGTTGTGTTTGATTGTCCAAAAGTGTACTCAAAATGAATTGAAATTTTGCTGCGTAAATCTGATGTTGTCTTACTTCTTTTTCTGATTATGTATGCACTATTAGGCGGAGGGTATGTTTGCATTTTATGCAAATAAGATGAAAAAGGACATTGTGATGATTGGTGTGTGTGTAAAGAAACATTGAAACATCATTAAATATGATGAAACCGTATTTATTTTTTTTTGTTGATTGATTTTAACAAAATAAAAGAAAATTCAATGAGATTCCATTCTCTTGCTATTGAGTATATGTATTATGCTTAATTAATGTCTAATTATTTGTCTTATGCACGCCCTTTCTTGCCTTTTCGTTGCAATAAAAATATAGCCAAAACAAAAAAATGAATTCTATTTCATATTTATTCGATAAAGTCAAAACATTGTATTGAGATTAATTTTTCAATATTCTTTGACAATTGAATCATGCACTATCGTACAATGATATTCTTATGTTTATTAATGATCTTTTCAATAGATCAGATTGACACAGCTCATTTCAATGGTGGAACTATAACTTGGTTTCCAGTTTATCCTGACAGTAACTCTTCAAGCGTTTTAATTACAGTAACACAATCATATTCATGGGTTTACACCTCAGTTCCATGCGCGAATAATATTGGAACTGTGACGGACACATTAAGTTGTGTTGCTAATTGTTCAACAAATGCTAATAATACTGCAAAAGCAATCAGCATTCAAACTGATTGTACTTCGTATAGTGTTTCATTAAATACAACATTCAGTGCAAGATCTGTTAATGTTTCAGTTCCAGTGAATACGTATTTTTGGATAGCTTATGTAGGGTCAGCTTGGAGAACTCTAGAAAATAGCGTCTCAACTGGATCTGGATGGTCTGGTGGTGCCGGTTGGTCAATTGTATCTTTAATTGATCTTCGACGACGTCCCGATGGCCTAATTAATACACCACCAACCTCTCAAGTAACATCACCACAAAATGTTCTTGTTAACAAAACTACAGCAATACTTATTCCTGTATCAGATGTAAATACGAATGATGATCTACGTTGTCGACTTTCTCAAAACAAAAGGTATTCTATTAGATGAAATTTCACAAACCATAATCATGAATATTCTATTTTTTTTCTCGCAATTATCAGTGCTTACGGTATCAACGAATGTAGTAGTGTTTGTACGCCATCAGGTACAAGTGGGATAATACTGTATTCTAACTGTACACTAGTATTCATGTCTACAAAACCTGATGCTTGGTATGCGATTGCTCTGCAGGTGAGTAACATTCTATAGTGTCATATCTGTTAAGAATTCAGAAATAATTATTTTTAGGTTGAAGATTTCATCAATTCAACAAGCACTTCTCCTATGAGTTCGGTCTCTGTACAATTTCTGATTCATGTATTACCGTTACCAAATTGTACAATACTTCCTGTTGTTTTACCGTTAAATATTACATGCTTAGAAGTTCAAGTCTCTGTTCAAGCAACATTTACCCTCTATATTATGAATTATTGTAATAGATCGAAAATAATTATTACTGATCTATTAGCATCTGTTAGTATCGATGGCATGATTATTAGTAGTTTATCCAATGTAACCGGTAATGCATCACTATCTTCTGTTACACTCACTTGGACACCACAACTAGGTCAACTTGGATCGCATCTATTTTGTGCTGTTGCATATACAAGGTATGAAATATAGAAATTTCGTAATTAGTATTCTATGAATGCTCTTTTGTAGTGAAAAAGTACAATCGGATCCATATTGTGTTACATTTATTGTCACAACAACAATACCTTGTGCAACAACAACAACATCAACGACATCAACAACATCAGTTACAACAACAACAGAAACTACAGTAACAACATCGACAAGTACACAGACGACAACATCAACAGAAACTACGTCAACAACAACCACTGACTCTACGACAACTACAACAACAGAAACAACATCAACTACAAGTACTACAAGTACTACAACTACATCAACGAGTACTACGACGTCATCAACTACGACGACCGAGACAACGACAACGACATCGACGACGACGACAACTGAAACTACGACAACAACATCGACAACTACAACAACAGATACAACAACAACCACAACTAGTACAACAACAGAAACAACTTCCACCACTTCATCAACGACGACATCAACAACTACAACAACATCAACTACAACAACAGAAACAACTACAACAACATCAACAACTACAACAACGGACACAACAACGACTACAACGACGGATACAACAACAACAACAACGAGTACAACAACAGAGACAACTTCCACTACTTCATCAACAACAACATCATCAACAACAACTACGGAAACAACAACAACAACAACTTCAACAACTACAACAGAGACAACCACAACAACATCAACAACTACAACAACGGACACAACAACGACTACAACAACTGAAACTACAACAACTACGTCAAGTACGACAACAACAGATACAACAACAACTACGACAAGTACGACAACAACTGACACAACAAGTACAACCACAACAACATCAACAACAACTACGACAAGTACAACCACAACATCAACAACATCAACAACAACAACAACCACGACAAGTACAACAACAACTACTACAACTACTACTACAACAACTACTACAACTACTACGACCACAACAACTACAACAACTACAACTACTACAACGACAACTGTTACAACAACGACTACGACTACTGCAACGACAACAACTACAACAAGTGCAACCACAACTACTACAACGTAATTCAAATCTTGTTCATTGATTTTTCTTAAATATCTTTTTGATTATGTTTTCAGAACTGTAACCGATACGATAAAGGCTGATACGAGTAAGTTACAAAATTCCTTTCCTTTCTTATCTATTTTATTTTGTGAATATTTTTTAGAATCGAGTGACAATTGGGCATTATTTATCGGCATTGCAGGATTGGTTACGTTAGTATTATTGTTATGTTGTGTTGGTTTATTGTTCTATTTCTTAAAATAGTAAGTAGTTTAATCATATTTTCGAATTAAATTGAATCAATTTATGTTAAAGTCGACCGGCTGTACGACGTCGTCGACTCTACAAAAACAACGGTGGATTTGAACAACAGAGTACTGTCGCGTCTTTGACCCAAAGTGCTCCTAAAATAAAACCAATACAATGTCCGAGAACACGTTCAACATTTCAGTCAATAAACAATGAACGAATGATGAATGATTCTTTGCCTCTTACCACCGTTGAAGAAGTACCAATATCAACGGATCTGGACGAAAGAAAATTAACTCCAAGAGTTAAAAAACAAGTTGATCCAGCCATTGACTCAGAACAAGAAAAAGAATTAAATGAACAAAGACCTGATAGTCGATTTTCTTCGACATTGGTTAGTTTAGTTAAAAGACCATCGATACGTTCACAAAAAGAAAATGAATTTGGTTCGGCATCAATAAGTAAAGTTCATATTGTTAAACTTGGCAAAAATAAAGTTTCAGCATCTTCAAAACTTCGTTCAAATACACTGACACAATCGGATCATAGTGAGGTTCATAATCCTGCGAGTCATGAAGGTCCTCTAATCCAGGTCCAAATCTATGGTTCCGTTAATAAGGATAAAAATAATATGGCTGTTTCGGATCC
>Ga0209952_1003914_pt1 | contig 10017 bp, 8 predicted proteins | sample ThiBiot_750_biof_2_FD_183951 | JGI IMG/M metagenome (GOLD analysis project Ga0209952, IMG submission 183951) | Wastewater bioreactor microbial communities from Cape Town, South Africa - Thiocy_cont_750_biof (SPAdes) | ecosystem: Engineered > Bioreactor > Thiocyanate-remediating >...
CCGCCGTTTCGCGCCGATGAAGTGGGCAGCCTGTTGCGCCCGCCGCGCATCAAGGAAGCGCGCGCCAAACTCGAGAAGGGCGAAATCTCGGCGGACGATCTGCGCAAGATCGAGGACAGCGAGATCGAGAAGGTCGTGCACAAGCAGGCGTCGATCGGCCTGAAGCTTGCGACCGACGGCGAGTTTCGTCGCTCCTGGTGGCATTTCGACTTCCTCAAGGATTTGGTCGGCTGCGAGCTGTTTCACCCGGATCTCGGCATTCAGTTCGCCGGTGTGCAGACCCGCCACGATGCGGTGCGCGTCATCGGCCAGGTCGACTTTCCCGACAACCATCCGATGCTCGATCACTTCCGCTTCCTGAAGAAGCATGCCGATGTGGCAGGCGTCACCGCCAAGATGACGATCCCGTCGCCGGCGGTGCTGCATTTCCGCGGCGGTCGCAACCTGATCTCGAAGGAGATCTATCCCGATCTCGAGCCGTTCTTCGAAGATCTCGGCAAGACCTATCGCAAGGCGGTGAAGGCGTTCTATGACGCCGGTTGCCGCTACTTGCAGTTCGACGACACTGTGTGGGCCTATCTGTGTTCGCAGGAAGAACTCCAGAAATCGCGCGAGCGCGGCGACAATCCGGACGGATTGCAGGAGATTTACGCGCGCGTGATCAACTACGCGATCGCGGAACGCCCGGCCGATATGACCATCACCACGCATGTCTGTCGCGGCAACTTCCGTTCGACCTGGATTTCGTCCGGCGGTTACGAGCCGGTGGCGGAAACGCTGCTCGGCAAGATCAACTACGACGGCTACTTTCTCGAATACGATTCGGATCGTGCCGGTGGCTTCGAGCCGCTGCGCTTCCTGCCGAAGGGCAACAAGGTGGTGGTGGTCGGCGTCATCACCTCGAAGTTCGGCGAGCTGGAAAGCAAGGCCGATATCGAGCGCCGCCTGCGGGAAGCCGCCAAGTTCGCGCCGCTGGAGCAGCTTGCGGTCTCGCCGCAATGCGGCTTCGCCTCGACGGAAGAAGGCAACGTGCTCTCGGAAGACGAGCAGTGGGCCAAGCTGACGCTGGCCGTCAACGTCGCGAAGGACGTGTGGGGGTGACGGAGCGGCACCGCATGGCGGACGTTCTGCAGAGAGGGACGTCGTTTTGCGGTGCTCTCATCGTATTGATGCTTGTCGCCGGGATGAGCCCGGCGACAGCTCAAGCCGGGCATTGGGTCGGCGACTGGCGACAGCTTGAATCCAGCGCCGGCCAATGTCCTTCGTGCCGGATCACGATTTCCGGCATCGGACGCGTCCTGACAGTGGTCGCAAGTAATGGTTGGACGGCGGAGGTAACGGCTGACGTGGAAAACGGCCTCGCCGCGGCGCATGGCGAGGGCCGATGGAACGAAATGCGGGCCAGCAGGCTCGCTGGCCTGCCGTTCGCCGTTCATCTGACCGAGCGCGGCAATCTGCTGCATATGACGATGCAGATCATGCGTGCGGGACGGACGTGGACGGTTCGTGCCGTTTTCGGTCGCGCGTAAGGAGCGTCGTATTCGGATGAGGCGATCGGCGTAGGCTGACAATCAGTGCGGCGTCGTAGGCGCTGCGTCGAGCAGCGTCCTGATGCGCTCAAGCTTGTCCGGATTGCGCGTGATGTAGATGCGCGTGATCAATCCGTTCTCGATTTCAAGCGCGGTGGTCTGCACCACGTCGCGCTCGCGGCTGATGTAGCCCGGCAGGCCGTCGATCCGCATCGGTCGGAACGATGATGGCGACGCGGCGCCATACTTCCGCAGGAGACCGCGATAGAGCCGCAGCACGCGCGCCAGGCCGAAAATCGGATTGCGGAACGCGATGACCTTTCCGCCGCCGTCCGATTGCAGCACGACATCCTTCGCCAACAACCGGCTGAGCGCCTGCACATCGCCCAGTTGCGTGGCATTGAAAAAAGCTGCGGCGATCCGTTCGCCTTCGTCGCTGGCCACCGGAAAGCGCGGCCGTGCTTCCTGCACATGTTTGCGTGCACGCACCGCCAGTTGCCGCACCGCCGGGGGCTCGCGGTCCAGCGTGCTTGCGACCTCGTCGAGCGCGACGCCGAACACGTCGTGCAGCAGGAACGCCGCGCGTTCCAGCGGCGACAGCCGTTCGAGCGCCATCATCAGTGTCAGTGTCAGATCGTCGTGGTCCTGCTCGTCGGGTTCTTCCGCGATCGGCTCGGGCAGCCAGGTGCCGAAATAGGTTTCGCGCCGCGCACGCGCGGATTTCATCGCGTCGAGGCAGAGCCGCGTCACCACGCGCGACAGGAACGCGGGCGGCGACTGGATGTCGGAGCGATCGGCGCGCTGCCAGCGCAACCACGCGTCCTGCACCACGTCCTCGGCCTCGCTGATCGAGCCGAGCATGCGATAGGCGAGGCGCAGCAGCCGGGGCCGCTGCGCCTCGAAAATCGTGGTGGCGTCGTCAGGCGGCTGCGACACGGGCCGCTTCCTTCGGGTGCGCCGCGCGCAAGCCGATGGCGAACCGGTTCCAGGCGTTGATGGTGCCGATCAGCATCGTGAGGTTGACCTGCTCGGCTTCGCTGAACTCACGCTTCACCGCTTCGTAGTCCTCGTCCGACGCGCCGGTTTCGGAAATCAGCGTCAGCGCTTCGGTCCAGCCCAGTGCGGCGCGTTCGCGCGGGCTGTAGAGCGAGGATTCACGCCAGGCGCTGAGGAGATAGATGCGCATCTCGGTTTCGCCGGCCTTGCGGGCATCGGTAGCATGCATGTGAATGCAGTAGGCGCACTGGTTGATCTGTGAGGCGCGCAGCTTCACCAGTTCGATCAGGCTGTGCTCGAGGCCGCTGGCCTTGATCGCGGTCTCGACCGCAACGAGGGCCTTGATTGGCTCGGGGGCGGTCTTGAAGGGGTCCTGAATACGCGGGGTCATAAGAGGCTCCTGAGTTTGCAAGTTTAGGGGATCGCGGTCATGACGAGGTGGCCTGCCCGGATGTGACATGGCCGGGTCCTGTCGTCGTCTTTTTTCAACGATGCGCCCGCCGTGGCGATTTTCAAGGCCGGGATGGCTGCGGAATTCGGGTTTTCATCGTGGGAAGATAGTGGTAGATACCTTTCATCAAACTGGCTCTGCCCACTAATTCTGCCCACTCGCAACCGTCCCACCGCGCGCCGCATGAAACACGATCAGTTGCTCGGCCAGATCACCGACTTCTGCCGTCAGGTGGAGATGGCGGAATCGACCTTCGGTCGCCGCGCGGTGAACGACGGCAAGCTGGTGGCGCGGCTGCGCGAGGGCAAGCGCATCACCATCGATACGCTGGAGCGGATCCAGCTCTATATCGCCACCAACACGCCGGGCGGGGTGGTGCCGCCGCGCGAACTGGATGCGCCGATCGAGCGGCGCGATCCGCGCGCCAATTTCCGCTTCTTCGAGAACCGACAGAAGTACCTGCTGTTCGTCCACACCTGCAGCGAGAAGCGGGTGATCGCCGACCGCATCGCGATGGAGCTTGGCAGCATCCATCCGCGGCCGCCGGCGCTGCGGCTGTTCGATGCCGGCTGCGGCGACGGCACCGTGCTGGCGCGAGTGCTGCGGGCGATGCATGGTCGCTTCCCGCACATGCCGTTCTACGTCGCCGGCAAGGAGCTGAGTCTCGAGGACGTCAAATTGACGCTCGACAAGTTGCCGGATCGGCTGTTCGAGCATCCTTCGACGGTGTTCGTGCTGACCAACATGCACTACGCCGAGGCGCCGTGGCTGGCGCCGCGCGCCGCCGCGGCCGCCGCCGGCATGGTCTGGCGCGAAGTGCCGTTGCGCGGCCAGTCGGCCGGCGAGTTCGAGGCTCAGATCGCCGAATTGAAGCCCTTCCTGCAGGAGAATTGGCGAGCCAGCGTCAGCGATCGGTCCGGCATGCCGATCTACGAGCGTCCCGTGGCACTGATCCTCTATCGCGAGGATCATCAGTTCCTGCTCGATTCGGTCATCCCGCGCGCCGGCCGCGCCGAGGCCAATTTCGACCTGATCATCGCCTCGCAACCCTATCGCGCAAAATCCTCCGAAGCGTTCCGGGCCAAGCGCATCGTCGCGCCGCTGGCGCGCGCGCTGCGGCCGGGGGGGCGGATGATAGGAATTCATTCGCACGGCAGCGATCCGGGGATGGAAATTGTCCAGGCGGTGTGGCCGGGGGAAAATCCGTTTCCGGTCAACCGTCATGAGTTGCTGCGCGCCGTCAAATACGAACTCGGATCGGCAGCGCGCGATCTCAACTTCAATGCCTATTCTGATAGCCGCTCGATCTTCCGTTATGATATGGAAGCGCTGCCGCACGAGGTCACCGGACCGATCGGGACATCGACGGCATTCGCAGCCTGGAACGCGGCGGTTTATGTCGCCCAGATCGAAGATGACCGCCTGACGGAGATTACCCAAAGCGGCGGCTATCTCGAGGCCACGCGTGACGTTCTGCGCAAGCATAACGGGCTGTGGTTTTACGATGAATCCTACGTCATCTCGCGCCGTCGCGACTGACACTTCAGGAAAACAAAGAGCCGCTCATGGGGAGCGGATGACAAGAGGTTGGTTTGATGCGCGCGTCTTATCTGTTCACCAGTGAATCCGTTTCCGAAGGTCACCCCGACAAGGTGTGCGACCGGATCTCCGACGAGATCGTCGATCTGTTCTTCCGCGAGGGGCCGAAGCAGGGTCTCGATCCATGGGCGATCCGCGCCGCCTGCGAAACGCTCGCCACCACCAACAAGGTGGTGATTGCCGGCGAGACGCGCGGCCCGCTGTTGCCGAAGGAGCAGCTTGAGCAGGTCATCCGGAACGCCATCAAGGACATCGGCTATGAGCAGGACGGTTTTCATTGGAAGACCGCCGACATCGATATCCTGCTGCACGAACAGTCCGCCGACATCGCACAGGGCGTCGATGCGTTGCAGCCCGGCACCAACAAGGAAGAGGGCGCCGGCGACCAGGGCATCATGTTCGGCTACGCCACCAACGAGACGCCGGAACTGATGCCGGCGCCGCTGCACTACGCGCACAAGATTTTGCGGCTGATCTCGGAAGCGCGCCATGCCGGCAAGGAGAAGGTGCTCGGCCCCGACTCCAAGAGTCAGGTGACGGTGCAATACGAAAACGGCAAGCCGGTCGGTGTGCGCGAGATCGTCGTCTCGCATCAGCATTTGATAGAGGACATGACCTCGAACCAGGTGCGCGAACGCGTCGAGCCGTATGTGCGCGCTGCGCTGCCGGAAGGCTGGATCAACGGCAAGACCATCTGGCATATCAACCCGACCGGAAAATTTTTCATCGGCGGTCCCGACGGCGATTCCGGCCTCACCGGCCGCAAGATCATCGTTGATACTTACGGCGGCGCGGCCCCGCATGGCGGCGGCGCGTTCTCCGGCAAGGACCCGACCAAGGTGGACCGCTCGGCCGCTTACGCCGCGCGCTATCTCGCCAAGAACATCGTCGCCGCCGGTCTTGCCGACAAGGCGACGCTGCAACTCTCCTACGCCATCGGCGTGGCGCGTCCGCTGTCGATCTACATCGATACCCACGGCACCGGAAAGGTCTCCGAGGACAAGCTGGAGCAGGCTGTCGCGGAATCGATGGACCTCACCCCGCGCGGCATCCGCAAGCATCTCGATCTCAACAAGCCGATCTACGCGCGCACCTCGTCGTATGGCCATTTCGGTCGCACGCCGGATGCCGACGGCGGTTTCTCGTGGGAGAAGACCGACCTTGCCGAGACGCTGAAGAAGGCGGTTTGAGCGAAACCCTTCACCTCTCCCCGCCTGCGGGGAGAGGTCGGATCGCGAAGCGATCCGGGTGAGGGGCAGCTGAATTAATTGCAATGCAGTGAGCGAGGTTTCGGCAACGCCGTTGCCCCTCACCCCAACCCTCTCCCCGCACGCGGGGAGAGGGAGTGGAGCACAACCTGAAGGGATTCCAGCTAATGACCACCGCTACCGCGAAAGCACCTGCCGCCGGCACCGATTACATTGTCGCCGACATCGGGCTCGCCGACTTCGGCCGCAAGGAATTGTCGCTGGCCGAAACTGAAATGCCCGGCCTGATGGCCACGCGCGAGGAGTACGGCCCGAAGCAGCCGCTGAAGGGTGCGCGTATCGCGGGCTCGCTGCACATGACGATTCAGACCGGCGTGCTGATCGAAACACTGGCCGCGCTCGGCGCCGACATCCGCTGGGTGTCGTGCAACATTTATTCGACGCAGGATCACGCCGCCGCTGCGATCGCGGCTGCCGGGATTCCAGTGTTCGCCGTGAAGGGCGAGAGCCTGAAGGACTATTGGGACTACACTGCGAAGCTGTTCGACTGGCACGGCGGTGGTCATCCGAACATGATCCTCGACGATGGCGGCGATGCCACCATGTACGTCCATCTCGGCCTGCGCGCGGAGAATGGCGATGCGGCGTTCCTCGACAAGCCGGGCTCCGAGGAAGAAGAAGTGTTCTTCGCGCTGCTCAAGAAGCAACTCAAGGAAAAGCCGAAAGGCTATTTCAAGGGGATTGCCGACAGCATCAAGGGCGTCTCGGAAGAGACCACCACCGGCGTGCATCGCCTTTATGAAATGCAAAAGGCCGGCACGCTGCTGTGGCCCGCTATCAACGTCAACGACTCCGTCACCAAGTCGAAGTTCGACAACCTCTATGGCTGCCGTGAATCGCTGGTGGACGGTATTCGTCGCGGCACTGACGTCATGATGTCGGGCAAGGTCGCAATGGTCGCGGGCTTCGGCGACGTCGGCAAGGGCTCGGCGGCGTCGCTGCGCCAGGCCGGCTGTCGCGTCATGGTGTCGGAAGTTGATCCGATCTGCGCGTTGCAGGCGGCGATGGAAGGCTATCAGGTCGTGACGATGGAAGAGGCCGCGCCGCAGGCCGACATCTTCGTCACCGCCACCGGCAACAAGGACATCATCACCATCGACCACATGCGCGCGATGAAGGATCGCGCCATCGTCTGCAACATCGGCCACTTCGATAACGAAATTCAGGTGGGCACCCTGAAGAACCTGAAGTGGACCAACATCAAGCCGCAGGTCGACGAGATCGAATTCCCCGACAAGCACCGTATCATCCTCTTGTCGGAAGGCCGCCTCGTGAATCTCGGCAACGCGATGGGCCATCCGTCCTTCGTGATGTCGGCGTCGTTCACCAACCAGACGCTGGCGCAGATCGAACTGTTCGCCAACAACAAGGACGGCAAGTACAAGAAGGAAGTCTACGTGCTGCCGAAGTCGCTCGACGAGAAGGTCGCGCGTCTGCATCTCGCCAAGATCGGCGTCAAGCTCACCGAACTGCGCAAGGATCAGGCCGACTACATCGGCGTGAAGCAGGAAGGTCCGTACAAGGCGGATCACTATCGGTATTGAGAGCGTCGTCGATCGTCATGGCGAGCGAGCAATCCAGTAGACCGACCTGAACCGGATTGCTTCGACGTTTCATGCGTCGTCATGACAACCAATCGAGCAAAAGGCCCGGCAGCGCTGTCGGGCTTTTTGTTTTGGATCGTGCATTACACCACGACGTCATCACCGGGCTTGTCCCGCCTGCGGGGCCGTAGCCCCTTCGGCGCGGCGAAGGCCCGGTGATCCACGTTGTTTCTCTCCGCGGTCGCCAAGACGTGGATGGCCGGGACATAGGCGAGCGAAGCGACGCCGTTCTTCGAACGGCTATGCCCGGCCATGACGAATGACGAAGCGTCATCTTCAAGCGCGAGGTGGTTCCGATCTTGACAAAACCCTCGATCTAGGATTTAATTCCTTTATCCCGTCCCGATGAGAGGGGCGGCTCGCGATCGTCACGGTTCGCGGGGCGGGATGCGGTGGACGCGGCAGCGTTCGGCGCGAGACTTTGGCGGCAGGGCGGTCTCCTCCATGGCGAGGGCTCCGTGAGCCTCCATCCTCGCGCAGACGACAACGCTGCGCGGTGCGGACCGGGGTGGAGATGCACCCCATTTGCATCGCCTTTGCGCGCCGGCCCAAGTCGTGTGGTCCCGATGCCCGTCGCTGGCATCAAGGCGATGCGTCGCTGTCCGCTTCAACCGAAGCGGCGATGTAAGCATCGACCGACGGTGACGAACCAAAGCGGATGAATCGCTGCCGGGGAGAGCACGAAGCAAGCCGGAAGCCCACCGCGCGCGGAACGCCGGACGATGTCCGGTGCGACCGTGGTGACTAACTCGTGCGCTTTCTACACTTTGCGCATGAGGCTGCGGACGCATGGTGCGTCCGGCGTTCCGCGCGCCCTCTTCTCAAGAGGGCGAAGCGTTCCTCGCAAAACTCGGGCGCAGCGCGCTGCGAGATCGCGAAGCCGTATCCGGCTCGATCGAAACTTGCGTTTAGGCGCTACCGCTCATCACGGCTGCGTTTTGCCGTCGCGGGACGCTGGCAAATCTCGCGAGAGCATAGTTAGATGCGCGGATTCCAATAAAAAACTTCCAAGGAGAAAACGCGAATGATCCGACTACCATCTCGTCTGGCGGCCATCTCGGCTGCTGCGTTGCTGCTCTCGGCCGGCAGCGCGCTGGCCCAGAAGAAATACGACACCGGCGCCAGCGATACTGAAATCAAGATCGGCAACATCGAGGCTTACAGCGGCCCGGCATCGGCCTACGGCATCATCGGCAAGACCGAGGAAGCCTATTTCAAGATGATCAACGATCAGGGCGGTATCAAAGGTCGCAAGATCAAGTTCATTACTTACGACGACGGCTACAGCCCGCCGAAGACCGTCGAGCAGACCCGCAAGCTGGTCGAAAGCGACGAGGTGCTGTTCATCTTCAATCCGCTCGGCACGCCGACCCAATCGGCCGTGCACAAGTACATGAACGCCAAGAAGGTACCGCAGCTTTTCATCGCCTCCGGCTCCAGCAAGTGGGACGACGCGAAGAACTTCCCGTGGACCATGGGTTATCAGCCGAGCTACCGCTCCGAGGCGCGCATTTTCGCCAAGTACATCCTCACCACCAAGCCGGACGCCAAGGTCGCTGTGCTCTACGCCAACGATGATTTCGGCAAGGACTATCTGCTCGGTCTCAAGGACGTCTTCGGCGATAAAGCCTCGAAGCTCATCGTTGCCGAGGAAAGCTACGAGAACAGCGAGCCGACCATCGACTCCCACATCGTCAAGCTGAAGGGCACCGGTGCCGACGTCTTCGTCAACATCTCGACGCCGAAGTTCGCCGCCCAAGCCATCAAGAAGATGCATGAGATCGGCTGGAAGCCGATGCACCTGATGACCGACGTGTCGATCTCGATCGGCGCGGTGATGAAGCCGGCGGGTCTCGATGCTTCCGAAGGCGTGCTGTCGGCAGGCTATCTCAAGGACGCCGCCGATCCGCAGTGGAAGGACGACGCCGGCATGAAGAAGTTCATGGCCTTCGTCGACAAGTACATGCCGGGTGCCAACGTCACTGACGCCAACATGGTCTACGGCTACTCGGCCGCGCAGACCATGGTGCATGTGCTGGAGAAGTGCGGTGACGATCTTACCCGCGCCAACGTCATGAAACAGGCGGCGAGCATCGACAAGTTCGTGCCGGATACGCTGCTTCCGGGCGTCCACGTCAAGACCAGCGCCGCCGACTTCGCGCCGATCGAGCAGCTCAAGATGATGAAGTTCTCGAACGGCAAGTGGGACCTGTTCGGCGAGGTGCTCAGCGCCGAAACCGAGCGCTGATCGTCTCGCGATATTCCAACAAGAACGGGCGGCATCGATGCTGATGCCGCCCGTTACGTTTCACGCCGAGTGCTGTCGGCTCGGCAGGTTATTCCGGCTGGCCGATCGTGATTTTCAATGTGCCGATGCCGTCGACGCCGCATTCGACCTGATCGCCCGGCACAAGCGCGCCGACGCCGGCCGGCGTCCCGGTCAGGATGATGTCGCCGGCGTCAAGCGTGACCTGCTCGGACAGTTTCGCGATGATCTCCGGCACGCTCCAGATCAATTCGGTGAGATCGCCCTTCTGCTTCTCGGTGCCGTTGACCGAAAGCCAGATACG
>Ga0209952_1003916_pt1 | contig 10015 bp, 7 predicted proteins | sample ThiBiot_750_biof_2_FD_183951 | JGI IMG/M metagenome (GOLD analysis project Ga0209952, IMG submission 183951) | Wastewater bioreactor microbial communities from Cape Town, South Africa - Thiocy_cont_750_biof (SPAdes) | ecosystem: Engineered > Bioreactor > Thiocyanate-remediating >...
CGAGGGCGCGGCGGAGGGTCGCGCCGAGCGGGACCTGGTTCCAGCGAAGCTGCGTGGAGTCGACGACGCCGACGCCCTGCTCGAGCACGGTGCCGGGCAGACCGACTCCGACGCCGAGGACGCGGCTGTCGTCACCGGAGTCGATGAACGCGCCGACGCGCTCCACCAGCCCGGAGATGGCGAGCGGCGAGACCGCGTCGAACGCCTCGGTCGTGGAGCGCAGCACCGAGCCGTCGATGCCCACCTCCACGAACGCGATGTGGTCGGGCGCGACCTTGACGCCGATGGAGGACGCGGTGCGCGAGACGAGCCCCAGCATGCGTGCGGGTCGTCCACCGCCCGAGCTCGCGTGGTCGAGCTCCTCGATGAGGCCGTCGGCCAGCAGGTCACGGGAGAGCTGGGTGATCAGGGCGGGCGAGACGCTGAGCCGCCGGGCGAGGTCTGCGCGCGATGCCGGTCCGTGCGCTCCGAGGTGAGCGAGGATCGCCGTGCGATTGACGTCGGTGCGCGAGGGGGATGAGAGCGCCATTGCCTTCCTTTGTTCAGAACTAAATAAACCATAGAACATAGTCGTGAACAAAGCAACGGCCGCGGGAGAGGAGGGTTCGGAATGCAAGTAAAATTAGAAACTTGACATGTGTCACATGGCGTCATAGCTTCTCAACAAGGAGGCGGACCAGGTTCACCTCCCGGCGACGAGCGAGAGGAATCAGAACACATGCGTCCTTCGAAGATCTGGGATTCCGCCGCTGCTGGCGAACCGAGGACCATCGCGATTCCGACCGACGCAGCAGACGGCATCAGACTCGGCGGTGGCGACGCGCCCCCGATCACGATCGAGTTGCCCTTCGCGCACGAAGCGAGCGACGCAGCGCAGTCACATGTTCCTGGCGTCGTTGTGTACGACAACAACAACGGCTCCTCGATAGTTCCGGTCGTTCGCGAGGACGGGGGTATCCAGATCAACACCGTCATCGCCGCCTCGAGCGCACCGAAACGTTATGACTATCCGATGAGTCTCGCGTCTGGTCAGAGCTTGCACCTGAACGCGGACGGGTCCGCGGTCGTAGCTGACGGGGCCGGCACCATCGCGATCTACATCGATACCCCATGGGCGAAGGACGCCAACGGGGATGATGTCCCGACCCACTATGAGGTGGAGGGCAACGTCCTCACCCAAGTAGTCGACTTCCTGACCACGACTGCCTTCCCCGTCGTGGCTGATCCGTCGGTCATCACCACGGTCTACACCTACTCGCGCAACGATGTCGAGCGGATGTGGAACACCTACCAATCGATGGGGGCGATTTGCAACCTGATACCTGGAATGAACTACATGGCCGCCCTGCTGTGCCCCGGGGGCGCTCGCGTTCGAGATGCCGTCAATAGCGCTCACTATCAGAAGAAGCGCTTGAAGGCGACGTTCAACAACTGCGGCTTCACCTACTGCAATTCCTATGACTACTCAGTCATAAGCTGAACCATGCGGATTCGAGATGGTTCGGTCAAGGCCGCCTCGGCGATCGCCGGCTATGCACTCGCGGCCGTGGCAGGTTTTCTGATCGCCATGGGGTTCGGGCCCGCCTGGGGCGCGGCGGCGGGAAACGCGTTGATCATTGCTCTCGTCATCGCGTCGACCCGGGTCTTCCGCGGTGAGAACGAGTCCGACGAGCCTCGCAGCTGGTGGCGCATGACGGCACGTCCGGCCGCGGGCTTCGTGCTTTCGGGGGGCTTCTTGGCGCAGGCGGTCGGTGTGGCGGCCTCCTACCGCGTCGATCAGACGCCTTTGGTCTGGCTCAGTGCCGCCGTGTCAATCCTCATCGCCGTGGCGTATCTCAACTCTTCGGTTCGCCTCACGGCGCAGTCGACACGGTTGGCGCCCACGAAATAGCCCTCGGCACTCGTACGAGAATGCGCCCTGGTCATCGCACCAGGGCGCATTCGTCGTACCCCGCTCCGCGGGGCGGCCGGCGGCCCGGCCCGAACTCACACCGTGAAGCGGAGCCGCTCCCCCAGCGCCGCGACGGACGTGCCCACCTGCACGGCGTACTCGCCGGGCTCGGTGCGCCACGCGTGGTCGTCGACCGACCAGTACTGGAGCGACCGCGGCTCGAGCTCGACGGTCGCGACGGCGGCCTCCCCTGCCTCGGCGCGCACGAGCGCGTAGCCCGCGAGCCAGAGCACCGGGCGCTCGATCCGCGACTCGGAGACGCGCGACAGGTAGACCTGCACGATCTGCTTGCCCGCGCGCGCCCCGACGTTGGTGACGGGGACGCTCACCGTGAGCCCGTCGAGGGTCGCCTCGCCGAGCTCCCATTCGGTGTAGCCGAGGCCGTGGCCGAACGGGACGGCCGCGGCCGGGCCGCCGAGTGCGGCGCGACGCAGCCACTCGCGGTAGCCGACGTTCAGCTTCTCGTCGTAGAACAGCGCACCGTCGATCGGCTCAACCTGCCAGACCGGCACGTCCTCCTCGCTCGCCGCCCAGGTGGTCGGCATGCGGCCGCCCGGCTCGCGTGCGCCAGAGAGCACATCGGCGAGCGCTCCTCCGGTCTCCTGCCCGGGGAACCAGGTCAGGAGCACGGCGGGCGCGTCCTCCAGCCACGGGAGGATGACCGGTCCGCCGGAGTTCACGACGACGACGGTGCGCGGGTTGGCCGCCAGCACCCGGCGGACGAGCTCGTCCTGCCCGGCGGGGAGGCGCAGGCCCGCGCGGTCGAAGCCCTCCGACTCGAGGGTCTCTGTGGTGCCGACCACGACGACGGCGACATCGGAGGACGCAGCCAGTTCGACGGCGCGCTCGAGCTCGGCGTCGGGGTCGGCGAACGGTTCTTCGTAGCCGAAGGTGAACATGACGGCGGCGAGACCGGCCTGCTGCTGCGGGCGGTGCTCCAGGCGCAACGACACGCTCTCACCGGCCTTCAGCCGCACAGGGAACGACTGCTTGGGCGGGTTCAGGAACGCCATGAACGGATCGGTGCCCTCGGGGAAGAACAGACCGTCGCTCTTCAGCTCGCCGTCCACCTCGAACCGGAACAGGCCGAGACCGGCGAAGCCGACCGCGTACTCGCCGTCCTCCGGCGCCGTGAACGAGGCGACGGCCTCCACCACGGCGGTGTCGCCGAGGATCGGGTCGCCCAGCCAGGCGAGCTTGCCGGACATGCGGTGCTCGTCGAGCAGCACGTCGCACGCCTCGCTCAGGAACCGCACGTGCAGGCCGGGCTCACCGGTGACCGGGTCGGTCGCGACGCGGCCGTCGATGGGGAGCACCGACTCGGACGACTTGACGCCCGCCGCGTACCGCACGCGGTCGGCGCCGAACGTCTCCACCAGCCCGTCGTACGGCGTGACCACGTGGTCGGGGAACACCGTCGCCGAACCGCCGCCCTGCGTGCGGGCGATGCGGGCGTGCTCGCCGACGACGGCGACCGACGGGCCCGCGGCGGTGTCGAGGGGGAGCACGCCGTCGTTGCGCACGAGCACCATGCCGTCGGCGGCGGCCTCCCGCAGCAGCGCGTCGATGTCCTCCTGCGGCCACGGCTGCGCGAGCGGCGCTGCGGCCTCCACTCCCTCGAGCGCGCCGAGGCGCCCGGCGAGGCGGAGGATGCGGCGCACCTTCTCGTCGATCGCGGCCTCGTCGACCTGACCGGCGCGCACGGCATCCACCAGTGCGGCGCCCCAGACGCCCTCCGGGCCGGGCATCGCGAGGTCCTGCGCCGCGCGTCCGGCGGCGACGGTGTCGCGCACGCCCATCCAGTCGGAGACGACGACGCCGTCGAAGCCCCACTCCTCCTTCAGCGGGGAGTGCAGCAGGTCGTTCTCGGTCATCGTCACGCCGTTGACGGAGTTGTACGACGACATCACCAGCCACGCGCCGCCCTCGACGACCATGCGCTCGAAGGGAGCGAGGTAGACCTCGCGCAGGGTGCGCTCGTCCACGTGGACGTCGACGGTCATGCGGTCGGTCTCGCTGTCGTTCGCGACGTAGTGCTTCGGCGTCGCACCGACTCCGCAGGACTGCACGCCCTTGACGAACGCAGTCCCGACGATCCCCGAGAGCCACGGGTCCTCGCTGTACGCCTCGAAGTGGCGGCCGCCACGCGGCGAGCGCTGGATGTTGACGGTCGGGCCGAGGGCGACGCCGACGCCCTTGCGGCGGGCCTCCGCCGCGATGAGCTGGCCGAGCCGGTGCACCCGCTCCACGTCCCACGACGCGGCGAGGGAGGTCGGCGACGGCAGGCTCGCGGAGGAGTCGCGCTCGTCCCACAGCTGGCCGCGGACGCCCGCCGGACCGTCGGAGACCACGATCGTCTCGAGGCCGATCTGCGGCTCATCGTGCAGGGTCCAGAACGAGGCACCGGTGAGCAGGCGGACCTTCTGTTCGAGGGAGAGCGACCCGAGCAGGCCGTCGAGGAACTCGTCGGAGACGTCGGCGGCGGTGGTGATGTCGGTCATGGGGGTGATTCTCCTAGCGGACGGACTTGATCGGGAGGACCGCGAAGGCGCCGAGGAGGGCGATCACGATGCCGATCGGGAACAGCGGGGTGTAGATGTTGCCGAACGCGACGACGATGGCGCCGGCGATTCCAGGGGCGAGCGTCTGCGGCAGAGTGGCGGCGATGTTCAGCACGCCCAGGTCCTTGGCGAAGTCGTCCTTCGACGGCAGCACCTCGCTCATCAGGGCGGTGTCGACGGACTGGTACGCGCCGAACCCGAGGCCGGACACGAACGAGAAGATCATCATGCCGGTCACGGTGGGCATCAGCAGCGGGAACAGGAGCGAGACGGCGAGGATGACGCCGGCGATGATCACCAGGGGCTTGCGACGCCCCATCTTGTCGGAGAGCGGGCCGCCGACGAGCGTCGAGATGAGGGTTCCGGCGAGGCTCAGGATGCCGAGCACGGGGACCATCGCGACCGCGCCGCCCTTGAGGCCGATGTAGTCCTGCAGGATGAACAGCTGGAAGCCGGTGAAGCCCCAGAAGAAGTCGGGGTGCTTGACCGGGCTGACCCAGAACGTCTTGAGGAAGGCGATGAAACTGAACCGCGGCTTCGGCTCGCCCTTGTTGGACTTGTCGGGGTTGAGCACGACGAACAGCACGATGACGATGAGGGCGATGCCCGCGAACACCAGGTAGCCGGCCGGGATCGAGCTGGCGAACGCCGCACCCGCGATCTGGCCGCCGAGGGCGCCGAGCATCAGTCCGAGGCCGCTCAGCGCGGCGAACGTGCCGCGGACGGCGCTGGGGACGCGGTCGGGGAGGATCGCGCTCAGCGGGCCCTGCGCGAAGTTGTACGCGACCTGCACGATGACCCAGGCGATGGCGATCTGGACGATCGTGTTCGCTGCGGCCATGCCGAGGAGGGCGAGACCGCCGATGAGCACACCGGCGACCATCCAGGGGGCGCGGCGGCCGAAGCGGCTGCGCGTGCGGTCGGACACCATGCCGGCGATCGGTTGGGCGACCATGGCGGCGAACGCGCCGATCGTGGCGACCACGGCGAGCGTTCCCGCCTTGGCGCCGTCGCCGACGATCCCCTGGATCTGCAGCGGGAGCAGGATGCCGGGCACCGCGCCCCAGATGCTGAAGATCGCGAGGTTCGCGACCGACATCGACAGCATCAGCTTGAGGAGCTTGCCGCGCACCTTGACCTTCTGGGGGGCCTGGGCGGACAGCGCGGAGGTGGGGGCTGCCGAGAACGCCGAGTCGGCGGTGGTCAGGGTCGAACCGAGGGCCACGCTGTCGGGCGCGCCGGAGAGGTTCGGCGGGAGGGTGGGCTGCACCGGGCGGGGCTGTTCGGGGAAGTCATCAGACGGCGTTGTCACGGGGAGGTGTCCTTTCAGAGCAGGCGACGTTGCGTGCTAACACGCGTAACCATACGGCAGGCCCTCCTCGAATACAAGCTATTGGTCGGTTTTGCTAACACGCGTAATCAGATCCACTGCCGAGACCTAGACTGAACACACCATGTTCACGCCGCAGGTCGTCAAAGCCCCGACGAGCGCCGATGTCGCCCTCGCGGCCGGCGTCTCGCGCGCCACCGTCTCGTTCGTGCTCAACGACAAGCCGAACTCGCGCGTCTCCGACGACACCCGGCACCGCGTGCTCGAGGCGGCGCGCCTGCTCGGCTACACCCCCAACACGGCCGCACGGTCGCTCGCGAGCGGGGAGGCCGTGGCCGGCCTGCTGCTCGCGGCCTCCACCTCCGACCACGGCGCGACGGTCGAGCGCACCTTCGACGCCCTGCTCTGCCGCACGGTCGACGACGGCACCGACGCGCTCCGACACGCCGACACCGCCTCGACCGGCGCGGAAGCCGGTCAGCTCTGGGCCAAGCTGCGACCGGAGGCCGTGCTCGCCGAAGCCGAGCGCTGCGACGAGGCGGCCACAGAGGTGCTGCGCCTCGCGGGCGTGCGCGCCCTCATCGTGCACGGCCCGGTGGCGGTCGACTACGCGCCGTCGCTCGTCATCCCGCAGCGCCCGTTCGGCAGCATCCCGATCGAACACCTCGCCGCGCTCGGCCACCGGCACATCGTCTACGTGACCCCGGCCGGGCCGGGCCCCGCCGCTGCAGAGCGCCTCGCCGGCGCACGGGAGGCCGCCGACCGCCTGCGCGTGCGCCTCGACGTCGCCCACGCGGCCGCCTCCGCGCGAACTCTGCGCGACTGGGCGCACGGCCTCCGGTACGACCCGGCCGCACCGACGGCCGTCGCAGCGGCCGACGACGGCCTGGCCATGGCGGCGATCCGGGCACTCACCGACGCCGGCCTCCGCGTGCCGGCCGACATCGCCGTCGTCGGCGCCGACGACCACCCGGCCAGCGCCGACTACGTGCCCCGCCTCAGCACCGTCACGTTCGACGCCGAGACGCTCGCCACGACCCTCCTCGAGGCCTACGCGCGGATGCGGGCGGGCGAACGCGTCGAACGGCTGGAGGCTCCACCGGTGCGGATGATCGCGCGGGAGTCGAGCACGCCCCCGGTTGCGGGGGTGCGCAACGGCGATCGGGCGTAATCCGGCCGGTTAGGGTGGAGGGCGTGGGGACTCTCGCCTGGCTCACACTCGCACTCGGCCTGCTCGCCGCCTACCCGGCCTGGCGATTCGGCGTGCGCGCGTGGCGGTTCCGCGCGGGACTGACGGTCCGCGCAGTGCTGATCGGCCAGGTCGCCGGGCTCGTCTTCATCCTGCTCTGGTGTCTCTTCGCGCCCCGACCCGACCTCGGCGGAGTCGGCTGGTTCGCGATCGCGCTCGCGTCGCTCGCCCTCCCCCTCGCGCTCGGCGACGCGCTGCAGTCCCGTGGCGGCCTCCGGACCTTCGCGCTCGCGCTCACCGTCGCCACCGGCCTGGCCGGGGTCGCGGCCACCGGCCTGACACTGCGACCGACGCTGGCGACGGCGACCATCGCGGGCAAGGCGGTGCCGCTCACCCCGGACAACCTCGCGAACGGCGCGCAGCTGACCGTGCACATCCCGCCGACCGCCTCCGGTTTCTCGGCGCGCGACGCCCACCTGTTCGTCCCCTCCGGGTGGCTCCGCGACCCCGCGACGACACGCCCGGTGGTGGAGATGATGATGGGTCAGCCGGGGAGGCCGACCCTGGGCGCCACCCTCGACGCCCTACACAGCCTCGGCGCCGAGCGTCTGGACGACGCCCCCTTCATCCTCGTCGTCGACCAGATCGGCGCGATCGACAAGAACCCGCCGTGCAGCGACACCGTCGGCGGCAAGCTCGACACCTACCTGTCGAAGGACGTACCCGACTGGATCCGTTCCAACCTGCCCGCCAGCGGCGACCGCGAGGACTGGGTGATCGCCGGCTACTCGCACGGCGGCGAGTGCGCGGCCTACCTCGGGGCGAAGCACCCGGGCACCTGGGCCAACGTCGTCGACATCTCCGGCCCGGACAAGCCGGGCGAGCACCGGCCGACGTTCACCCAGAACACCTACTACGGCGGCAGCGCTGCGGCGTTCCAGGCCACCTGGCCGGCGAACATCCTCGCGTCGTCGACGTACCCCGAGCCGATGACGGGCATCTTCGTCGCCGGGGCGCTTGACGCGCACTTCCGGCCGCAGGTGGAGGCCACGGCCACCGCCGCAGAGAAGGCCGGCTGGAAGGTCACCTACTGGGCCGTCCCCGACGCGACCCACACGCAAGCCCTCGAGCCCGGGCTCGCCACCGCCTACAACCAGCTCATCCCGCGCTGGCTCGCATCCGGCGCGATCCCATCGGCCGACCGCTTCCTGTGCACGCCCGACCAGAACGCCCGCGCGTGTGGCCTGACGCAGGCGGCCGCGGTCGCCGGCACGGTCACGATCGTCGACCTCAGCGTGCTCGCCATCTTCCTCGGGACACAGCTGCTCTTGTTCTTCACCCGCCGCCGCCCGGTCGCCGCCGACGCCCCCGAGTGACCCCGGACGCGCCCACGGCGCCACATTCGTGGCCAGAAGACATTCGTCACGAATGCCGACATTCGTGGCACGAAAAGCGACGTTCGTGACGAATCTCAGGCGCCGACGGCCTCCCGTGCCGCGGTGAACGCGTCGACGCAGCGATGGATCTCCTCGTCGGTGTGCGCCGCCGACAGCTGCACGCGGATGCGCGCCTTGCCGCGCGGCACCACAGGGAACGAGAACGCGGTGACGTAGACGCCGTGCTTCTGCATCTCGTCCGCGATGCGGGCGGTGAGCGCTGCGTCGCCGAACATCACCGGTACGATCGGGTGCTCGCCGGGCAGGAGGTCGAATCCGGCCTCCGTCATGAGCTCGCGGAACAGCACCGCGTTGCCCAACAGCTGCGCGCGCAGCTCGTCGGACTGCTCCAACAGGTCGAGCGCTGCCAGCGTCCCCGCCACGATCGACGGAGCGAGCGTGTTCGAGAACAGGTACGGCCTGGCGCGCTGGCGCAGCAGGTCGACGATCTCCTTCCGCGACGACACGTAGCCGCCTGACGCGCCGCCGAGCGCCTTGCCGAACGTGCCCGTGTAGATGTCGACGCGGTCTGCGACGCCGCAGAACTCCGGTGTGCCGCGGCCGTGCTCGCCGACGAAGCCGACGGCGTGCGAGTCGTCCACGAAGACCAGGGCGCCGAACTCGTCGGCGAGGTCGCAGATCTCGCGGAGCGGCGCGATGTAGCCGTCCATCGAGAACACGCCGTCGGTGACGATCACCGTGTACCGCGCCCCGGCATCGCGGGCCGCGGTCAGCTGGGCGCGCAGATCGTCCAGGTCGCGGTTGCGGTACCGGTAGCGCTGCGCCTTCGACAGCCGGATTCCGTCGATGATCGACGCGTGGTTGAGCTCGTCGGAGACGATCGCGTCCTCCGCCGAGAACAGGGTCTCGAACACGCCGCCGTTGGCGTCGAAGCACGACGAGAACAGGATCGTCGCCTCGGTGCCGAGGAACGCGGACACCCGCCGTTCCAGCTCGAGGTGCTGCTCCTGCGTTCCGCAGATGAAGCGCACGCTCGCCATCCCGTAGCCCCAGTCGTCGAGCGCGGTCTTCGCCGCGTCGCGGAGAGCGGGATGGTCGGCGAGGCCCAGGTAGTTGTTGGCGCAGAAGTTCAGCACCTCCGCGCCGTCGGCGGTGATCAGCGCCGCCTGCGGACCGTGGATGCTGCGCTCGCGCTTGGTGAGCCCGGCCTCCTCGATCTCCGCCAGCTGCGTTGCGAGGTGCTCGCGAAACGTTCCGTACATCAGAGCTCCGTCCAGTCGAGGATGACTTTGCCGCCGCCGGCCGCTGCTGCCGCGGCGAACCCCTTCTCCCAGTCGCGCGCCGGGAAGCGGTCGGACACGATGGAGGCGATCGAGTCGTGCAGCGGCTTGGAGGTCTGCAGCATCGCTCCCATCGCGTTCCAGGTCTCGAACATCTCGCGGCCGTAGATGCCCTTGAGCGTGAGCATGTGCGTGACGACGATGCCCCAGTCGACGGCGATCTTCTGGGAGGGCAGCCCGAGCATCGCGATGCGGCCGCCGTGGTTCATGTTCTCGATCATCGAAGGCAGCGCCGTCGGGGCGCCGC
>Ga0209952_1003917_pt1 | contig 10015 bp, 10 predicted proteins | sample ThiBiot_750_biof_2_FD_183951 | JGI IMG/M metagenome (GOLD analysis project Ga0209952, IMG submission 183951) | Wastewater bioreactor microbial communities from Cape Town, South Africa - Thiocy_cont_750_biof (SPAdes) | ecosystem: Engineered > Bioreactor > Thiocyanate-remediating >...
CAAAAACCGAAGAAAAAAATCAACATATTTCGCTGTTTTCAAAATTCAAGATAATTAAAATGATAGATCAACAGTATTCTGTAAATCACGCCCGAGATTGGAAACCGGAACTTAGGATCTAGTTTCTGAAACTGTGCAAATGAGTAAGGAATAAATAAAAGCACTAACAAAAAGTCTGTCTTTCGAATTCAATTTCTTCATTTAGTATTTCAAATTTTTAATCACGGTCAAAGAAAAAAACGTATCATATTCAACTGCAGAAGAAACAGTTTCTTTTCAATAAATTGTCGGATTTTCGCTAGTCGATATTCACCACTTGTTTCACATCGCATTTTACAGACGAGATACAACTAGTGTGCCATCTGGTTATACTATCAATTATTACATGCATACTATTAATGGAAATAATATAAAGAATTTGATTGTGCTCGCTCATCATCCATGGTTTTTTTTAAATTGTTTTAGAAATAAAATAATAAAAATACATTTTAATACTTTGCTTTTAAACTTAAAATGTCAACTTATAACATTATTATTTCATTCTGATGAGACAATACGTAAAAGCTATCTGATGAAAACCTAAACCAAGAATGATTGTTTTTTTTTGAAACAATCAAGCACGTCATTGCATCTTATGCTTTGCTGCTTTTTGAAAATACGCATAAGAAGATCATGAAGATGTTAGAATTAATAAAAATCGAGCGTAAACATAAAATTTTAGTCAATAAAATAAGCAAAGATAAAAAGACTAACTAATTAGAACTGAAAAAGATGACTCTACCAAGTTTTGATACGGATTTTTGTTTGCCAACTTACGATTTTGTTGGTAAGAATATTCTTGCACTTCAGATAATTTTTGATTTGCCGAAAAAACTGGCTGAACTTCTCCATGACAGAAATCCAGCGGATTAAGTTCACTCTGCTCGAAATTCCTTTCGTTTAGTGGCGGCGCCAAGAATGGGCTCTCATGAGTGTAAATGCCTGACATCTATTTACTTCAAAAAACCTCTTCTATTTGATTCCTAATGGCTTCTCATTGATTTTGATTTTGGTTTGTCCGAGTAGAAACGAAATGTTATTACTTGAATCTGAATTGATTGAATATAGGTAAAAATTTGAATTTTTAAATTAATTTTATGAAAATAAATGATTTATTTTATTGTAGGAGAATAGAAAAGAACAGTCATCAATTATATTGGCATGATTTGAATAAAACAAAATTTTTCGGACTTTTAACAACAAGTTCATTGGTTTTACGAACATGTTTTCATCCATTAGCATTAATCAAAACTCATCTTCAAACTCAACAAAAACTCGAAAAATCTACTTATGAAATGATAAAAAAAATTCGTTTAGAAGAAGGATTGCGTGGATTTTATCGTGGTTATCCAGTTAGTATTTGTGCTCTTCTATTCGAACCTGTTTTTATGGGTACATTAGAAATCACAAGAACATTTTTAAATAATAATAAACCGAAATCTATATCCAAAGTTCAATGGGATACTTTGAATAGTTCATTGTCAGCTGGAACAGCTGCACTTGTACAACAAACTTTTCTTGGTAATTTTTTTTTCAATTAATTTCATTGAAAACTATTTTCGTTTATTTTTTTTTAAAGTACCAATTGATATAACAACTCAAAGATTAATGATAACTCGATCACGTGATAATATACGAGCGATTGATATTATTCGTGATATATATTTCAAATCCGGTGATGGTATACGAGGATTTTATAAAGGTTATTTTATTACATTAGGAATATCACTTCCATTTAATTCAATTATTTGGACACTTTATTGGAAAATTCAATTACAATTAGAAAAATTAATTTCATCAAAATATGATCTAATTATTTCTCCATTATCATCGACAATAGCTGCTCTTCTAACATCATTTCTAACTCAACCAATTGATGTACTCAAAACTCGTTTACAAGTTTCATCAAAACAAGAATCTATTTTCAAAACAATGCTTAATCTCATTGAACAAAGAGGTTTTAAAGGATTTTTTTCGGGTTCATTACCAAGAGCATTAATTGTCTTACCGAATTCTGTTATTATGATGTCACTTTATGAAATTATTAAACGAACTTCTGCTAAATGATATTATATAGCAATGGGTCGACAAATAATCAAGCCGGTTGTTTAGATTTATTTTTTTTAATTAATAAAAGTCATTATCTATCAACTAATTGAAACCCAGATTAATAGTTAAAGTTACTTACTGTTTGTTTTTTTTCTATTTGGAGAAACTCGGCTATAAATAGGAGGACATTGTTTTAGCGAAAAATATGAATAAAACGTGTCATTGCAACTACTATTCGTATATCATAAGTAAATTTCATTGTAATTTGAAACTACATTTTTTTTTATATAGGTAAGTTCTACCAATGTGCAATAGAAGAGAACAGAACAAAAAAAAACTAAAATACAGCTGTGTATTGATTCTGATTTTTTTCGGCTTGCTGTTATTTTATATTTCAATCATTTGAGTTGAGTTTCATACCTCATTTGTTCACACATCAATTATGGTTATGAGTTTTTTGAATATTGGAAAATCTGCTTTCCAGACTTTTTTCGGTCTTTTGTTTACTATTGATTGTATACTGAATGGTCGTACAAATGTGATTATTATGTTTGGTAGTTTCTTTTCAAATCTGTTAAACTTCCCTTTTTTGCTTGTAACTACAGGTTTGATTACATTAATTTGTATATTTTCAAAAATTTCTCATTCAATTTTCACATCAATACTTATTTTAAGTCTATTGCGCCATATATCAGTTGATATTTGTGCTGTACTATCTTCTTCTTTTATTGAAATCAGGATTTCTGCTTCTATCTGTTTAATGCTTGTCATTTCATTACCAGTAGGATTAGGTTTAGGTCTGATCTTTTATAATCTCTCAAACATCGCAAAATTTTCATTTGCTCTTTGCATGATTCCGTGTATTTGGGCTGGATTTTTCTATAGCAATGAACTTCTACCAATATTTCGAAATATACAAGTTTATTCACAGTCAATTATTTTTACAATTGCTTTGATTCATATCTTCTATCTTCTCACAAAATCCAATTCGAGATTTCAATCGATTATTTTTTGTTTGATTTTATTCATTGGTATTTTATATCCAGACTTAAAACGTCAATTTATTACTAAATTTTCCAATTTTGAACTCATTGATTCATCATTATCTACAAATCTAGTGACTATTGTTAATGATCATGAACTCGATGTTAAAATTATGCGTATAGATCATAGCATTGTTGGTGGTGTATTTAATGAAGGATTTGAATCAGTATTTGAAACATTTTACTGGTATGAGTTAGCATGTTATGTGCCTTGGTTGAAATCTAGTCCAGAAGTGCGTAAAAAACGTAGTTTAGTCATTGGATGTGGAGTTGGTATTGTCGTTGATGCGCTTGTAAATCGTTGCAAATTTGATCAAGTGATCGTTGTAGACAACAATGCTGATGTGCTCAAGTTTGCTTCTAAATACTTCAATTTAAGTGGACATGCTTCGCTTATTAACCGAGATGGCCTAGAGTTTATGATTGCCCAAGATGCTAATACATTTGAATTAATTGTACACGATATATTTAGTGGCTTATTCATGCATAATAATAATTATATTCAAGACTTGATATCCAACTGTTTCAGAATACTATCTAATAATGGTATTTTGGTATTTAATCTGGTTGCTAACGTTGAAATGGAAATTTTACACCATATTATGCAACAATTTCAAAATGTTTTTAAACAATCAAGATGCTTTTGTGAAGGTGGTATTAATTCGCTTAATACTGGTGCACTTGTTAACTTTGTTTTCTTTGCTAGTAAAAGCGAGAAACCAATACAATTCGTTGTATCTAATTACCATCGTGCTTTTCAAAGTGCATTAAAAGAATTTAAATCAAGTGAAATTCAAGTTGTTAAGCGTAAAAATTATAACAAAATTAATCAACATCAAATTGAATGGATTGCAGAAGAATCTCACTTTAAATCTATGCGCAAAATGTTACCTCTAAGTTTTTGGTTGTTATATTAAAGTTTTACGTTTTTTAAATTCGATCTGCAGCCAATTATAATAAATAAGTGAAAAAGCATTAAACAATATGATTTATATTTTAAACTGATTTAAGAAAAATAAATTGCAACCATGAAATCATGATTTTGTGCATACAAAAGAAAAAACTTTCGATGTTCAGCATTTTATGAAAGTTTGTATTTATATTGGATTTTTTTGCATCAACATGAGGTCCAGCTCCTGGGGTTGTTGTTGGAGAACTTTATCCAACCTTATATGGTGAATATTGATGAAGTAGAGGAAACTCGTAAACCTTCAGCTAACCCAAGAACTGAAAGAAGTGGTTCCAAATGAAGACAATAGATTTTAGTTTAATTCATATCAATGCTCTATAACTAATGATACGTAATTTTTAGAAAACTCTCATTTCAAAACATGATAATGGCATTTTGTCGTACAAGTTTACTTCCGGATCTCAAAATCTAGTTCCATTGTTTCACAGCGAAATGGCGTTAAATTAGCTTATCGATTTTTAATACATAGCTATGTCAAAAAAACCGTAACTGAGCTCACTCTTTTTAAACAAATGAATAATTAGTATTAAGAAAAGAAAAGATTCTATTTAAGTTTTTGTAATGCTAATCGATAGTAACGACCTTGAAGTTGAAGTAATTCTTGATGATTTCCAAATTCAACAATTTTTCCATCATGTAAAACATAAATAAGATCTGAATTTTGAATTGTCGATAGACGATGAGCAATTGTTATTGATGTTCGATTTAGTTGAGCTTCATCGAGCGCATCTTGAACGATTTTTTCACTTTCACTATCTAAAGCACTTGTTGCTAAAAAAAATGAATAATTTTTAATTTAGTCAATATAATTTCAATACCTTCATCAAGTAAAAGAATCTTAGGATTTCTAAGTAATGCACGAGCAATTGCTATTCTTTGTTTTTGTCCACCAGATAGTTGAGTTCCTTTTGCACCACAATTCGTTTCATAACCCTTTTAAAAAGAAAAATAATTTAATAATAAACAAAAAACATTGAATATACTTGTGGAAGTTGTTGAATGAATTGATGAATATTTGCATTTTTAGCTGCTTGAATAATCTCTTCAATTGGAATATTATCTCGACTATTATCACCATAAGCAATATTTTCTCTAATTGACATATCAAATAAAACTGGTTCTTGAAAAACAATTCCAACTAAATAAATGAGAATTTTATTTGAAAAGAATAATAAAAACAAAACAAATTAATTAATATACTTTGAGATCGATACCATTGTAAATTAAGATTACGAATATCTTTTGAATCAATTAACTAAATATAAGATTCTAAGAAATATTTCAAGGAAAACAAACGATAACGTTATACCAATTGGCCCTCGTTGACATCATAAAAACGTTGCATTAACTGAATAATTGTTGATTTTCCACAACCAGATGTACCTTAATTAATTAGTTTATTATTTCATTTCGAAAAGAAAACTTAGTTACCAACTAATGCAACTCTTTGGCCAGATTTGATTTTTAAATTAAAATTCTTTAAAACTTTTACTTCCGATCGAGTTGGATATGTAAAATGAATTCCATTAAATTCTAATTCCCCACGAAAATTTGTCTATGAAAAAACCAAAATAATCAAATTTAAATATTTCGTTTTAATATAAACTTACTATTTTTTCACTATTATTCGATCCATTATCAATTAAACATTTTCGGTTTAATAAATCTAAAATATTTTGACCTGCATCTATTCCTTTATTATAGTCCGGCGTTCTATTTCAAACAACAAATGTAATATAACTCTTCTAATTATAAAACTTAAAAATTTCTTTACAAAGAAGCTGTTTGACTGTGCACTGAATATAATGCAATTCATAATTCTAAATAAATAAAATTAATTTTTCTAAAATAAATATGCATATCTTACAGTAAAACATCTTCAAATGAAATTTTATTTTGATTAACAAGATGAGCACCAACTGAAAATAATGCAGCCATAGCAAAGAATATAACAGAAGCTGTTAAAGCATAAAAAAATCCAAATACATGTGCTCGTTTTATTGATGATCTAAAATAAATAAAAATACTTCTTGCAGAAGAAAAATGAGATCCTATAACCGATATGGAATTTCTAAAACTTTTGAATATTCTTCATAGAAATAATCTTCTTTAGTTAATTGTGCAACTGTTCGAATATTTTGAATTGTTTCTACAGCAATCTATAAATGGATTAAATGTAATTTTCCAGTAGAAAATAAAAAAGAAATAAAGATTCTAACTTTTCCAGCATTTTCTAAAGCTTTTCTATCTTTATTTGCAAAACCAGTTATTAATCGACTTTCAAGAAAACCACCTGCGATAATAAATGGAATAAAAGCAATAATAAGTAATGTTAGTTGCCAAGAATATATAAAACCAATAATTAGACCAGCAGCAAGTGAAGAAAAATTTTGTAAGATAAGTCCAAGTCGAATTCCCGTTGCACCTTGAACAGCAGACGCTTCAGTTGATAAACGTGTACATAATGCACCTGTATTATTATTTGGATCATCAAAATAGGATATATCTTGATGAAGTAATGCTTCAAATGTTTTTATCCGAAGACGTTTTGTTAATGCTTCACCCGAACATGCAAAGAATAAACTCTTATAAATAATCAAAATTTATCTTTGTTTTCTTTGAAAATATTGATTTTTACTTGAAAAGATGTTGCAATTAAACTAATAATTCCAAATGCAATAAATAATAAATTATAGAGAAAAATTTTTCGATCTTGAAGATCTTCATCACATTCTTGAAAAACCTTCGAATAAAATCAAAGTTAATTTTTCTATAACAACAAAGACAACATACTGCAGTTAATTTACTTAAAACAATTCCTAATGTTGGTTGTATAGTACCATTACAAATACATGCAATACATCCAAAGAAAATAAATATCCATTCCGGTTTGTTTAATTTTAACATTTCTAATGAAACATTTTTCTTTATTTTGATTTCTTCATCGAGAATTTTATTTGGATTATCTTTAACAGATTCTAATGATACAATGCTCATTTTTCTTTGTTGATTTTGTTGAGGAATAGGAGTTGTTTTCTCTTGTGTATCACGTAAATTTTGTTGTTGAATAAGATTATAATAAATTGATTGATTATTCATTAATGTTTCATGATTTCCTTGTTCAATTATTTCACCTTGTTGCATTACAATTATTTTATCAGCATTTCGAATTGTTGATAAACGATGTGCAATAACAATTGTTGTTCGATCTGATTTATTAAGAACAAAAAAAACATTTATCGAATAAAAAAATTCAAATCAAATACTTTGAGAAGCACGATCTAGAGCATCTTGAACGATTTTTTCACTTTCATTATCTAGCGCACTAGTAGCTAAATATGAAAATAAGAAATAGAACTATTTAAAAAAAAAAGGCAAACCTTCGTCAAGAAGCAAAATTTTTGGATTTCGAATTAACGCTCTAGCAATAGCTTTAGGAAAAACAAATTTATTCAACTAAAATATTTTTGCTTTTGTTACCAATTCTTTGTTTTTGTCCACCTGATAGAGTAGCTCCACGTTCTCCAATTAAAGTGTCATATTGCTAAAAACAAAAAAGAATAAAATCAAATCATAAAATTCTCCTGCTTAATTACTTGAGGTAATTTCATAATAAATTGATGTGCATTAGCCATTTTAGCTGCTTGATGTATTTGTTCATCTGTTGCTTGATCAAAACCGAATAAAATATTTTCTCGAATTGTTGTTTGAAATAAAATTGGTTCTTGACTAACAACACCGATATGTTGTCTTAACCATTTTAAATTATATTTATTTATTGGATTTTCATCAATTAATATTGAACCAGAATTGAGATCATAAAATCTTTGTAATAATTGAATACACGTAGATTTTCCTGAACCAGATGAACCAACTAATGCAATAGTTTCACCTTGTTTTACATTAAATGAAAGATTTTTTAATATTTCAATATCAGAACGTGATGAATAGGAAAATTTAACATTTACAAATTTAATATTACCAATTAAATCAGTTTTTTTTATTCCTTCATTTGAACTACTATCAATTTTTGATGTCTATATATAGATACAAACATAAAGAGAAGAATGAATTAAAAAAAATATATTTATACTGTATCAATAATATTCCATACAAATGATGCAGCAGTTCTAGCTTGAGCTAATGCTTGTAAATGTGGACTAGCTTGTCCCAAATTAAAAACAGATACTATTATTACAACAAATACCTAATTTATTCAAGAGACATTTGTCAAAAAAACGTTCGAAATTGAACTTAACTTACAATCATAACTCTTCCAATATCGTATTCTCCATCTCGAATTAATTTTGCTCCATACCAATATCCTTTAATAAATTCATGTTTTTAAATAATTAAATAGAGAATAGAATACCTAATGCATATGAACAATAAAGAATGAGCCATACAACACCCATGGTCATACCATTAGCTGCACCTTTCTTTATTCCACGTGATTTTGCTTCATTCAAATATTGTTTATATCTAAAAATGTATTGATTTAGACTTATTTTTTAAATTTATTAGCAAACCTTTTCTTTTCTCGTTCTTGTCCATTATAAGAGAAAATAATACGAATTGAACTAAGTGCTTCTTCAGCTATAGCGCCTGCTTTACCATAAGCTTTTAATTCCATTGATGTTAAACTTGTTGTAAGCTAATAATAGAGCAAAATAAATCTTTTTAATGCAAAACTCTTCTTTGAATGTACTCACTTTTGACAAGAGTGCAGCTGAAACAAATAACAACGGTGATATCGATAGAATAACTAAGGTTAATTTCCATCCTTTAGCAAAACCAAGTGCAAAACCAGCAATAAATGAAGCAATAAATTGTGTTGCTGATGCAAGTTTATCACCAATTCCATCATGAATTTTATTAATATCATCTGTTAATCTTGTATTTAATTGACCAGGTTTATTTATATCAAAATATATGATTTCTTTATTAACAATTGAGCGAAATAATTTTTGTCGAATGATTCGTGTTTGCCTTTCTGCTGCTATACTCGAAAATGAAATTTGAAGATAACCAATTAGAATTATACAACAACCTATGGCTACTATATATAAAGATTGTTGTTGAATTTGATCTGTAAAATTTATTGACATTGTTATATTTAAATCAGTTAAATTACATGATCTAAATTACATATGATTAAGATTAGAAGAAAAAAATTGTTTTGAAAAATATATTTACGATGATAATGTATAAAAATTATTTGGCGTTAATTGAATACCCGATGGACAATATCGAAGAGATATGTCTGTAAAATTCAATGAACATAATTCAAATGAACGATCAGTAAATGTATTAACAACATTTCCAAATACAATTATTAATAATGGAAATGTAACACCATTAGCAGTAGCTGCTAGAATTGATATTAAAATTAGAATAAAATCAATCCAATTAGCGTAACGAAACTAAATTTTAAATAATTTCTAAACAAATATTTTCAAAATATTGTTCTTACCAAACTCCAAAGGCTTACAGATTTAATGTCTTTTTTCTTCTCATCTGTTTCTTCAGTCGATTGATTAATACTATAAGGGGGAAAAAAGAAAGACTTCTATCATATTAAACATTGAATATTGATTTTACCTTGACTCTTTTTCAATAGTATTTTCTTGTATATGATCCATAGTTTGATTAATACAGTTGTTCTCATGTTTGCATTACTTTATATACACCATCATTATCACACATAAACAACAACAAAAATGGGTTCAACTGAGAATATGCTTGAAATAGGTAATATTATATCAATGATTTTCGTAATACATTCTTATCGAGAACAGGTAAAGGTTATTTGCGCACATATGCTTAAAGGACAGAGTGTAATTCGTAAAAATATTTGCTGTTCTGTGTATTTGTCATAAAAAAAATTTTCGTTCTTATTTTACCTGATCAAATA
>Ga0209952_1003921_pt1 | contig 10011 bp, 9 predicted proteins | sample ThiBiot_750_biof_2_FD_183951 | JGI IMG/M metagenome (GOLD analysis project Ga0209952, IMG submission 183951) | Wastewater bioreactor microbial communities from Cape Town, South Africa - Thiocy_cont_750_biof (SPAdes) | ecosystem: Engineered > Bioreactor > Thiocyanate-remediating >...
CAAATATCGTTCGAAGATGATTAAAATGCGTTTTTTCTCACCTTCTTTGCCAGGTGATGCTAATGCACTTGGAATTAAAGTTGTTGTTGGCAAATGAGAATAAATAGCTGTCGGAGCGTATATTGGATATTGAGCTGGTAAGGCCGTGTAAGCTGTAGCTGGTTGGATTTGCAGACCAGTAGCTGTATCAATTGTTGGAGCAACCATTGCTATTTGAATTAAAAAAAAATATTAAATTCTCTTTTGTTTCGTTGTCAAAAGTTGATTTCATACTTGAATATTGCATTCCTGATGTAAATAAATCTGTTGGTTGACCATTTGATGTTGGTACTGTTGTTTGATAGATCGTTGCTGGACCATTATTAACAGGAGATGCATTGACTAAAGTATAATTCGAAAAGTCCATATTGTCACAATCACCTATGGCAAAATAATTTCATGTTTTTCTTTTCAAATTTTTTCATTTAATAAAATGTTTACCTGTCGATGGTGTCATAGTTCCGTTACTCATTTGTTGACCTGATGTTGTCAAAACTGGAATTGTTGTATAGGCTGTTTGATGAGCGCCTGTTGACGATGCTAAAAGAGCTTGTTGTTGAATTTGTGTATAACCTTGATAGTTTAAATTGGCGGCGATTTGTTGAAGTACAAGTGGATTCGAAAGAAGTCCAAGTGGACCAGCCAATTGTTGCATACGTCGTAATTGTCGTTCTTTTTCTGTATCAGCAAATTTAACAACAATCGATGACGATGCACCCGGAAATGTTTGACTTCCATGAACATTTTGTATGGCTTGTTGAGCTTCGGTATGTGTAGAAAATTTCACAAATGCACAGCCTTTACTATCACCACTAGGTCCACGTAGAATTGTACATTCTTCAATAGCTCCGTATGGTTCGAAAATAGTTCGAACATTTTCTTCGGTCATTTGTTTGTTCAACATGCCAACGAATAATTTGCGATCTTCTACATAAAACAAGAAACAAACAAACAAATAAAATAAATATTCGAATGAGAAAAAAATTTCTTTTGTTTTCTCTTCTATATACATTTAAAAAAGAAACATCTGTCATTTATCGAACATACACATATGTATGCATGAACTTAGATTAAAATAGAAAACCAAATGAATTAATTTCTCACCTAGATTTCGTACTCGATTAATAGATGTAGAGTATTGTGGTTGAGTCTGGTTTGAAGCTGTCACCATCATGAATATAGTGTGTGTTATATGGAATCGAAAGAGAATACTGATGAAGATGTAAAAAAAGAAAGAAATTTTCTTCTTCTTCTTTTTTTTCTTTTTTTTTGTTGCTTCGCTCGGAAATCCCTAACGTCTACTTCTCTTTTTCTTCTTCTTCTTCTTCTTCGCTTTTTTTTTGTCGACCGGAAAAAGTAGTCACTCTCTATTTTTTTCTCTCTCGTTCTCGCGACTACCTAGCTGTCTTACTGCGCTTCTTTTTCTCTCTATTCTCGGGTCAAGTTTCTATCGTCGATGGGAAATCTTATTAGGCTCTTTTTTATATGTCTGTCAGACGAACAAAAAAAAAGAAGAAGAAGAAGAAGAGGATGCTGCTCTCGTTCATTCTTCTATACGGATTGGACAATTTGCTTTCTCTCAGCTCTTCTTCTATAGAGAGAAAAAAATAGAGAGAGAGAGAGAGAAAGAAAAAGATTTTCTATTCTCTTTTTTTTCTCAACATTGCAATTAACCTGAAGTGTTTATGTGTATGATGAAAATGACAGAGACAAGATTATGAAAAAAAAAGATAATGATGAGAAAATAAAAATAAAAACGAGAAGATATATGTGCCTATTGACAATGACGACGCCGAGAGCACATCGATTATAGACTGAGACAAAAACCAGCACAACGATTGAACGTTACACCATTGAATGAAAGAAAAAGAGCGAGACCAGCAACGACATAGGCACTATTCACCACCATTGAATAAAAAAATCAACAACAATTAATATATAAAATATAATTTTTTGTTTATAACTAACTCACATGTGTGTTTATTGTTGCTGATGCTAACACTAAAGTCAGATAGATAGGTACTTGTCATTATTTCAAAAAAAAATCAACAACAGCAAGAACAGATGATCATGTAGAAGAAGAAGAAGGAGCGAATAAACGAAAAGAACAGACGTTGAGAGATTTGGCTCTTTTATTTATTTCCTTCGGCATTTTTCAATGTTCAAGTCTTGACTATACTTGCACTGTTGATGCGTCACATCCGCTTTCTGTCGCTAACAATAGATTGTTAATTTCCTTTTTTTCTTTTTCTCTAGTAAATTCAAAGTGTTATCTGCTATTAAAAAAATCAAGCGTTTAGTTAGAGAGCAAAAGAGAAAGGGAAACATGTCGTGTCAATAGAAAATATGATAATAAATATTAAATTTTGCTTTTCTCGTTTTTTCTTGTTGTATGTGTGTGTATGTTTTAGTTTTGTTAATAATAATTTTCTTTTAAGACAGTCATGAAATAGACTGATATTAATCAACGAATAGAGATAAGCCATTGAGTAGATATGAAGAACAGAATATAGTATGAGTGCATTTTTTTTTGTTGTTCTTCTTTAATCTATTTTTGACCAATAGAAACCTTTAGACTGAGTAAATTACCTGTTCGTGATTCGCTATCAGCTGGCTTGACTTGAATAGGACGACTCATCTAAAAATAATGCAACACATTAATTTTCTTTGAATACAAAAGAAATTCAAGTTTGATCTTATGCTAATACGTCTAAATAAAATTGTTTGTGTGTACGCGAATTTGATTCATTATACACAACTACGTAGTTCAATTTTCTTTTTCCATTCTTAGCTGTCTTATTCTTTTTTCTTCTTCTTCATTTCATTTCTCATTCATTCTTGCATTCTCTAATCCTCTCTGTCAGCTTCTCCTGAGCTACATAATTAGTAATCGGGATGAGAAAACTATACAGTGGGTGGTCTAGCACTTCCGTTTCAATGATGGGTGGAGTATTCTGAACGTTCTTGTCTGCTCGAAAATTAATTGGCAAGCACGCAATCGTATGATATGTATATGCATCGGTGCCTTTTCCTTCTCAATTCATCATCTCGTTCTTCTTCTTTTTCTTTTTTTTGTCATGTTTGCTTGTGCTGCTTTTTGTGGCAGTACACACACACATCTCGTCATTCGAATTCGCCAGAGGCGATTTCCGTTTTTTGTTCTTCGTTCGTTTGACGTTTTGTCACGATAGGACATAGAATATGACATGCTTGCCGACATCTCCTCTTTCTTTCTTTCTTTTTTTAATATTCGAACATCTGTATATCTTTCTCTCACTTGAACAATAGTAATTGTATACTCATAATAATGACGGTTTAGTTCAAAGCTGCATTCAAGAGGAAAATCGACACGTGCCATACAATGACAATCTAACTTAGTCGAAGTTCGAGTGAAATAAAGGAGAAAAAAAAGAGAAGAATGCTAAAGATAATTATCGAAGCTAAATAGATATAATGAATGAGTTGAAGAAAAGAAGAAAAATGTCAAATAGAATAATGAAAGACTTCATCTAAATCTATATGTCTGTGTTAATGTGCGTGTGCTCAAATGCTAAACTTACGATTCCAAAGTAGATATGAATGTATCACTTTTGTTGCAATATTTTCTTTTCATAACGTATTTATACGATTTGCCAACTGATGTAAACTAGTCGAAGTTTAAATCTATACTCAAACACGCACACGCACACACACAGACAAATAACAAAAAAAAGAAAGAAGATGGATCGATTCAATACTCGTAACACTACTGCCGTTTTTCTATATATCTACGAATAGTTTGCCGAACAAAAAGGAAAAAAAAAGACGATGTGAAGAAGAAAAAATCTCGTCTGTCGCGTGCTATTGATAAAAAGGAAAAGCATGTTCATTGTGCGAATCGGAAACAGTAGCATACGTCTATTGTATGAAGAAAACGCAACAAGAGATGAACTACACATGCTTACATATCTAACTCAAAAAAATCATCGACAAGAAAAATGAGTCTTATAATTATCATTCGAAATTCTATAAATACAAATCACTGCATTAGCCTATTGTGTGAATCCCTTAGGTATATCGAAAAATGAAACAACTGTCAATCGTAATTATCATTAACTGTAAAAAAAAGAAAGTCTCGCACATTTTATTTTTACTAAGAATTTTCAAATGGGGTAAATCAAAACTAAAAAAAAACGCCATGTTATTCTTGAACAGAAATTTGTGTGTCTATGTCTTTTTTTCCCGATTTTCAAATGTTAGACTGCTGACATCTAGGAAAACATAACTTACGCCTGGCAATGTTCGTCGTTCATGTAGAGCTTCTTGAGCTTGAACTGCTGAATCTCGATGACAATAGGTGAGAAAAGCACAACCTAGAAATAAACCAGATTTAAAGATTTTGTTCAACTTATTTGCAAAAAAGAATAATATGACATCTGTTGAGCTTACCATTGAGTGTATCAACCAACATGATGAAACTGTAAAAAGTGAATGAATAGAGAGAGAGAGAGAGAACGCGCACGAACGTTTGCTACTTTCGCGTTTTATATATAGATTTTTTTATAAGAGTTGACCATCTGTCAAAGAAAAAGAATCGAATGATTATTAATATCGTTTTATTGCCGTTGGCCGTCGACGGTCGCTACTAGCGCACGGTAAGAGGAAAGCAATGCTATTAGGAGAGAGAATTGTCAAGAGGAAACGATGGAATATAGAATTTCTTTTTCTGATTGACCACACAACGAACGAAAAAGAAAAAGAAATCACAATCGAACAGCATGTTGACAATTCATCGAATTCTCTCGGACAGATGGCCGCAACACACGCGACCGATAATCTTAAAGCAGAATCAATCGATTATTTCATTCGTATACGCATTCATCTTGTCAAATGAATATATGAACATGTATTTCACACTCATGCTGGCTGCTTGTCGGTTTTCTCAGGTTTTTTTTTGTGTTGCTCTGTAACAGTCATATAAAACCGGAAATATATTATGTATTTTACTTGATTAAATAGAAAGAATAATATGTAGCCTGTAGACATTGATATGGAAGAAAATCAGTTTTTTTTTTATTAATTTATTTCCTTACCACGATGTATGCCAGTAAATCTGTCTTTAAGTACGGTTAATTCGTAAATAGGTCCGAATTCTTCGAATATTGGTCGAAGATCGTTTTCTTCGAGATGTCGAGGTATTTGTCCGACGAATAATTTCAACACGTCCAGTTCTTTGAGATCGGACGACGATGACGATGCGGAATTTCGCGACATAAAGTTTGTCGGTGATTCAATAGGTGACATATACGATGAAGTTGTCGACGGTTGAAGAGGTGTTAATCGAATCGATGAATAAATTTCTTGTTTTCTATCTAATGCTGATGATGGTGGTGGCGAATAGATAGTTGCACATTGTATTGATGATGATGATGATGATGGCGTTTGAATTGGAGTAAAATAAGTATGTGATTGCTGTTGAGAAGTATATTGCATTAGTAACGATGATCTAGAAGAATGAATAAGCATACTCAAATTAAAAACTGAAGATGATGAAGAGGAAAAGCATGATGATAGAATGTCAAATAGAAAGAAAAACTCGAAGAAATCTAAAAGAGTATGTTTTGTTATACATAACTATAACAACGAGTGTTGTACTATTGACACACTTGCTGTAATGCATAGTAGAATAGGGTGACAAAGCAAAAGAGACTGGAAAATAAGCTCGAAGAAAAATCTCCTGTTTCTCTTTTCTCCCAATGTCCCTCGTCGATATCTATACTTGCAATTTTTTTAATATGATAGGCAGAAAAGGCAAAAAATACTAATGTGAATAGTAAAAAAAATGAGAGAGAGAGAGAGAACAGGGAAAATCATCATTGCATTGTCGACTACTGTAGAAAAGAATGAACGCATACAAGAAAGAATTAATTTGTATGTAAAACCAAAAAGAAGAAGAAGAAGAAGAAAAAACGAGAAGAAAAAATGTTTGTAGCTCACGACATCAAGATATTGACATTGTACGTCGTCGTCAACATCATCATCGTCATTCGTTCAAGCTAAAGATCGATTCGATAATCATCTTTATAAATGCGTGTGAATAATGATGTGTCGTTTTCTAGTTTTTTCTTCTTCTTTTTGTTGAACAAAATTGATCAATGATGTATTTTGAGTCAACGTTAGTCATTTCACTCTATTCTTCCCTTAGCAAAACGAGAACTCATGACTGATCACAAACGGAAGCCGTTACGCGCATTCGAGAAACAATTAGGAAATGAAATTCGTTCAATAAGTGACTAACATTTGCTTGTCGTTGGATATGTGTTTCTTTTCTCCTACTTTATTCGGTGTAATTACTATAGAAAAGAAAAAAAAATACTATTTACTTTCTCTCTCTCTCTCTTTCGTGTCTTTTTTCCAAAACAAATTAGTTCAATTTTATTCTCGTTCTATTCAAAAATAAAGAAACTCATACCTGTCATTTTTATGTAAGTACAAGACTTATAGTTTGTTTAATCGGTTGCAAATATACATCAATATTTCTATTGAGTTCACTGTCGAATTTGTAACAACAGAAAACTATCGTCAAAGAGTTTCTCTCTCTCTCTCTCTCTCTCGCTCTTTTGCCCGATTGATCGAATTTATGTCGATGAGAAAAATACAAATTGATTTTCTACTAGCACAGTACCCATCATCTATGCAAGATAGACTAATTTAATTAGTCGAATTTTTCTTTCAAATAACAGAGAAAAAGAACAGACGACGTGGAAGAACAAGAACAAGAAGAAGAGACCCGATAAAAATCTATTTTCTTTCTTCTTTTGACTTGACAGATGAATGGATCATCATCTTCGACAAATAGATTTATTTTGCAAACAAACAAAACTTCTAAATATTTAAGCATTTATTATTTCCATTGACTTCTATAACAACAAGTGTCGACGATGAATTTTTATCTGAATCATGTTCATTTCGAAGACGATAATCACGTAGATATTGTATTGAACGAAAAGAAATTATTAATGTCGTTGTTTTCCAAAGAAAATCCAATAATATCAAACAAAATACATTCAATTCCGCTGTTAAAAATCCCCATTTACCATCGCCATAGAAGATTTGAATACTATTTAGAAGAAGAAGAACGAAATCAAATCTTATTGTTTTCTTTTAAATTCAAATTCATACGTTCGCAAATCTTGTTCATTTCGATTCGTAATCCATTGAATGAAAATCGTACTCGTATGAACAAAATACGCCGTCTTGCTGATGAAATAACATATTGCTAAAATGAAAATCTCAAATAATTAATCGATAGTTTTATTCTCATACCACGAGTTGGTTTATGATTTTGAATAGCATAATACATATTCCATGAGCAAAATAATAGTAAAAGATTTAAAAATAAATGTGAATAGAGAATACTCATTGCATATTTTGACATGAAATCAAGTGTCCATGATGAATGGAAAATAACTCGACTATCGACAAAGATTCCAACGGGTATATGAATGACATATTGAATTAAATTCCAATTTCGAGAAAATTCAATTCGACTGAGATAATCAATGAAAATATAGATTGAACCAAAACAAGTGCCTAACAATGAAAATATAAGATCGTAGATGGTTATGAAAATCACAAATTGTCGAAGACTAAAATAGATGAATGTTTTCGCTCGATTAAAATTCGAATAAACAGCTGGATATGTTGGATCAATGATACTTGATTTCATTCTTTGTTTTTGATAAAAATTCAAATGAATAAATAATAGATGAATGAGAGAGAAATGTTTAGTTTTAATAAAATAACGTTACTAAGGAATATAAATCGCTCATTTTTTTTTTTAAATTAAATTGAAGGTCATTCATGGTCTCAATTTCAGAGTTAAATTATCATTTTAAACAAAAAAAGAGAGAGAGAAGAAATGTATCAAACGCACGTACATAGTTTCTCTCTAAACGAGAAATATTTTATGATTTGACTTTTTTTGTCTGTTCTATTGTATATATGAAATTTGATCTTACATATTGAATTCTTCTTTTTTCGAATTCATTCGTATAAAAATCATCAAATGGCGCCAAAGAATATAACGAAGTATGTATTGCTTGTCTAGACTTTGATGTATTTATTGTTCTCGTCTTCAAATTTGACTATGTACAGATATGAAAAAGAGAGAGAGAGAGAGACGCACTCATAGAGATAAGAATGTATCATCCATTCTTCTTTTGCTTCTCATCAAATATCTGAATACAATGTAATGCATCTGATGTATTTATAAGAAAAAATCCAATAATAATAACAACAACAGAACAATCATGGTTTTCAATACAATTGCCTATGATAATGCTGGTTTTGTCATTGATTATCATGCTAAAACATCACTTTGTTCAATACGAAAGATCAGGTGGATTTGCCGATGTTATTTTCTTTCTCTATTTATTTTTATTATCATTATCATATCTGTCTCTCTTATGTCATATCTTAGTTTTTTTCCTTTTCTTTTCATACGAAAGTCTTGACGGTTTTTACTGTGTATTTAGTAATCAAAAACTAATGTCGACAAACGAAGCCAATCTAACATCGTATGATGTTAAATACAAAGTTCTATTACTCGGTGATACTCTCGTAGGAAAAACATCGATTCAACGGCATATAGCTGGCAATGCTTTTCGACCTGATATTGGATCGACTATTGGTTTGAAAAGACAACAACAAAAACAGAAAAATTGATCAAATAATTTCGTCCATTTTTCTTTTTCTAGGAGTTGATTTTGTACAGACAATTATTCCCGTTGAACAAGCACATGTTAATTTACATGTTTGGTAAGATGAGATAATTCGATTGAATGAGAATAAAAAAAATGAATTTTCTAGGGATACAGCAGGTCAGAAAAACTTTCGAACTATCGGGAAAAGTTATTATGCATCGACAAAAGCATTTATACTTGTTTATGATGTGACGAATAGAGAGACATTTCGTTTAATCGAACAATTCAATCATTTTATTGAACAAGTTCGTTCGATACAAACGAAAACTTCGAATTTATTTTTCGAAAATTCATTTCCTAGGCGAAATTAGACACTGAACGTCGATATTTAGTTGCAAATAAGATCGATCTTGTTGAACATCGTGCCGTCGATGAAGACGATGGTCGTCGAGTAAACTTTTCGAAATTTTTTGTTTTAAAAAATGCTCGTTTTTTGTTTCAGTTCGCCTTACGAAATAGTATGATCTATTACGAAACAAGTTGTAAAACCGGAGAGAATATCAATGAACTATTCGAACAAATTGCATCCGATCTTGTTCGACAACATAATCCGAAAATTGTAAATCTCAAAATTTTCGTTGATCGGAAATTGATTTTCTCATTTAGCTTCAATCACATCGACCTGTTCGAGATAATTTCGCGTATAATTACAATGAACGAACATTACCTCCGAGTGACATTCAAAATATCGCACAAAATCAACCTCAAGCTAATTCAGTATTAATCGAAAAGAATGAAGGTTTTAGTATTCGTCGTTTATTTTGTTGTTGTTGTTCTTAATATCGACTAGAAACAAATTGATCTATTTTGAATTTCGTTTTTTTTTATTCACAAATATTTTTCTTTTTCTCGTATTTCGAATAATAGCTAAAGAAAAATCTAAACATCCGATTCTACAAAAGCTCGATTGACTTGATGAAGATCAAAATAAACTGTTGCATTCGGTTTTTGTTGATCATCATGAAATGTTATTATTGTCGTTGGTAGATGTTGTTCTTTAATCGCCACTGCACAATCACGAATCACTGAACGTATCGAATGACTTCGATGCAATGGTTGATCGGAATGAGTTCCATTCCAAGGTGTATTATCTAATAAATGTGCAATACAATCATGTGCATCCATATTCGACTGTTGATTTAAATCTAAATCATCATATTGATGTTGAAACGATGGACTATGTTCGAGAGTAAATGTGACATTTGTTGGATTGGGATTATCGTCAATA
>Ga0209952_1003932_pt1 | contig 9996 bp, 13 predicted proteins | sample ThiBiot_750_biof_2_FD_183951 | JGI IMG/M metagenome (GOLD analysis project Ga0209952, IMG submission 183951) | Wastewater bioreactor microbial communities from Cape Town, South Africa - Thiocy_cont_750_biof (SPAdes) | ecosystem: Engineered > Bioreactor > Thiocyanate-remediating >...
TAACTTTTGTTTTGACGTTGATTTTCAGATGGCAGGCAATTCAAAAGAAAATTTAGCACAATTTGAAAGAGCAAATAACGTTCAAGAAATTAGTTCTGCAGATGAAATCTATTCGTACGATGCTGCTGCTCAGCAAGCTATCTTACACAATCGACCATGGAATCACAAGTTTGTTCATATTTGAGAAAATTTTGTTGTATCGATTCATTTTTTGTTTTTCAAGTCCAAATTATTTCAAACGATGTAAAATTTCGGCATTAGCCCTATTGAAATTAGTTATGCATGCACGTTCCGGTGGTACATTAGAAGTTATGGGAATGTTATTAGGAAAAATCGATGGAGAAAATATGATTGTGATGGATTCATTTGCTTTACCTGTTCAAGGCACAGGTTAGAAAGATATTTTTCTTACTGGAACAAAAAATAAGAAACAATGATTTGAAATGTTTTAGAAACACGTGTCAATGCTCAACAGGAAGCTTATGAATATATGAGTTCGTATACGATTTCAGCTAAAGAAGTCAATCGTCCGGAGAATGTTATCGGTTGGTATCATTCTCATCCAGGCTACGGTTGTTGGCTATCCGGTATTGATGTTGATACACAAATGCAAAATCAACAATATCAAGATCCATTTGTTGCAATTGTCGTACGAGAATTTCGTTTTTCTTGTTTTTTTGATTGATTTTGAGAATGAATGAATGAATTAGGTTGATCCAACTCGAACGATATCAGCTGGTAAAGTTAATATTGGTGCTTTTCGTACGTATCCCAAAGGACACAAAGCTGACAATGAAATTCTCGAATATCAACCGATTCCATTGAATAAAATCGAAGATTTCGGTGTGCATTGTAAACAATATTATCCACTTGAAGTTTCATTTTTTAAATCGACACTTGATAAACGTCTACTCGAACATTTATGGAATCGATATTGGGTTAGCACATTGAGGTTTGTTTTTTGAGTGCGACGAACAGATTTGAATTAATTCGTATGTTTAGTACATCGACATTGTTAACAAATGCGGATTATATTACCGGTCAAATCAATGATGTTGCTGATAAACTCGAACAAGCTGAAAGTCATTTAGGACGTACAAGTTTCTTGCCATTACCCGAACAAGATCGAAAGCAAGATGATAAACTAGCCAAAGCAGCTAAAGATTGGTAAATCAATCATTTCGAATTCATCGAAAACAAAGTTTTCTTTTTTTAGTACAAAAACAGCTGTCGAAGCAGTTAATTCTCTAATGTCACAGCTAATAAAAGAACGGTTATTCAATCAAGTGACATTTAAATAACATAGACTCGATTATTATTATTTTTTCTCTTTACTTTTTAAAAAAAAAACTTCATATTAAATATCTAAACACTATTCCAGAATAAAAACGTTAACTCGATTTGTCCTTTCAGATCAAGGTCATGAGCAATAGCTCGTATACATTATTAAAAAATTCAACTGACAAACTTGACGTTAACATCTCTGTTAAAGAACCAATGGGAGGAACGTCGTCGAATGAAGCATTAAAAAAGAAGTACACTCAAATCGCCATTGCTGTTGGACTCTATTGGTATATTGAAAACAATCATTTAGAATATTCTTTCTAAAATTGTTCTTAGGTTTGTTTCGATAACTATGGTTTTCTTAAATAAATATCTTCTCAGTTCAAATGAAGTCAAAGTTGTGCTATCTACTATCATGATTCAATTCATTAATCTTAATTTTTTTGTAGCTTGATGCGCCGCTTTTTATAACATGGTATCAATGCGTTGTTACAGTTGGCATTTGTGCACTTCTAGGTTATTTAAATAAACGCGTGGCAGCATTGTCGAAATATCCAGCATTTAAAATCGATTTAAAAATCGCTCGAGATGTAAGCTCACAACAAAGAAAAACATAACGATTTTCTTTTCTTAACATCCACAAAAAGGTCCTTCCGCTTTCGTTAATGTTTGTTGCTATGATAACATTCAATAATCTAACATTGAAACATCTTACTGTGTCATTTTATATGGTCGGTCGATCGTTAACAACAGTAGCGAATGTTGTACGTAATTAGTTTTTGTTTTTCTTTGAATAACGATTTTGAATTTGCTCTGATTAAGGTCTTTACATATCTAATGCTTGGCAAGAAAACTTCAACTAAAGCTCTTGCTTGTTGTGGTTTAATCATAGCTGGATTTTTTCTCGGTATCGATCAAGAGAATTCTCTAGGTACATTGTCAATGTTCGGTGCATTTTGTGGTGTTGCATCGAGTGTATTCGTTGCATTGAATGCTATTTATACAACTCGATGTTTACCATGTGTCGACAATAACGTTTGGCGTTTATGTCTCTATAATAATTTTAATGCTTGCATACTCTTTCTTCCATTGATGCTTATCTTCGGTGAATCATCTCCTGTAGTTAACTATCCGAAACTATTCGATTTAACATTCTGGTTTGCTATGACAATGGCAGGAGTGTTGGGCTTTTCAATGGGCTATGTAACTGGTTATCAAATACAAATGACAAGTGCCTTGACACATAACGTCTCAGGAACGGCGAAATCTTATGTTCAAACATTACTTGCTGTTGTTGCGTATTCAGAGGTAAATTCTGCGATTGTGAAAATGATTTTAGAATTTATGATGATTTTCGTTTGTAGACAAAAACTTCACTCTGGTGGATATCGAATATATTCGTTCTCGGCGGTTCAGGTTTATTCGCTCATGTTCGAGCAACTGAAATGAAACGAGATCATAATAGCAGTAATAATAATGAAAATAATTCTTCATCAACATTACCGAAATGAATCTCGACAACGTTCATCTTTTTTTTCTTCTTCTTCTTCTTCTTCTTTTTAACTGAATAAATGAAAAAAAAAGCACACAGCATGATCAATGTTTTCCATTTTAACATTTCACATGATTATCGTTATGCATTTTTTAGATGTCATTAGGAAGGAAAATAACATTAGATATTTTACTTCCGAATGGTTGTGTTATAGGTATCGAATGTGAAGAGTAAGTCGAAGTTAATTTTCTTTTTCTTTAAATCAAATTTTTGTTTTGCTCGTATCTAGAGACATAAGTTTACAAAAAATCAAACAAAATACATTGACTTGTATCAAACGACAAACACCATTTACAGATCTAGTTCATGACGAGAAAAATTATTATCTCGAGTCAGTTACATCAAGTGCACAAATCATTCCTCTCTACGACGAACAATTGAAATTAAATGAACTTAAGTAATTCATTATTTTGTTTTTTTTTCAATAATCGTTTTTTTTTATTTTAGTTTGTTTTATGGATATTTAAGTTTACGTGAACATGACGCTTTTCTCGATGAAAAAGATGATCTTGCATTGATGAGTTTATTACTCGGCTTTCCACTTGATGATTTTGCGAGTACATTAGAACGTGAAGCGTGTGAAGCACGTTCACTCTTAAATCGCATAGCAGATATGATTGTCCAAGATTTAGTCAAAAAATCTAAACACAAAGAATTTCCATATGATCAATTCGCATCGGACACCGATGAACAGCAAACAAACCTGGTCAAAGCACAAAATCTAATCAAACAATTCGGCCTTGCCTCTGATAACTGTCGAATACTCGTACAAGTCCAAGAACGTGATTCACCATCGCCCATTTGTTTCAATCCATCGAGCAGTTTATGTTCATCACCGTTGGATATTGTCGGTGAAGTTATTTCATTGAAAGTCCTAGCTGTTAATCCGACAATTGCAAAGGAAGATCGAGACAATATGGTGAAAAATTTTCGTGCTCAATATTGGCTTCAAGCATTTGGGTGCGAAGAGAAACTCTTTGGAACGAAACCAATTATTCAATCGCGTTATGTTCAAACATGTCTTCGACTTGATAAGCCGCTGTATTTTAAATTAGTCGAATATGAAAAAGTCACAGATGAGAAAAAACGTTGTGTGGGAATGATCAATGAATTTATCAAACAAGAAGAAGAACGAAAAAAACCACAGAGTAGTTTGTTGCTTTTGTTTTTCTATCAAATCAACTCGATTTTGTTGTTATTTTACTTGCTACAGAATTTGGTGGACGAAGTAACGAAACGAAATCGGTCTGGAGCGAAGAAGAAATCGGTAAACAACCATTTTCATTGCGAATTCTTTCTGGTCAATTGATTCCTGCGGGTGAATTCGATGAAGTGAAAATATTCATCGGTCTCTATCACGGCACTCAACCGTTATTCCCCGGCTCGATCTTGGAGAGTCGATCAGTCGATACATTGAATCCTGATTGGCAACAAAAACTAGAATTCGGCATTACATTATTGAATTTGCCACCAGCTAGTAAATTGTGTTGTTCAATACATTTCCATCGAAAACGAACATCTCTGTTAATATCCGTACGAGAAGATGATTTGATATTAAATGTGAATTGTTTTATTTTTTGTTTTCGTGTAGGACGAATGGATTTGTATTGGATGGGCCAATTTGAATGTTTTCAATCATAATAGTTGTTTGATTCAAGGACGACAAAAAGTTCGGTTTTGGCCAACAGAAACGAATAACAATAAAATAACTTTATCGATGTATGGATTTAATGAAAGAGCTCTTGCTGGTTTGTTTGATTTCGATGAATTTTCTATGACTTGTTTGTTCTTATTACAATAGGAATCAATCCTGATCGATCTTATCCAACAATTGAATTAGAATTTCCTAGTTATCGATACCAAATCGCTACTCTATCACCAAGAAATGGATTAGCTATGCAAGCACAAACGAGAAACGAACAGCTGCTACGCTCATGTGCATTTCAAGATGACGTAATAGAAGAGAAAAGATTTTGATTTTTCAAATCGATTGATTTTAGTTAGATGAAACGACTAACGAAACATCACAATCAGATTTTTATACTTGGCTGAGATCGATTGAATTTGAATTAACTGAACAAGGTCGAGCAGAACTTTGGGAACGACGGTAGGCTGATTTTCTTTTTCAAAATAGTTTCATTTGATTCATTTTACTCTCAGTTATGAATGCATACGTGTACCAGAATCTCTACCTCGTTGGCTCAAATGTGTCAAATGGTCAAATCGTGACAATGTTCTCGAAGTAATTCGAATTTTTCATCTTTTTTTTTTATTCTCGAAATTTTCTTCTAGGCATATAAAATCATCGAAAATTGGCCAACGAAAAATATCGATCCGTTAATGACTGCACTCGAACTACTCGATGTCGACTATCCAGATCCGTTCGTTCGTTTTTCGGCTGTTCGATTGCTCGATACACGAATCGATGACGATCGACTTTTGCCTGTCATCTTACAAATCGTTCAAGCCGTCAAAAACGAACCCTATCACGATAGTGCACTAGCAAGATTTCTCCTCAAACGTTCCCTATCGAATAAACAAGTCGGACATTACTTCTATTGGCATTCGAGAGCTGAATTAAAAAATCCACAATATAAAGCTCGATTCGGCATTTTATTAGAAGCTTATCTACGTTATTGCGGCGAGTATGCCGAAGATCTCGGTCGACAAGTTCGAACTGTTGATAAACTGACGTACATCGCTGAAATCATTCAAAATAGTACTCATGATGAATTATACAATCAAAAAGGATATCTAGCTCATGTATTAACACGGGAAGGTTACGCACAGAATCTCCAATATTTTCGTTCGCCTGTTGATTATCATATTGAACTAGGAAAGCTTGTGTAGGTTGATGTGTGAACTTGAGAATTGAAATAATCGAATCAATTTTAGGTTGGAAGATTGTCGAATAATGTCATCAGCTCGACGGCCTCTTTGGTTACGATGGACGAATGCATCCGAATATGCTGATCATTATTTTCCGACATTTGATCTGATTTTTAAAAATGGAGATGGTAAACACGAAAAACTATTCGATGAAATAGAACTAATCTGTGTCTTTCAGATCTCCGACAAGATATGTTAGCTTTACAGTTTATTCATATGATTGATATGATCTGGAAAAGTGATGGATTAGATCTAAGGTTTGAGAATTAAAAATTCGTTTTTTTTTTTATTAAAATTTGTTTGTCTGTAGTCTTTTACCGTACGGATGTTTAGCAACGGGATATTGTTCGGGTTTTATTGAAGTTGTTAAAAATGCAAAAACAATCATGAACATACAAAAACTAGCCGGCTTGAAAGGCGCTTTCCAACTCGACCCAGCTGTACTTTATCGATGGATTGCCAGTAACAATCGCGAACCTGACAAGTAACATCTATCTATCGCTTCATTTTTCATCTCATTGAACTTTCTTTAGATTGAAAAGTGCGATTGATCTATTTACACGTTCATGTGCTGGTTACTGCGTGTTAACATACGTTCTCGGTGTCGCCGATCGTCATCCGGATAATATCATGGTTCATGAACGTGGACAAGTAAATTCTTCAAAGCTCACAAACGTTTTCTTCTTCAATAATTTCGAAATCTTCTAGTTATTTCATATTGATTTCGGTCATATATTGGGTAATTTCAAAATGAAATATGGCATTCGTCGTGAACGAACACAATTAGTTCTGATCGAGGATTTTGTTCGAGTTATAACTAATAATGCACCAGAAAAATATGCTCTCGAAGCAGTTGAATTTCAAAAGTAAATTGACTAATTTCATGTCGACAGATTTGAGTGAATTCCGATTGATTTTAGTTTTAAAAAATTATGCGTCAAAGGCTATCGAATTCTTCGTCGACAATATCGACAAATAGTTTGTCTTTTTAAATTAATGATGAATTGCGATCTAACTGAATTGAACAGCGAAGCCGACATGGCATATCTTCGACAAACATTTGCAATTGATATCGGAGCTAATGAAGAAGAAGCATGCGAACGATTCGAACAAATTCTTCTTGATTCATATAAATCAAGTCTTAAAACACGTTTTGATTGGTTTTTTCATGCGGTTAATCACATTAAATCCTAAGACAACTCGAACAAATTTCGATTGTATCTTTACTGTTGTATATGGACGTTTTCTTTTTTCATTCTCATTTGTATTAGTTTAATGTCGTGTCAAAAGTATCATTGCTCAATAAGAATAGAAATCTATTTTTTTTTCGTTTGAATTTGATCTTAAAATCACGCAACGTAATCCAATCAGAACAACGGATCGATTCATTCATTTTTAGAGAAAATATCAGTATGTCTATGTGTCGATATTATATGCAAGGCACTTGCCGATTTGGAAATCAATGTAAATTTTTGCATTCAAATGATAATGGACCGAGACATCATCATGGTACTTCATGACTATTTGTTTGTTTGTTAAATCTATGCTATCTTGTTTAATCAGATCAAATGTTTCGTCCACGTCATCCACGTCCACAAATGGATCAACAATATAGATATGTTCGACCGGGTGCTAATGCTGTATGTTCAAATTCGAAATAGATTATTTGATTTGTTGTTGTTTCTTTCTCTTAGCAAATGAGACCTCGAATCCCTCACCATCAACGAAAGTTTGACTATGTTTTAAAATGGGCCAAAGAAAGTTTCGGTGATAATGATAATAAAGCATTAGATATTTTGTAAGTAGTGAAAATCAGAACGATTTACAGTTGATTGATATTATTGTCTTTGTTTTGATTAGACAATACCTACAAAAGGAAGCAAAAGTATGGCTCAATTCAAGTATGTGGCGATTTACATCGAGACGACTTTTTCCTGGCGGACAGCCGTTAGCAGGTAGAATAAGAAAGTTGGATTGAATTTGTTTTTGATTGAAAATGTTATGATTTAGGATGGGACGATCATTCATTTGAAGAAATCAGATGGGCTCATCGACATATGAGTCAAAGCAATCAATTGCATACTTATGTCAGTGCAGATGAACTGTCTACAAAATTATATTTCGATTATTTTTAGAAAAAAAGTTATACTGATTATTTTGTACAAACTGAACGTTTTCTTAATGGTTTATTACGATTAGATGCCGATACTCTTGAGTCTCTCGTATGTATTCTTTATTTTAAATCGATAGATAATGATTAAATTTGTGTGAATATTTTTCTTGTAGAAACCGTACATACAACAGTTTCTTCAGAGTCCTTATCAACCATCTCAAATGATACCAAATGACATTGAAATGTCAGAAATTTATGGCAATCCAACGTCTGTATTTACTGTGTCGGCAGTAGATCCGAAAAACTTTACACCAGATGATCAACTTCTTGAAGATGAACGTGCAGCATTTCAAAGTGATACATTCGAATTTGGACAAATACCTACACATGCACCTTCAAAACAATTTTGTTAAAGTTTTTATTTCAAATAACGATAGATAAATTTAAAGAAAAAACAAGATGATTTTTGAAAATCAAGAATCTACAAATATATGTTGCTATTTAAAAATATTTTGATAACAAATCTGCATTCATATTAGCTGTATTTATATCATGATGATCTGGAGGTAACATAGCATTTCCAGAATCGAGTGCTAACTTGGCATAATGAGTTGCTTGTTTTATATCAGGAAGTAATAGTATTGTAGAGCGAAACTAATTTTTCGTTGTTACATTTAAGAGCAATATGTATTCCCTTTTGACAGTAATCAATTGCTGTGCTATAATTTCCCTGCAATAAATGAATTGTGCTAATCTGATGATATATATTTATTAAAAGTGAATTTGTTTGTGCTGATGATCTCATTTGAATATCCAATAATTTATGGAAAAAATACAGTGCTTCCGAATATCTTTCATGCTGGATATAAGTTCGAGCTACTTGATACATGCCATCCACATATTGCATTTCATCAGATAATATATCTACGATTTCTGAAAACTTTCGGAAATACTCATATGCTTCTTCATAGTTGTAACTTTCTAAATAGCACATTCCAAGGAAAATATAAGAAATTGCTAAAGTTGGATGCTTTTCCGAAAGTACTCTTTCTTGAATTTCAGTACATTTTAGTAGATAAATCAATGTTGATTTATAATCCTCGTTGGAATAATAAACTATTCCAAGAGAACGATATGTGATTGAAAGTTGCGAAATATTATATGGCGATAAGCTTTTCTGAATATCGAGCGCTTCAAAGAGATGCGTTAAAGCTTTTTCAGTATCTCCTTTTCTCGCGTATAATAGACCTAGATTTGAATACGCTATTCCTAACATTCGCTGATTTTCTAATGTGCTTTTGTTTTGACAACCATTAATTACTTTGTAAAAGCATTCTGTAGCTAGAGCAAAGTTGTTCTTAGCTGCATGGGAAGCACCTGCATTGACATAGATACCTGTTAGTGTCTCGAGTTCATTAGGTGAAAGTTGAAGAGCTTTTTCGGCCCACATTAAACCCTCATCGTAATTCTCTTGATTATTACATATTGACACTAAATTCGAATAATACGAAGCTATTGTGTTGAAATCACCGGGTCGCGTATCTTTGATTAGCATTAACATGAATTGTTTGGCTTTTTCATATTCTCCAATTGCGAACAATATATTAGCAATCGTACTTGGATTATTTAATGGATTAGACATTGGTTTAAAATTATCACATACAGATTTTAATTCTTCATTTTGTTCTCCATTCATTAGTAAATGAATGATCCAGACATTATCTACCTTTGATCGTTCAACAGCTTTAATACGAAATACAGTACCCATTGAGAAGAGTATCTCATCTTCTTCATGCATATAACTAAAATTTTTAATGTCAGCAATTGGTTGTTGATATTTTTCAATGTCAATTACTATTTCAAATAAAATTTATTCAATATTTGACTCATTTGCGGACGATGTATTAGTAAACATTAATGCCACTTGTTTATTAACACTCGTTGAAAAAAAACTATTGATTGATAGAAATCCTCCAATATTATTTCGAATTTTATTGTCAAACTCACGTTTTGTCATGAATTGACCTCGATAGACAAATGAATCACGTGTATACCAATGAATTGCGCTCTTTTTCGAATATGTACGCTGAAATTCATCGATTTTCTCGATTTCAGATGTGTTACCATCGTACTGTTGACGACAAAACGAAATAAATTC
>Ga0209952_1003934_pt1 | contig 9989 bp, 8 predicted proteins | sample ThiBiot_750_biof_2_FD_183951 | JGI IMG/M metagenome (GOLD analysis project Ga0209952, IMG submission 183951) | Wastewater bioreactor microbial communities from Cape Town, South Africa - Thiocy_cont_750_biof (SPAdes) | ecosystem: Engineered > Bioreactor > Thiocyanate-remediating > Anaerobic-Aerobic...
CCATCCGCCGCAACAGTGGCGGTGTCGCCGCGCGCGGGTCGAGCGTGATCGGGTAGAACGCCTCGCATAGACGCACCTGCGTATCGAGACCGATCAGATCGAGCAGTTCCAGCGGGCCCATCTTGTAGCCAAGGCCGACCTTGATGGCGCGATCAATATCGGCAGGCGCGGCAACGCCGGCTTCGACCGCGCGGATGGCGTCATTGTTGAACGGCACAAGCAGCGCGTTGAGAATGAAGCCAGGTTTGTCCTGAGTCTTCACTGGCATCTGGCCGCAGGCTTCGGTCCATTGCCACGCCGTCCTGAACGTCTCATCCGAGGTCAGGATCCCCGGCGACATCTCGATCAGTTTCATCAGTTGCGCCGGCAAGCAGAAGTGCATCCCGACCACGCGCTCCGGGTGCTCCGAACCGGATGCAATCTCGGTGATCGACAGCGTCGATGTATTTGACGCGAAGATCGCATCCTCGGCGCACGCTCCATCGAGACGCCCCAGCAAATCACGCTTGATCGACAGGTCCTCGAACACGGCCTCGATCACGAGGTCGCAATCCCGAAGGCCGTCGATGCTGGTGGTACGCGACATCGCGGCAACGATCGCGTCGCGCTTGTCGCCGTTCAATTTGCCGCGCGCGACCGACTTGTCGAGAAAATCGACCGATTGCTTCGCGGCTTTGTCGAGCGCGCCTTCCGACATATCGAAGGAAATGGCCTTGAACCCGGCGCGCGCCGCCACCAGCGCGATGCCCGCACCCATGGTGCCGCCCGCGCCGCAGACACCGACTGTTTTGATCGTTCTTGTCATTTGGTCGCGAAGCTCCGTCCGATGAGTTGACGATGGACCTGGTTCGTCCCTTCCCAGATCTGGGTAATCTTGGCGTCGCGCATCAGCCGCTCGACACGGAAATCGCTGCAATAGCCGTAGCCGCCATGCATCTGCACGGCCTCCGTAACAATGCGGTTGGCGACGTCGGAGGCGCGCATTTTGGCCATCGATGCCTCGATACCGAAGTCCTGCGCGCCGGAGTCGATCCGGCCGGCGAGGTTGTCTAGCCAAAGCTCGACCATCGCGAGATCGGTGGCGACATCAGCCAGCATGAACTGGTTGGCTTGAAAATCGATGATGCGCCGACCGGATTGCTTGCGCTCGTTCATATAGGTCGTCATGTCCTTGAATGCCGCAGTCGCGATTCCGATGGCGTGCGCGGCGATGCTCGGACGTGACCGATTGAGCGATGCGAGCAGAATCGAAAGCCCGTCGCCCGGCCGGCCGATCAAGTTCGCGGCCGGCACCCGGCAACCGTCGAATCTCAGCGCCGCCGTCGACGAGCCGCGATGTCCCATCTTTTTTTCAAGGCCGAGCACTTCGAGCCCGGGCGTACCTTTCTCGACGACAAGCACGGAAATCGCTTGGCGCGGATCGTCGATCTCGGTGTGCTTTCCGAACAGAAGGATGCGATCGGCGACATCGCCGTTGGTGATAAAGATCTTCGCGCCATCAATCACGATATCGTCACCGTCTGGCTGGAACCGGGTCTTCATCCCGGTGGCATCCGATCCCGCACTCTCCTCGGTAATCGCCAGCGCTGCTAATCCACCTTCGGCGATACGCGGCAGGAGTCGCGCCTTCTGCTCCTCCGAGCCGAACTCGATCAACGGCTTCATCGCATGAAAGTTGGTTGCGTAGATGATGCCGGTGGACGCACAGGCCTCGGCGATGCGGCGAACGACAGCCAGATACAGCCGGAACGACATCGGCGCGCCGCCATAAGCCTCCGGAACGAAGATCGCGTTGAGTCCGAGACGATTGATGGCTTCGACATTATCCCAGGGAAACGCGCCGTTTTCGTCGATCCTGGCGGCATTGGGCGCAATGACCTCGGCCGTCAGCCGATCGACCTGATCGAGCAAAAGCCGCTCGTCTTCGCTCCAACTCCGCTCGTGTTCCAGCGCTTCGAATATCTTCATCAGAGGTTGGCTCCCTGGCCGCCGTCGATGTAGATTGTCTCACCCGTAAGAAAGGCGATGTTCTCGGAGAATAGCGCTCCGACCAGACGCGCAACTTCTTCCGTCTGGCCTGCGCGGCCGACCGGAACGCGACGCTTGAGCCAGTTCCGGGTTTTCTCGCTGGCGAGAAAGTCGCGATTAAGATCGGTTTCGATATAGCCCGGCGCCACGTCGAGAACGCGGATGCCGTCCCGCGCCCATTCGGATGCAAGACACCGCGTGATGGCGCCGACCGCGGCCTTGGATGCGCAGTAAGCGAGATTGCCGGCCACCGCCAATCGATCGAAGAACGATCCGATGTTGACAATCAATCCGTCGCCCGATTGCCGCAGATAAGGATAAACCTCGCGACTGGTCACCAGAACCGCCGAGGTGTTCAGACGCATCGAGGCTTCGAACTCCGCCAGCGAGAGTTCAGCGCTCGGCTTTGCCTCATGTGCGCCGGCATTGTTGACGAGACCGATGATCGGACCCCGCGCACCAACATTGGCGATCGCTTCGGCAATCGACCGCTCGTCGGTCATATCGCAGACCATCCCGAGGCCGACGGACGCTTGCCCGCTGCGCGACAACGCAACGACATCGAAGCCGCGCCGATCGAGCTCAAGCACGATGGCGTCGCCGATTCCTCGGCTGCCCCCGGTGACGATGACCTGTCCTTTACTCATCGGTGAAAATTGCCTTCCGTTTCTCGGAGAATGCCGCCATGCCTTCGGAGGCGTCAGACGTGCCGAAAGCCAACGTTGAGAGGTCAGCCTCGATCTTCAGTCCCTCATGAATCGGAACATCCAGCGCCCGCGTTACGGCATCGCGAGCAAAACCAAGCGCGAGCAAGCTGTAGGACGAGAACTCGCGTACAAGCGCCACCGCCCCCTCCACCGCGCTTCCTGTGACGACGCGATGAACAAGGCCGATGCGCTCGGCTTCTTCAGCGCCGACGGTTCGCCCGAGAAGAATCATATCGAGCGCTCTCGCCTCGCCGACCAGGCGCGGCAGACGCTGCGTTCCGCCATATCCGGGAATGAGGCCGAGCTTGATTTCCGGCAGTCCGAGTTTCGCATTGGGGGTCGCCACGCGGAAAGTACAAGCCAGCGCCAGTTCGAGACCGCCACCAAACGCAAAGCCATTGATCGCCGCCACCGATGGAAACGGAAGTCGCTCCAGCTTGGCAAACACTGCCTGGCCAAACTCGGCGCCACGCTTGCACGCGATCATCGGGCGGCCGCGCAACTCCTTGATGTCGGCACCGGCACAGAATGCCTTTTCGCCGGTGCCGGTGACCACCAGAGCACGCACCTTCCAGGTCGCGACTTCGTCGAGTGCCGCGCCGATATCGCGCAGAATCGCGAACGACAGCGCATTCAGCGCCTCCGGCCGATTGAGCCGGAGCAACGCGTAGTCGTCAGCCTTCGAGAGTTCGACCACCATTGCGCTACTTCCCGAATTTCGAGGTATCCGGGCGGCGCTTGGCGGCAAACGACGCGGACAGTTCGTGGCTTTCGTCCGTGTCGAGATAAGGCCGCAGCAACAGATCGTGCGCCACGCGCGCGAGGCCCGACACTCCGCCATGGCGCGCATTGAACGCGGCCTTGATCGAAGCAAGCGCAAACGGACCTCGATCCGCGATCTCAAGCGCGAACTTGCGTGTTTCCTCCTTCAACTTGTCGTCGGGAACGACCTTGTTGATCAGACCCATATCCAGTGCTTCTTGCGACGATATCTTGGGGTTGCGGTACCACATCTCCTTGGCGCGCTTCTTGCCGATCAGATCCTCGAGATACCAAGTGCCGTAACCGGCATCGAACGAGCCCATCATCGGGCCGACTTGCCGGAACACCGCGCTTTCCTTGGCGATCGTGAGATCGCACACGACATGCAGCACATGACCGCCGCCGACCGCATAACCGTTGACGCTGGCGATCACCGGCTTTTGCAGGCGATCGATTGATTCATACATTTCGAGGGTCGGCAGAACGCCGGCATAGAGCGTCGTTTTCTCCATGCCTTCCTTGCGGCCGCCGATGCAGAAGAATTTCTCGCCCACGCCTGTAACGACGATCACACGCGTGCGCGTTTCGCGCCGGATCGCGTTGATGCAATCACGAATTTCATGACACATCTCGACCGTGAACATGTTGCCGTCATCGGGCCGGTTCAGGGTGATGGTGCCGATCGGACCATCCTCTTCGTAGATGATCGTATTGAAGCTCATGTCATGTCCTCTCGTGTGAATCCTGATTGGCAAGATTTCGGCGGTCGCCGTGGCTCATTCCGAGCCAATCGGCGAACACATCGTCGGTATGCTCGCCGAGCCGGGGCGGCGCTCTTCGCGCCAATCCCGGTTCGCCGTCGACAACGATGCCGCACCCGACCTGCGGTACGATGCGCCCGTCGGCGGATGCGAGCCGATAGAACATGCCCCGCGCCAGCATCGCGTCGTCCGCCGCGACCTGCTGGAGATTGTTGATCGGCCCCACCGGAATCCGGGCTGCGCGTAGCACATCGAGCCAATGACTTCGCGGCTTGCTCCGTAATAGCGACGCGATACGATCGACGATTTCAGACCGGCGCTGACGCCGTTCGGCGTTGCTCTGCAAGCCGGGCGTTCGGGCATAATCCGGATCGTCGACCGCCATCCAGAAGCGTTGCCACAGATTGTCGTTGCCGAGCGCCAGCACGATGGGATCGTCGGCGGTCTCGAACGCTTGATAGATCGCGATCACGCTATCAGTGCCGCCGGAGCGCGTCGGCAATTCACCTGAGCCGAGATAGGACATCAGACGGCACGACAGCAGCCGCGTCATCGAATCGACCAGCGCGACATCGATCACATGACCGTTGCCCGTCGTGCGGCGATCATACAACGCGGCGACGGCGGCAAACGCGGCGTCCTGTCCGGCAAGCATGTCAGCAGCAGGCGCGCCGACCTTTTGCGGATCGCCGCCGGCGGCGCCGGTGACGTCCATGATGCCGGAATAACCCTCGGCGATCAGGTCGTAACAGGTCCAGTCGGCGCGCTCGCCGGTCAGGCCGAAGCCCGTGATCGATACATAGATCAGATCCGGGCGCACCTGCCGCAGCGTGCCCGCATCCACCTTCAGCTTGCGCGCGACGCGCGGAGGCAGATTGACAAAAACCATGTCGGCCTGCCGGATCAGATCGTAGAGCAGCTTCAGGCCCGCCGCATCGGAGAAATCCAGCGCGACGCTTTTCTTGCTGCGATTGACCGCCGCGAACCACAGCGATTCACCGGCGAGGAATGGCGGCCCCCATGAGCGCGCATCATCGCCACCCGAGGGGCGCTCGATCTTGACGACCTCAGCACCCATGTCGGCCAGCAACATGGTGCCGGAGGGCCCCGCCACCGACGTGGTGAGATCGACCACACGAACGCCGGCCAGCAACTGAAAGCCGGAGCCGGGCGTCTTCAACGGCAACGCATCGCACGGCAGCGCCGATTGCGCAGCATCCAACGGACGATTTTGGGATTGAGAAGCCATCTACGGGACATCCCTGACAATGACTGCAGCCTTGCCCCGAATGCGTCCCTTCTCGATGAGTTCGAGCGCCGCAGGAAGTTTTTCGAAAGCGAAAGTTTGTGTGACGGGTGGACGCACCGCGCCGCTACACCAAAGCCGAAAGATATCCGCCTGTGCCTCGGCCATCCGCTCCGGCATCCGCTCGCGATAATCGCTCCATTGAAGGCCGCTGACGCTGATGTTCTTCACCAGCAGATAGTTGGCTTTGACGGAGGGAATGTCGCCGCCGGCAAAGCCGATGACGACCAGCCGCCCGCACCACGCCAGCGCGCGCAAGCCTGCGCTGAAGAACTCGCCGCCGACCGGATCGATGATTACATCGACACCACGGCCGTCGGTCGCGGCCAGAACCTGCGCGCGCAGATCGTCGCGCAGATTGGCGCCCCCGACATCGATCACCGCATCGGCGCCGTGAGCGCGAACGAATTCGACCTGGTCAGGTTTGCGAACGGCGGCCAGGACGCGCGCGCCGAACGCCTTCGCCAACTGCATCGACGCGATGCCGACGCCGCCGGCCGCACCACCAACCAGCACGGTTTCACCGGGGCGCAGCCCCGCGCGGTCAAGCAACGCGAAATAGGCCGTCTGGTAAACCAACCCCAATGCGGTCGCGTCGGCAAATCCCAGCCCGTCGGGCAAACGAAACGTGTCCGCAGCATTTACAACGGCCTGTTCAGCGAACGCACCATGTTCGAGCTGGCCCAGCACCCGATCTCCGAGCGCAAAGCCGGAGACGCCTACACCGATCGCGCGCACCGTGCCGGTCAGTTCCTTCCCAGGCACGAACGGGCGCGGGGGCAAGATCTGATAACGCCCGGATACGACCAGCACATCGGGAAAATTGATCCCCGCCGCCGCCACATCAACGACGATCTGGCCTTCGCCCGGCACGAGATCGTCGACCTCCTTCAGTTGCAAGGCGGACGGCGGGCCAAACTCGACGACCTGATATGCGCGCATCAGACCGCCTCCGTTTTCAGCCAGATTTCGGTTTGCGCGCCAAGTCGCGGCGCCGCCGGCGCCACCGGGCTACGGAAGCACGCCGCTATCGCGGTTGGCAGCGCGGGCACCGACGCTCCTTCGACTTCGATCTTGCGCGAGAACACGGCGCGCGCGGCGAAATGCGGATCGGCGACAGCCTCCTGCAGACTGGCGACGATGGAGCAACAGACGTCGTGTCCGTTGAAGGCTTTCACCCATGCGTCAGCGGAGCGTCCCGCAATGATGTCGGCGACCGCGCGTGTTGCTTCGCCGAGATCGGCTTTCGGATCGCGCAGCGCGGGCGCGAGCTCGATCAACTCGCAGAAATTATGCCAGAAGCGATCCTCGATCGGCGCGGCAGCAAGGTAGCGACCGTCCGACGTGCGGTAGATCTGATAACGCGGACTGCCACCGGTCACCAGCGCATCGCCGCCGCGCGGCCATTGCCCGGCAACGAATCCGTTTCCAAGCCCCCAATAAGCGAGCGGCAGGAGATTCTCTCCCATTGCTATATCGAGATAGGCACCCTCGCCGGTTCGATCGCGATGAAGAAGGGCAAGAAGGATATTGACCACGGCCGGATATGCGCCGCCTGCCAAATCCGCGACCAGCACCGGCGGCACCACCGGCGCGCCATCGCTGCCGCGGCTGAGCCCCAGGAGGCCGGCGTCCGCCATGTAATTGAGATCATGCGCGGCGACGGTCGATTTCGGGCCGCTCTGCCCCCATCCGGTGATCGCGCAATAGATCAGCCTGGGGTTGATCGCCCGCAATGCGTCATAACCGAAGCCCAGCCGGTCCATGACGCCCGGACGAAACTGTTCGACGACAACATCGGCCCGCGCAACCAGCGGCTTCAATCGCTCGAACGCATCTTTTGCCTTCAGATCGACGACGATGCTGTCCTTGCCGACATTCAGAAGCTGGAAATTCGTACTGTCGGCGCCGAGCTTGGGTTCGTAGCCGCGCATTTCGTCGCCGCTTCCAGCTCGTTCGATTTTGATCACCGTTGCGCCCGCCTCCGCCAGCATCAAGGTGGCTAACGGCCCCGGCAGCAGAGTGCTGAAATCCAGAACGAACATGTCTTGCAAGGGCAACCGTGTCATCTGCGCCGCCACTAGCTCGCAGCCGCCACCGGCCCGCGAATGGGCAGAGGCACCAGTTCTCCGCGTCGCACCCACAGCGTCAACTCGCGCTTGAGAATTTTCCCGCTCGCCGTGAGTGGGAATTCCTCCACTCGGGCGAAGTACTCTGGCATGTCGTATTTCGAGATTCCCTGCTCCCGCAAATGCCGCAGCAGCTCGTCCGGCTCGATCGTTCCGGACACCGCGATGCAGACGCGCTCACCCAATCGATCATCCGGCACCGGGAATGCGGCGACACGCCCGACATCCTTGTGCCGCACCGCCGCTGCTTCGATGTGAGACGGATAGATGTTGTGACCGCCACGAATGATCAGGTCCTTCAAGCGGCCTTCGATACGCAGGTTTCCGGCCTGATCCAGAACACCGAGGTCGCCCGATAGAAACCAGCCGTCCTTGTTGAAGCTGGACTCGGTGGCGCTCTGATTATCGAAGTACCCCAGCATCAGCGCGGCGCCACGACCGGCAATCTGCCCGACCTCACCGGCTTTGACCTCCTTGCCGGAATCCGCCGGGTCGAACAACCGCACCTCATAGGCGCGCCCGCCACGGCCGCAGGTCTGGACGATGACGTCAGCGGAGTCGTCCGGATGCGTGTATTGGTGCGACGAATTCTCGGTCATGCCGTAGATGTTCTGCGGCTTAACGCCCTGCTCGAGAAACGCCGCGGCGGTGACAGGCGGAATCGGCGACCCGGCCATGTAAAAGACGGAGACATCGCCCAGCCGTTGACCCGTCCGCTGCTGCTCGGCGAGAACGTCCATCGCGTGCGTCGGAACGCCGAGAACGTAAGTCGCTCCTGTCGCCTGAATCCAATCGATCCGGCTCATATGCGGCGGCGGATCGTCGGTGACAAAACGTCCGCCGATCACCAGCCATTGGGCGATCCCGACCCAGGCGATGTGATGCGACAGCGGCGACAGCGACAGCAGCACGGTTTCTGGACCGTGCCGCCAGTCGGTAACCAGATCGCGAGCGTTCGCAAGCAGCGTGTTGTCCGAATGCATGACGCATTTCGGCGAACCGGTGGTTCCCGATGTGAATGCCAGATACACAATCTTGTCCGGATCGCCGCAGGGCGGCGCGGCATTGATGGCGGGGCCCGGCAAGGTTTCCGGCGTATACACCATCTTCAGGTGCGGCAGCTTCACCAGCATCGCATCGAGATCGACGCGAGAGCGATCCGCGCCCCAGCCTGCCTCGGTCAGCAGCGCGCGGGCCGACAGCGACGACAGCAACTCAACGATCTCGGCACAGGTAAAGGTCTTGTGAAGCGAGGGATTGCAGGCGATGCCTTCCCGCGCACAGGCGAGGAACATGACGATCGCCTCGACGCGATTGGACATCCAGGTCGAAACACGATCTCCCCCGGTGAGACCGAATTCGCGCAGGTTACCGGCAACGCCGTTCACCCACTCGCGCAGTTCGGACCAGGTCACCGAGCGACGTCCATCCTGAAGTGCAACATCGCTTGGGCGCTCATCGGCGTGCTTGCTGAGGAGACCGTAGAGGGTTTCATCCCTCCAAAGTCCCTGCTGGTAATAGCGCCGCGCATCTGCTGGGGAGTGAAGCGTGAGGAATGGTCGCATGTCGATCTCATCGAGTGTCGCATCGCGCCGTGATGCTTGATTTTGGATACGCAACTTGCGTGCCAGTCGTTGTCCTTGATCTCACTGACCCAAATCACGAGGTTTCAGGGGACTTCAAAGCAGGTGTGAGGACATGAAGTGTATTTCGCCAACAATCGATGTCCTTGCATCCAACACAAGGTCATGTTGAAGTGTCCTCGACGCGGACACAAGAAATGTCGACAGAAACTCAGATTGCTGGCGTTGCTTTCCTCAACAGTGAGGGACAAGCCGTCTTCTCGACCGGCCTTGGCTCTGATCCTCGGATCAGGGCACTGACCGCCGATCGCGTATGGATGGGCGAACTTCGAGAGGTCCGTCTGACAACACTCAATCTGGACCGTCACGCCTATGCTATTCTGCTTGCGGCGACGGAATCAGGAGAGCTTCTGGTTATCAGCCGCGCCCCGGGCGATGCTTTGCTGCATTTCATCGGAAGCGTCAGCTTTGCATGGGACATCATCCAGTATCTGCTAACGGATCCCTTCGACGCCATGACGATCGTCGATGACGAGGCGCATCTTGTCTACATATCGCCGATCCACGAAGCATTTTTCGGTCTGAAGCTCGGCGAAGGAAACGGCCAGCCCGTCGAACAAGTCATCGAGAACACCCGCCTTCACGAGGTCGTCACGACCGGAAAAGCTGAAGTTGGCGCGATTCAACGTATGCAGGGCGCCGAACGCGTCGTC
>Ga0209952_1003935_pt1 | contig 9988 bp, 14 predicted proteins | sample ThiBiot_750_biof_2_FD_183951 | JGI IMG/M metagenome (GOLD analysis project Ga0209952, IMG submission 183951) | Wastewater bioreactor microbial communities from Cape Town, South Africa - Thiocy_cont_750_biof (SPAdes) | ecosystem: Engineered > Bioreactor > Thiocyanate-remediating >...
TCTTCAAAAAGATGCAGATCGTGCGCGGCTGCGACGCCAAGCGCAACACGCTGGTCTACATGGTCTACTCCGACAAGCTGATCGACGGTTCGCCGAAGAATTCCACCTCGTCGGTGCCGATCATGCCGTGGGGCGCAGCGGACACCGCCGTGCAGAAGTGCGGTGATTTCTTCAAGTAGCGTCTGGTGTCGAAGCTGACACGCGTTCTGCCGTTGAAGCGACGTCGAGCCGCGACGCGAAAACGCCTAACCCGATGGATTATGTGACGGACCGCAACCAGGCCGAAAAGGCTTCGATGCTGGGCTGCTCGTGATGATGCGGGGCGTGAACGACGTAAAAGCCGTAGCCCGGAAGCGACAGATCGTGAGCTTTGACCAGAGCGCCGCTCTTGAGTTCACGACCGACGACAACGTCGCTGAAGATCGCGATGCCTTCACCCGCTGCCACGGCATCGATCGCGTGCAGTTCTTCCCTGAAACTCAAATCCCACGCCTTATTGGTCTCGGGAATGTTGGGATCGATGGATCGCGCGGTCGCAAGCCAGCGCGACCATGTCGGCGCGTCGCGATCACGATTCATCCAATCGAAGTGGATCAACGGGTAGTGTAACAGATCGGCGGCGCGCTCGATCCGCCGTCCTGCCGACGCCAACAGTTCGGGACTGCACACCGGAAAGAATGTATCGCGGAAAATCTCCTTGCCGCTGAGATCGAGCGGCATACGCCGCGCGTAGCGAATGGCGACGTCGGCTTCTCCGGCGCGCAGATCCAGCACCGCATCGGTGCCGATGATCTCCAACGGAATCTTCGGATAGGCCTCGCGCCACTTCGGCAATCTCGGCACCAGCCAGCGGCTGGCAAAAGCATTGGGACTTGTCACGCGCAGGCGCTTGTGACTGATCCGTGGGGATGCAGTGGCAACCGCGCTGGCGAACAGATCGAAACCGCTTCGGAGCGCCGGAAACAGCCGCTCGCCCGCACTCGTCAGTTCAAGAGGACGTGGGCGACGGCGAAACAGCGGCTGGCCGCAGATGTCTTCGAGAATTCGAATCTGATGACTGATCGCGGTCGGCGTCACACCGAGTTCGTCGGCGGCATTGCGGAAGCTCATGTGCCTTGCGGCAGCCTCGAAGGCGCGAAGGGACCCCAATGGCGGAAGCTTTCGCATCGGGCAATCGTAGATGAGTTCAGCTCATCTGGCGACTGAGAAATTCGATTTTGCCAGCAATCGGGGGCCATGAGACGCTTCCTGCCGTCAGAGCCGCGTCGCAGCGGCAAATCGGGAGGCCGCCATGAATATGACCAGCCTTACTGAGCGACACGACAATGAAGGGACCCTGCCAGCGTCCGATACCGCCGCCCTGAGACAGGCGGTGAGGGGCGAGGTGGTTATCCTCGGCGACGTGGCCTACGACCAGGCAAGGAAGGTCTGGAACGGTATGGTCGACCGGCGCCCGGCCGCCATTGTCTATTGCGCCGGCTCCGACGATGTCGCCGCGGCGGTCAATTTTGCGCGGTCGCGATCCCTGCTGGTGGCCGTACGTTCCGGCGGTCATAACATTGGCGGCGCTTCGGTGTGCGATGGTGGGCTTGTTATCGATCTCTCGCGCATGAAGCAGATCGAGGTCGATCCGAACAACCGGACGGCGCGGGCACAGGCGGGTCTCAATCTCGGCGAGTTCGATACCGCAACCCAGGCGCACGGCCTTGCAACGACGATGGGCGTCAACGCCGACACTGGCATCGCCGGACTGACGCTCGGCGGCGGCTTCGGCAAGCTCGGCCGCAAACACGGGCTATCCTGCGACAACCTCATCTCGGTCGAGATCGTCATGGCGGATGGTCGATTGTTGCGGGCGAGCGCTGCCGAACATCCGGATCTGTTCTGGGCCATCCGTGGCGGTGGCGGCAACTTCGGAATTGTTACGACCTTCGAGTACCGGCTGTTTCCGGTCGGCCCGATGTTGTTGTCCGGCTCGGTCGTGCATCCGTATGATCGCGCGCGGGATGCCATGCGCTTCTACCATGCGTTCGCGAAGGCTTCTCCCGACGAACTGAGCCTGGATGCGGCGCTGGTGACCATGCCGACGGGCGAACGCGTCCTCGGCATTTCGGCCTGCTATATCGGCCCGATCGACGAAGGTGAGCGCGTCGTCAAATCGCTGCGCGCGCATGGCGCTCCGCTACAGGATGACATCGCGCCGCGTGCCTACGTCGACATCCAGTCCGCCGGCGATCCGCTTTTCCCACGCGGCCGCCGTTACTACTGGAAGGCGCAATTCCTGCGCGAACTGTCCGACGCGGCGATCGATACGCTCCTGACGTCGTACGCAACCGCGCCGGCGGAATCGCTGCTTGTGCTGCAACAGGTCGGCGGTGCGATCGCGCGTGTTCCGGCCAATGCCACGCCTTACGTCAACCGTGACGCGGCATACGATTGCTTTCCGATCTCGATCTGGGACGATCCGGCGGAGGACGCGGCGCATATTCGCTGGGCGCGCGGGTTGTGGGACGCGATGCGGCCCTTCTCGACCGGCGGCGTTTACGCCAACAATCTCGGTGACGAAGGGATGGAACGCATCGAGGCGGCCTACGGCGAGAACTACGCGCGGCTGCTCGCGCTCAAGACCAAATACGATCCGACCAATTTCTTCCGGCTGAACCAGAACATCAAACCGGCAGAAGCGGTGCGGCAATCGGCCTGACGAAAATTGCCGCCACATCTGCCCGTGAGGCGTGGAAAATCGAGATTGGTTTCGTTGCAGGGGGTGCGATGAAACAAATCCCTCGAACCACGACATCGTTTTCTGCGACCCATGCAAAACGTCCGAAACGCCGGGCGCTTATTGGTCGCCGCAACGAGCAGCGAACAAGGCTGCCGGCGTCGAACGCACGGGAGCCTCAGATGCGCACGTTCAGCTTTCTATTCGCCTTCGCGGTGTTTCTGGTTGGACCTTGCATGGCAGGGTCGTCGGCCGAACATGCGGCACACATCGGCACCTTCAGCTACAGCGGCACCCCGGTCGCGGGCCCCGCGTCCGCGCTGGTGATGGCGGCGCGGTGAGCGAGATCAGCGCCGCGCGCCCTGGCGCGAGACGCATGTGATGCGGCGGACCACGCCGGCGCTCGAGAGCTGGGCGCCGGTCACTTCCTTGATCTGTCCGGTCGGGCAGGTGCCGTCATCGACGAGGATGCGCTGGCCGAGCCGCAGATCGACGATGTCCCGCTCGCTCGAAACCTGTTCGGCGCGGACATTCGTGGCGCTTCCTAGCAGCGTCAAACCGCAGACGAGGCCGAGCCCCATACCGATCATCGTCAGTTTCAGCGGGCGCATCGAAGCCATCACTTGTTCTGGATTTTCAGGCCGTCCTTGCCGATGTTGATCTGCACGCCATCGGGCTGCTTGCTGTCCTGATACTGCTTGTAGCCGAGCACGGCGACGACTGCGATGAGCAGGCCGATGACGAACATCAGCACGTTACGGTTGATGGACATCTTTCCTCCGCGTTGGAACATCCAGGGTCTGTTTCAACTGCGTTGAATCAGACCCTTCGCTTATCTTTTTGTTCGCATGATCTTTTCCGAAAACCGGTTTCCACTTTTCGGGATCATGCTCGAGCGGAGCTGAGTCTATTGGCCCTTATGCGATTCTGGTAGGCCCGATATCCCGCGACAACCCCCACCGGAATATGGTTTGATGGAACCCGTGAGCGGATGTGACGTGCCGCCAGTGCCAATCGACAGGGGGAACCATGAGCGCCAACGACAACAAGAAACGCATTCTCGATGCCGTCGATGCCGGTTTCGACGCTCAACTGGAAACCACCAGGCAACTCGTCGCCATCCCCAGCACGCGCGGCGCGGAAGGGCCGTGTCAGGACCTGATCGGCGACCTGTTGCGCGCGCGCGGCTATGAGGTCGACGACTGGCATATCAATGTCGACGATCTGAAGGACCTGCGCGGCTACGGCCCCATCGAACATGATTTTTCCCGCGCCCGCACCGTGGTCGGCACCTATCGGCCGGCGCGCGAAGCGGGCAAGTCGCTGATCATCCAGGGCCATTGCGACGTGGTGCCGGCGGGGCCGCTGGACATGTGGGAGACGCCGCCGTTTCAACCGACCATCAAGGATGGCAGGATGTACGGCCGCGGCGCCTGCGACATGAAATCCGGCACCATTGCCGCGCTCTACGCGCTCGATGCGATCAAGGCCGCGGGCTTGCGGCCGACCGCGCGGATTCACTTCCAGTCGGTGATCGAGGAGGAGAGCACCGGGGTCGGCGCGCTCTCGACCATCCAGCGCGGCTATCGCGCCGACGCCTGCTTCATTCCGGAGCCGACCGACGGCGAGCTGATCCGCTCGCAGGTCGGCGTGATCTGGTTCCGCATCCGCGTGCGCGGCTTCCCGGTGCATGTGTTCGAGGCGGGCGCGGGCTCCAACGCGATCATGGCCGCCTATCATCTGATCCATGCGATGGAGAAGCTCGAAATCGAGTGGAACAAGCGCGCGGTCAACGACAAGCACTTCAAGGACGTCAATCACCCGATCAACTTCAATCCGGGCATCATCAAGGGCGGCGACTGGGCTTCCAGTGTGCCGGCATGGTGCGACGTCGATTGCCGGATCGCGGTGCTGCCGGGTTGGTCGATCGCGGAATGCCAGAAGGAAATCCTCGCCTGCATCGCCGATGCCGCGCGCGATCACCGCTTCCTGTCCAACAACCCGCCGCAGGTGGAGTGGTCCGGCTTCCTGTCGGAAGGCTATGAACTCACCAACTCCGCCGCGCCGGAAGCGGCCTTCGCCAAGGCGTTCGATGCGGTCTATGGCGGCGCGGTGCCGGATCGCGCCTTCACGGCGCTGACCGATACGCGGTTCTACGGCCTCAACGCCGGCATTCCGAGCCTGTGCTTCGGCGCGTCGGGCGCGGCGATGCACGGCTTCAACGAATACGTCGATCTGGAGTCGCTGCGAAAATCTACCAAGGCGACGGCGCTGTTCATCGCCGAATGGTGCGGCGTCGAGGCGCTATAGATCAGGATCGCAGGGCGGCGACGATGGCATCGAGGCCGTCGGTCAGCGCGGCTGGTCCCGGTTGCAGGATCAGCGGCGACTTGATCTCGACGATACGGTTGTCGCGCACCGCCGGGATCGTGGCCCACCCCGGACGCTGCCGGATTTTGTCGGCAACGACCTTCTTGCCGCACCATGAGGCGAGGATGACGTCGGGCGCGGCGGCGCGCACCGCGTCCGGATCGAGGATGCGATCCCTCGCCGCCTTCCGCGAACGGAGCGCGGTGAAAATATCCTCGCCACCGGCGATCTCGATCAATTCCGACACCCAGCCGATGCCGCCGATCAGTGGATCGTCCCACTCCTCGAAATAGACCCGCGGACGCGGCTTGCCGTGCGCCGCCGCGGCGATGGCCGCGAGCCGCTGCTCGTATTGCGCGGCAAGGCGGTCGGCCGGAGCAGGAGCGCCGATCAACGCGCCGACTGTCCGGATCATCGCCAGGATGCCAGCGATGTCGCGCTGATTGAACGCATGAACCGCGACCCCGGCGCGGATCAGTTCGGCAACGATCTCTGCCTGCAAATCGGAAAACGTGAAAACGAGATCGGGTTCGAGCGCCAGGATCTTCGGCACGTCGGCGGAAATGAAGGCTGAAACGCGCGGCTTCTCGCGGCGTACCTGTGGAGGGCGTATGGCATAGCCGGACACGCCGACGATGCGGTCCTGCTCGCCAAGCAGGTATAACGTCTCCACCGTTTCCTCGGTGAGACACACGATGCGGCGGGGCGGAAACTGACGCATAGGGCGCATATGCCCGATGAACAACGGGCTTGTCATCGGTGAATTCGGATGGTCACCTTTACCGCAAAACCGACGGCCTGCCGCAACGACAAAACGGGAGACGAAACGTGACCCTGCTCGACAAGATCAATGCGATGAAGATGCCGTTCGCCGAGTTGAAGGGCGTCACCTTCATTGAGGCCGAGCCGGAGCGGGTGGTGGCGCGGATGCTGGTGCGGCCGAATCTCTGCACGCTCGGCCATACGATCCACGGCGGGGCGGTGATGGCGTTCGCGGATTCGGTCGGCGCGGCGGCAACGGTCATCAACCTGCCGGCGGAGGCCAAGGGCACCACCACCATCGAAAGCAAGACCAATTTCGTCGGCGCGGCGAAGGAGGGGACCACGATCACCGCCACCGCAACGCCGGTGCATCGCGGCCGTCGCACCCAGGTCTGGCAGACCCGAATCGAGGGCGAGGACGGTAAGTTGGTAGCCGTGGTCACGCAGACCCAGATGATTCTGTGACAGAATTCAAATAATATTGTGAATCAAAATTCGTTTGGTGGACGGCATCGGCGGATGAAGATTCAAGGTTTTCATAACGATTTGTTGTGGTTAATGATTTGGCCGCGACACCCTGCCGCAATTTACGACAAATTTGCCTCTTGAAAGCATGGTGCAACGCACAATATCCAAGGTCTAGGGAAGACGCCTCCTGGAAGGGCACTGCCAACAAAGGAGACTGGATTATGCGCGACGATACCATCGCGATCGGCCTGCCTGGCGTTATCAGGCGACTGGATCGGCAGGAGATGCCGTTGCTGCGCGAACATCTGCTGCGTCTGGACACCGAGAGCCGGCACGACCGGTTCAACGGCTTTGCCGACGAAAGTTTCATCGAGCGCTACGCCGCCAAGTGCGCGACCGACGGCACCATCGTCATCGCCTATCTCGAGGGCGGCGAAGTGCTGGCCGCGGCGGAGCTTCATCCGGCGGACGGCGACAACAGCCCGCTTCCCGAAGTCGCGTTCAGCGTCGAGCGCAAGGTGCGTCGCATGGGGGTGGGCAGCGTGCTGTTCCGTCGCCTGATCGCCGAGGGCAAGCGCAAGGGCTATGACAGCCTGCGCATCACCACCGGCGCGCAGAACGAAGCAATGCGTTCGCTCGCCAACAAGTTCGGCGCGCACCTGACGTTCCGCCATGGCGAATCGACGGGCGAGATCGACCTGCGCCAGCAGCCTGTGACGGCCGCAGCGCGCTTCAATCCCGCCGACGTGTTTGCTGCGCCGGCCGCCTTCGCGCAGGCCGTCGCCCGCTTCAATCGCGATTACTGGAAGTGGTGGTTGCGGATGTCCGGCTGGCGGCCGCCGATTGCAGGGGCGGGGCGGTAACAAGGGACAAGTCGGGTTACCGCCGTGCGGACGCGGTGGTAACCTTGATTGGAAAGGCTAATACCAACGCCATACTTGTCGGTGCCGCGCGAAGGGCGCAACATCACGGCATTTCATGACTTTGCTCTGTTATTGCCGTGGCCCAGATTTTTTATTTCGACGCGTATGCCAACCGAATCCTGATTGGCCTTACTCTCGCGGAAACGCGTGAGTTGGAGGCGCTTGAGTGCGCCACGCCGTCGCTGTCCGATTGGAACGCCTACACCCTGCAACCGGTATCTAATGCCGAGAAGCGGTGGGCATATCTCTCCCAGAAACACATCGACGCGACGACGCACAGGACGCGATTGCGTCGCGTCCGTGCGAAGCCGGATTGATTACATTCCGGGGCGGCGATCGTTGCCGAAGCGGCGAACGGTGCGGCGCTCGACCACGACGGTGCGCTGTGCGCCCGGTTCGCCGGCGATCACCTGCTGCGTGCGGGCGCGGGCCGCGGTGCGGCTGGCCTTGCGCACTTCGGTCTGAACAGTTGCAAGCGGCAGGCCCATCAGAGAGGCAGCGATTTCGGCCTGCTCGTCGGCGTTGTCGGTGATGCCCATGGCCGCAAAAATGGCCTCGTCCAAGGTCGGCGGATCGCGCCGCACCCGACGGGCACCATACTTGGTCATCCAATTGTCGCTCATCGTCCGTCCGCCTCTGAATCGTCCCGCAGAGGATACCGTAGAAAATGGTGCGATGCAATATATGCAGCGCCGCAAAGCTGCCATGCAACGTATGGAACCCGTCGGAGATTCGGTCCGCACGGCTAAATGGACGGCAATTGAGACGAGGGGCGGGCGTTCCCGAAAACAACAGCAGGTTTTAGAGTTTTTCGATGCGGGTTGCGTCATAGATGTCGATCGGGGTCGCTTCGGCCGCGAGCGATTGCAGTGTCTTGACGAAGTCGCGTGAGGCGCGGACCCCGAAGTGGGTCAGCAGCGCCGCACGATCGGCCCAGCGCTCCATAAACACCAGCCGTAGCGGATTCTCGCTGTCGATATGGACCGCATGGGACATGCAGCCGGGTTCGGTGCGGGAGCGGCGGACGTGTTCGAGGCTGAGCTTGAGGCATTCATCGAACGTCTCGGGGCGGGCCGTGACACTGCCGGTGACGAGGATCATGTCTCTCTCCCTGGTTGTTGGCCCATGGGGCTCAGACCCGCCCGGCCACCGGCAACAGCGCGCCGGTTACGGCGCTGGCGGCATCGCTGGCCAGGAACAGGATGACCGCCGCCAGTTCGTCGAGCCGCACCCAGGCGCTGAAATCGCTGTCCGGCATGTCACGGCGATTGGCAGGCGTATCGATGGTCGAGGGCAGCACGGCGTTGACGGTCACCTTGCCCTTGAGTTCGGCGGCAAGCGCCTCGGTCAGCCGATGCACGCCGGCCTTGGAGGCAGCATACGGCCCCATACCCGCGCCCGCGCGCAGCGCGCCCATTGCGCCGACATTGACGATGCGCCCGGCGGACGACTTCACAAGATGCGGAATTGCCGCGCGCGAGGCGTTGAGCGCGGTGAGGAGATTGATGGCGTGGAGCCGCGACCATGTCGCGGGATCGCCGTCCGCGACCGTCTCATAGGCAAAGGCGCCGGCGACATTGATCAACCCGTCGAGTTGCCCGAAGTGCCGCGCCACGGCGTCGACGGCGGCGGCGGCTTGCGTCGCATTGGACAGATCGACGCCACCGGCGCGAAACAGCTCGGCGGTTGGTGGTGTCGTGCTGGCGGCATGATCGATGGCGCCGACGCGATCGCCCCGCGCGCGCAAGGCCGCGACCACGGCGGCGCCCAGCGCGCCCGATGCACCTGTGACGACGACGACTTTTCCACCCATGGTGACTCTCCAATTCGGCCGCTAAAGTTTTCCGGATATTTATAAGCGAACTTCAGAGAAGTCTCGCTAGGCTACCATCTCTCCGTTCTGGAGCTTGGGACATAGCCATGTTGCGGGATTTGCCGGATCACGGTTTACCGCTTGTTCAGCTTAAAGAGCTGCGGCGGGATATGGTCGTCGCTTTACAGAAGCGCAAAGGCGCGGTGACCACGGAAGAGCTGATGCGCATCGCCGCGGTGCAGGCCGCGATTTCGGCGTTCGAGGACGTTATCGCCGACCTCGACGCCGAACTGGAAGCCGCCGCGTAAATCCTTATCACCGCACCTGCCGGAATTTGCCGGGCGCGACGCCGGTTTCGCGCCGGAACATGCGGTTGAAATAACCCGCATCGGTGTAGCCGAGCAGCGCCGCGATCTCCTTGATGCTGAGCGACGAGAACGTCAGGTAGCGTTTGGCTTCCAGCAACAGCCGCCGCTCGATCACTTTCAGCGCCGACGCGCCGAGCACCGATTGGCAGATCCGGTTGAGATGCGGCGGCGTGATGCCGAGCGCGCTGGCATAGAAGCTGATCGGCCGATGATGCCGGTATTCGCGCTCCACCAGGTGATGAAACGCCTGCGCGTGGCGCTGCGAACGTCCGCCGCTGTGTTGCGCCGGTTCGGTGGTGGCGAGCACCGCGCGATAGATCGCCGCCAAGGTCGAGCCGATCCGCGCGCGCATGGCGATGGCGCGGCCCGGCGCCCGCAGATCGGCTTCGGCGATCAGCGCCGCGATCTCGCGGCCGGCCTGCGCGATTTCCTCGCTCTCGCCGTGCAGGATGTGCGGCCGTCGCAAACACGTATCGACCTCCGGCGCCTGCGCCAGCGCCTCGCGGACATCGCGTTCGAACAGCGTGACAACCACACCCTCGACGTCCGGCGAAAAGACGTA
>Ga0209952_1003936_pt1 | contig 9987 bp, 9 predicted proteins | sample ThiBiot_750_biof_2_FD_183951 | JGI IMG/M metagenome (GOLD analysis project Ga0209952, IMG submission 183951) | Wastewater bioreactor microbial communities from Cape Town, South Africa - Thiocy_cont_750_biof (SPAdes) | ecosystem: Engineered > Bioreactor > Thiocyanate-remediating > Anaerobic-Aerobic...
CGTTGTAGCCGAAGAACATCATCTCGCCGGTGACGGGATCGACCTTGGGATGCGCGGTGAACGGTCCGGCGATGCGGCTGTCGTAGTTGCAATAGCCGCGTGTCGTCAGCGTTGCCGGGTCGATCTCGGTCGGCAGGTGGCCTTCCTCCAGCGCGAGCAGGCGGCCGGCGTGCGAGATGATGTTGGTGTTGGCGACGCCGCTGTCGTTGCACGAAGTCTGCGGCGCGTCGCGCAGCTTGATGGGGCCGAAGCCGGCGAAGATGGCACGGCCGGCATCGTGCTCGGCGAGCCACTTCGGCGTGCGGACCCAGCGATTGCGATAGCTGGCGCGGCCGTCCTCAAGATGAAACGCGTGCAACATGCCGTCGCCGACGAACCAGTGCGCGCCGGGCACGTCGAATTGCGGATTGGGGCCGTTGCGATAAAGCGTGCCGTTCAATTCGCGCGGCAATTCGCCCTCGATCTTGAGGAACGGCGCATCGCACTCCATCGGGATCGGCGCGAGATTGTTCAATTCGGCGGCAGCATCGGCTTGGGCCACGGGCATCTTCCTCCGGTTAAATATCTTGACGATGTAAAGATAAGCTAAAGGGAAGTCGTCGATCTCGTCAAGCGAAATCTTTACAGTGTAAAAATGCCGTTCTATAAGAAGCGCATGGCACACAAGACTGCATCTCGCCGCAAGCCGTCCGCGACTGACGGCGTGGCTTCACGACCGGCAACGTCGCGCGCCGCGAAGCTCTCCGCCAAGACCTCGATGAAGCCCGCGCCCGTGGCGAAAGCCTCACGCAAGGCGAAAACGGCCACGCCCTATCACCATGGCGACCTGCACGATGCGCTGCTCAAGGCGGCTGAAACCATCCTGGAGCGTGACGGTCTCACCGGCCTGACGCTGCGCGCGGTGGCGCGCGAGGCGGGCGTGTCGCACGCGGCGCCGGCACATCACTTCCGCGATCTCGCTGGGCTTGTCAGCGAACTGGCGGCGATTGGTTATCGTCGTTTCGGCGCGGCGATGAATGACGCGGTCGTGCCGGGACGGTCATGGGCGGAGATCGGGCTGGCGCGCGCGCATGCCTATCTCGATTTCGCCCGCGCGTACCCGGCGATGTATCAACTGATGTTCCGCGCCGAGCGCCTCGACATGAGCAATCCGGTGCTGAAGGAGGCAGCGAACGCATCCTTCGCCGGATTGGTGCAGGCCGTGGGCGAGGGACGCGGTGAGGCGGTGGCGAGTGAGGCGTTGACACTCGCACAGGCGGCGGATGCCGCGCGCGCATGGTCGCTGATGCACGGCTTCTCGACGCTGCTGCTCGACGGCCGCCTGTCCGATATCCTCGAGCGATTGCCGGCGGGTAGCACCGTTGATCAATTGCTCGATGTAATGCTGCGAAGCGGCGGGCCGCTCGGCCCGCGCGCTTGCTAATGCGTTAGTTTATCGCGCCAGCCCAAGCGCTGTGGCGCGGCCGCTGTTACCCACGACAGATACCTTGTCCTTGGCGCAATCGAAGGTTTTCGCCAGCCGGTCGGCCGCATCGCGTGCCACCTCGTTGGCGTTGGGATTGGCTTTCACGTCGATATAGGCGACGTGGCACACCGCGCCGGGCGGCAAGCGCGTCACCACCAGCATTTGCGCTGAGTGCGGACGTCCGTCCTTGTCGGTGTCATCGTTGTCGGCGAGATACCAGCGCTGAATGGTGGCAAACGGTTTGCCCGCGCCGTCGCGGCGCCATTCGATTGTGTCGCCGGTGTAGTTGAACGGGCCGAAGCTCTGACCTGTCGCCGGTTCCTTCTCCGCCTGCTTCGCCGTGCGGCCAATGGAAACGGTGCGGCGCAGGTCATCTTCCTGCACCCGCACGATCAGGCCATCGATGCCTTTGCAGATCGTCGCGTTGGCACCGCAATCCTTTTCCGCGGTCGATGTATAGGCGCTGCTGAATGTTTCAGCGCGTGCGGGAATTGCGAGCAGGCCGCCGGCGATGGCGAGGCTCACGATCAGCGGACGAAGGCGGCGCGTGAAATGCGGAAAGGCTGTGATCATGGGCGTTGGACGGCTGCAAGCTGGGGAAGGTTCAAGGCTGCTCGGCGAAAGACCTGACATTCCGACGAAAATTGCGATAAAAGGCCGACTCACGGCACCTCCGCCGCGTCAGAGCCTGCATTATTCGAATCATGCCCGCTATATCCTCCGATAAGCCCTATCGCATTGGCCGCTCCAAGACCGGACTGGGCCTCTTCGCCACCAAGCCGATCAAGAAGGGAACGAAGATCATCCGTTATTTCGGCCCCATGCTGGATTGCCGGAAGGAGAAGGATGACGCGATCGAGAACAAGTATCTGTTCCAGATCAACGGCCGCTGGACCATCGACGGTTCGGTGCGCAAGAACATCGCGCGCTACATCAATCACTCGTGCCGGCCGAATGCGGAGTCCGATGTCAGCGCCCGCAAGCGCACCGTGCACATCCGCGCCATCAAGAACATCGCGCCGGGCGAAGAGATCAATTACGATTACGGCACGGAATACTTCAAAGAATATCTGAAGCCGATCGGCTGCAAGTGCGACTCTTGCGAACGCAAGCGCGCCAAGCAACGTGCGGAAGCACGCGCCGCGAAAACCTCCACGGCGAAACCCGCTGCCAAGGTGAAGAAGGCCAAGGCCGCAAAGCCGGCCGCGAAAGCCAAGAGCAAGGTGGCTTCGGTGTCCAGCAAAAGCCGCGCGCCGAAAGCGGCTTCGAACAGACGTGCTGGCGCTAAATCAGCGGCCCCCGCGAAAGCATCGCCGAAGAAGCGCGCACGGGCGGCCTGACACGCGCGACCGGGGGCTCCTTCGTGGTGGTTCTCGCGGCGCGATGACGCCTGCGGCGTTTGTTCTGGCCGCGCGAAAACCATGACCTCGCAGGTAATGGAACGGCGGATGGTGGCCTGCTAGGCTCTCGCCATGAACAGTCAGCTTTCCACCGTGCGGACGGCCGCCGCTGGGCCCATCCATGTCGGCGAACATTTGCGGCAATGGCGGCAGCGCCGCCATCTCAGCCAGCTCGATCTGGCGGGCGAGGCGGACGTCTCCGCCCGTCATCTCTCCTTCGTTGAAACCGGCCGTGCCGCGCCTTCGCGCGACATGGTGTTGCGTTTGGCCGAACGTCTCGATGTGCCGCTGCGCGAGCGCAATGTGCTGCTGGTCGCGGCCGGCTTTGCGCCGGCCTTTCCGCAGCGTGGCCTCGACGATCCGGCGCTGGCCTCGGCACGCCAGGCGGTCGATCAGGTGCTCAAGGCGCACGAACCCAATCCAGCTCTGGCGGTCGACCGGCATTGGAATCTGGTGGCGGCCAATCAGATGGTCGGCGCGCTGCTGGACGGCGTCGCGCCGCATCTGCTGGCGCCGCCGGTCAATGTCTTGCGTCTCAGCCTCCATCCGGAGGGGCTCGCGCCGCACACCGTCAATCTGGCGGAGTGGTGCGCGCATCTCTTGGAGCGGCTGCATCGCCAATGCGAGGCGACGGCCGATCCCGAATTGTTGAAGCTCTATCAGGAACTGAAAACCTTCCCGATTCCGGCGCGGCAGCGCCCGGTGAGCAGCGCCGCTGTGGCGATCCCGTTCCAGTTGTGCCGCGACGGTGCGGTATTGAGTTTTATCTCGACAACCATGGTGTTTGGCACGCCGGTCGATATCACCTTGTCGGAATTGGCGATCGAAACCTTCTTTCCGGCCGACGAGGCGACCGTCGCCAGGCTGAAGGACATAGCCGATCACCGCAATTAGCGCCTTGCGGCAACCTGGGTCGGCTGATTAGGTCTAGACCTTGCAGAGCAAGGAGGCTCACCATGAGCGCGATCAAGCCGTTGACCCTCGATATCGTGTCCGATGTCGTGTGCCCGTGGTGCTATATCGGCAAGCATCGCATCGAGAGCGCGCTGGCGCTGGTGACCGACGTGCCAGTAGAGGTGCGCTGGCGTCCGTTCTTCCTCAATCCTTGGGTCCCGCGCGAAGGCATCAGCCGCGACGAATATCTGACGACCAAATTCGGTTCGGTGGAAGCCTATGGCAAGATCGCATCACGGGTGGTCGAGGCGGCGAGCGAGGAGGGGCTGGTGTATCGGCCCGATCAGGTCAAGCGCCAACCCAATACGCTCGATTGTCATCGCCTGATCCATTGGGCGGGGCGCGATCCGTCCGGCGACAAGTCGGCCGCGGTCAAGCAGCGGCTGATGGAGTTGTACTTCCGCGACGGCGGCGACCTGACCGATCCAGATGTTCTGGTGCAGGCGGCGGCCGATTGCGGCATGGATGCCGCGACGGTTCGTCAGCGTCTTGCCACCGATGAAGATGTCGAGGTGGTGACGGCGCAGGCGCAGGAAGCGGCCGATAAAGGCATCGGCGGCGTGCCGACCTATGTGTTCGCCGGCAAGTATGCCGTGTCCGGGGCGCAGCCGCCGGAGCAGTTGGCACGCGCGATCCGTCAGGTGTCGGCAGAGGTCAATGCGGAAGCGGCAGAGTAACTCGCCCAATCCTCTGCGTTCCGATTGTTAGAATGACGGCGTGCGCCGGTTGCGAACCGGCCGCAGGCGCCGGACTGCGTCGCGCAGACGACCTCGCGCCGTCATTGCAGCATGAGCGAGCGTCACCGTCGGATCGCGCCGATACAGCGGCAGCAACACATCGCCGATCCTCAGCCGTCCGCGCCAGATCGGCTCGATCATGGTGTGGCCGGCATTCGCGGTGGAGTCGGCCGTGGCGATGAAGGGGTCGGCACAGAGGTGGCGCGTCAGGTCCAGTGTGAGTTGCACACCCGGCGAGAATTTCGCGAACGCCTCGTCGATGCCGATCTTGAAATAGAAGGCGCGGTTCTGATGGCGGACAACGATCGCCGCGGCGATGGGTGTTGCACCCGCGCGGAGCGAGACGATCTCACACCCGCCGGTTTTCGCCAGCATCGGTGCGGCGGTGCGGACAAAGCGGCTGTCGCCGGCGCGTTGCAGCAGCGCCGTGCCGCGTTCGCCCTTCCATCCGCTCGCCTCCAGCGTCAGAAAAGTTTCGAGCGCGCTGCCGACCTCTTCGGGTGTCCGCGCAACGTCGAAGCTGACCGGGCCGTGATCGGCGAGGCGGCGCCGTTGCCGACGCAATTCCTTCAGCTTTCGTGCGCCCAAGGCGTCCCGCAACAGCGCATCGGCGTCCCGCGTCGCATCGAGGCAGGCGCGCGCATGGGCGCTGATGAGGCGCGGTTGAAGATGGTCGCGGGCGAGAGCGGCGGCAAAGGCCGCCAGCGCCTTGCCGTCGAGCGTGACGTCGCGCAGCAGCAACGCGCGCGCTCCGGCGTCACGGGCATGATTCAGAAGCGAAGCTGCGGCTTCAATCGACGCGCCGCGATCCAGCAGCGGCGTGCCGAGGGTGCCGTAAGGATCGGCACTGACCAGAACGGGCAGGGGAAGGCGGTAGGCCTGCCACAGAGAAACCACCGGTACGAGACCGTTCAACACGGGGGGCGAACTGTTGTCGGCCGCCAGCGTGCTCCAGGCCGTTAACGCCGATGCGCCGGTGCGGCCATTGGCGTAGGCATCGACCGCGCGTTCCCAATCGGCCAAATAGTAACCGTTCGGCTCGATGGCGCTTCCGGCGAGATTGTTCCATTGAGCGTGGGACACCGAGGCGAGCGGCATCAGCGCATGCGTCGGCAATGCGTGACGACCGGCTTTCGCCGTGTCGGCGCGATCCGCCGCCCCGTGCTGCCGCGAGGTGATGTGTCCTAGTTCGGCCAACCCTGTGTCCCGTCATCATCGGCTGTGATGAGTTGACCGCCAGACTAGACGAGACGTTTCAATTTAGCGTTGGCCGATGAGTTTAAATCTCCCGACACGATTAACGCACGATTCACCAAGAGGCCGACCGTGCTCGCGACTACGCCAGCCGGGTGCGGCCGTTGCCAGTCCCTCCAATCTTGAACCGCGGCAGGGTTCCAGGCGACCCATGACAGGCCGGCTCCATGCGCTGCCGAGCTTGAGGATTCGACCTGCGACGAGAGGTGATGCCATGTTTCGCCGGACTTTGCTGAGCGCGGTTGTGGCCGCAGGTTTCCTCTGGAGCACCGGCGTGGCGATGGCCGAAAACCGAATGGCGCTGGTGATCGGCCAATCGGCCTATCGCGCGGTGACGCCGCTGCCGAATCCCGCCAACGACGCCAAGGCGATGGCGCAGCTTCTGGGCGAGGCCGGTTTCGAGGTGACCGCCGCGCCGGATCTGTCGCAAAACGCGCTGCGGCAGGCGGTGAGCGATTTCGCCGCGCATGTGGCGGCGAAGGGCAAGGACACCGTGGCGCTGGTGTTCTACGCCGGGCACGGCATGCAGATCGATGGCGAGAATTTCCTGGTGCCGATCGATATCGATCCCAAGCGCGAGGCGGACATTCCGCTTCAGGCGGTTCGCCTCAACGATATCCTCAACACACTGACCTCGGTGCCGAGCCGGATGCGCATCGTGCTGCTGGACGCCTGCCGCAACAATCCATTTCCCGACATCGGCAAGACGGCGGGCCACGGCCTAGCAATCGTCGATGCCAAGTTCGGTGCGCCGGGCACCTTCCTGTCGTTCTCGACCTCGCCCGGCGCCGAAGCCGAGGACGGCAGCGGTGCCAACAGCCCTTACACCACGGCGCTGCTCACGGCGGCCAAGGAGCCGGGATTGTCGATCGAGGATGCCTTCAAGCGGGTGCGCGTGTCGGTAAACAAAGCCACCGATGGCCGCCAGACGCCGTGGGAAAGCTCCTCGCTCACCGACGATTTCCGTTTCTTCACGGTCGCCGATGCGTCCGCCAAACCGACCGAAGCGAAGGCGATGGATGAGACGCCAGCCGGCACCAAACCTGGCGAGCAAAAGCGCACACTCGAACAATGGAAAACGGCGTTGAAGGGTAAGTCTCCTGAAGCCGCGCATGAGATGATCGTGGCGGACGGTTCGGTCGACGCCTACGAGGCATTCGTCGCGATGTACAGCGATGCGGTCTTCGTTCCGCGCGCCCGCACCTGGCTCGCGCGGCATCTGCGCATGATCGCCTGGAACAAGGCGGTGATCGAGAATACCGCGGCGGGCTACCGGGCATTTCTTCTGGCCTATCCCGACAGCGATTTGACCGCCACCGCGCGCAAGCTCGAGGAGCGGCTGCGCAACCGGCCCGAGTTCGCGCCTGCTGCCGGCGCTGCGATGGCGTCGCTGCAACCGGCCAACGCATCGGCCGCGCCGACCTGTTCGTGCAGCAAGCCCGTCGCGCCGAGCAAGAGGGCCGAGAAGCCATCGAAGAAGCGCGCCAGCGCGCCGCCGCACCGCTCGTCGCTGCCACCGCCGCCGCGTTACGCATCCGAACCGGATGACGACGTCGTGGTCTATCGTCGTCCTCCGCCGGTTTATGTTCCGATGCCCGGTATTTCCATCGGCGGCGGGATCATGGGCGGGGGCGGCCGTGGTGGCTATTCGCCGCCCAGCCGGAGCCCCGGAATGCCGACGACGGGAGGATCGCGCGGCGGGTTGTACTGATCTGGCAGGCCGCCTGATGACGCTGATTTGATATTGGAGCGTCTTAGTCCGGCTTAAATGCCTTCGGATCATTCCGTACCATTCGTGGGCGGCGATGAGGCAAGTCAATGCCGGAGGCAACATGGTCAGACTTCTGATGTCGGCTCTTATGGTGTTGCTCTGGACAGCGGCAACACCGGCGTTGGCCCAGATGGGCGGCGGGAAGCGCGGGCATCGCGGCGCGCAGAAAAGCGACGTGGAGAAGCCGAAGGTCGACGAAAAGGCTTACAAGGAAGCGCTGAAGCGAATACCGGAGCCCAAGGAAAAATACGATCCATGGGGAATCGCGCGGGCACCTGCGCCGGCCCATGCGAAGAAGTAGCAGTTGTTTGCGGCCGTCCGATGAAGCGACTCGCTGGCCTTTTGCCTGAAAACGTGTGCGGCCGTTGACAACGATTTCAAATGCCATCCTAACTGCGCCAACAACAAGCAGTCTTGAAGGAGACGCGGGATGGCGGACGGGCTTCGCAAAGGATTGACCAGCTACGGCGACGCCGGATTCTCGCTGTTTCTCCGCAAGGCTTTCATCAAGGCGGCGGGCTATTCCGACGACGCGCTGGATCGGCCCATTGTCGGCATCACCAACACCTATAGCGACTACAATCCCTGCCACGGCAATGTGCCGGCGCTGATCGAGGCGGCGAAGCGTGGCGTGATGCTGGCCGGCGCGATGCCGATGGTATTCCCGACCATCTCCATCGCGGAAAGTTTCTCGCATCCGACCTCGATGTATCTGCGCAACCTGATGGCGATGGATACCGAGGAGATGATCCGCGCCCAGCCGATGGACGCGGTGATCGTGATCGGCGGCTGCGACAAGACCTTGCCGGCGCAGATCATGGCAGCGGTGAGCGCCGACCTGCCCACCGTGGTCATTCCGGTGGGGCCGATGGTGGTCGGCCATCACAAGGGCGAGGTGCTCGGCGCTTGTACCGATTGCCGGAGGTTGTGGGCGAAATATCGCGCCGGCGAAATCGACGATGCCGAGATCGAGGCGGTGAACGGCCGCCTCGCGCCGTCGGTCGGCACCTGCATGGTGATGGGCACCGCCAGCACCATGGCCTGCGTGACCGAGGCGCTGGGGCTGTCGTTGCCGATGAGCGCGACGATTCCCGCGCCGCATGCCGAACGCGTGCGCTCGGCTGAAGCCAGCGGCAAGTGTGCGGCCGAGATGGCAAAGCGCAAGGGACCACGTCCGAGCGAATTTCTGACACCGGCATCGTTTCGCAACGCGCAGGTGGTGTTGCAGGCGATCGGCGGCTCCACCAACGGGCTGGTGCATCTCACCGCGATCGCGGGCCGCACATCGCACCGCATCGATCTCGACGCGTTCGATGCGCTGGGTCGCGAGGTGCCGGTGCTGGTCGATCTCAAGCCGTCCGGCGCCCACTATATGGAGCACTTCCATCACGCCGGCGGCGTGCCGAAACTGATGAAGCAACTCGGCGGCCTGATCGACCTCGATGCCAAGACGATCACCGGTGCGACGCTACGCGATGTCGTCGCCAATGCGGAAGAGGTGCCGGGGCAGGATGCGATCCGTCCGCGCGCTGATCCGATCAAGCCGGAAGGTGCGATGGCGGTGCTGCGCGGCAATCTCGCGCCGCGTGGCGCGGTCATCAAGCATTCGGCCGCGAGCGAGCGGTTGTTGCAGCATACCGGCCGCGCCGTGGTGTTCGAGTCGGTCGAGGACATGACGTTGCGGATCGACGATCCCGCGCTCGATGTCACGGCCGATGACGTGTTGGTCTTGCGGAACGCCGGGCCGAAAGGCGCGCCGGGTATGCCGGAAGCGGGTTATCTGCCGATCCCGATGAAGCTCGCGCGCACCGGCGTGAAAGACATGGTGCGGATATCCGACGCGCGGATGAGCGGCACGGCGTTCGGCACTATCGTCTTGCATATCACGCCGGAGTCGGCGGTGGGGGGCCCGTTGGCGCTGGTGCGGACAGGCGACCAGATTCGCCTCGACGTCGCGGCGCGTCGCATCGATCTGCTGGTGGATGATACCGAACTTGAAAAGCGACGCGCAGCCATCGCGAAGGCAGAGCGACCGGAATGGGCAGCACGCGGCTACGCGCGACTGTTCCACGACACGATCACGCAAGCTGACGACGGCTGCGATTTCGACTTCATGCGCGGCAGCGGTAAGCCGTAGTTTCGGCTCTCGCCGTCATTGGGAGAAGCGTTTCCGGTTCGTCATGGCCGGATTTATTCCGGCCATCCACGCCTTTCTTCCTGAAAGCCAATTCTAAAGACGTGGATGGCCGGGACGAGCCCGGCCATGACGGAAATGGATTCATCAGACGCTAAGGCCTGGATTGCTTCGCAGGGCCTGTGCTCGGACAGCACGAAGCGCTGATCCGAGTGCTCGCAATGACGTTGGAGATGGCGAACCAACCTCTTGCCTGAAGCTAAGCCCGCTCT
>Ga0209952_1003945_pt1 | contig 9973 bp, 5 predicted proteins | sample ThiBiot_750_biof_2_FD_183951 | JGI IMG/M metagenome (GOLD analysis project Ga0209952, IMG submission 183951) | Wastewater bioreactor microbial communities from Cape Town, South Africa - Thiocy_cont_750_biof (SPAdes) | ecosystem: Engineered > Bioreactor > Thiocyanate-remediating > Anaerobic-Aerobic...
GGCGGCGCGCTAAGCGCGGAAAGCGCAATGCTGCCCCCGGTCGCATTGCCCGAGCGATCTGTGCCATAGCCGCTGTTCGCGGTGGCATTGGCGAAAAGCGTCGATGCGCTGATCGTCCCGCCATTGGCGATGAGCGCGATCGTCCCGCCGAACGCATCGGCGCCGGTCGTCGGCGTCCCGCTCACCCCCGCCGACCCGTCGCCGAAGGCGTTGAGCGTCAGCCCGCCGGCGATGCCGATACTGCCGTCGAGGTCGACCGAGCCGGTGCCCCCGATGCTCGTCAGGCTGATCGCCCCGCCGGTGGCGCCGACGCCCGCGGTCAGCGTCATGTTGCCCGCAACGCTGATCCCGCCGGACTGGCCCGCGAGCAAGGCGATGCTGCGTTCGGCCGAGAGCGTCACGTCCGCGCCGAAACCGGCGCGCGCGCCGCCGCCGGTGTTGATCGCGATATCGCCGGTCGCGGCGCCGTTGAGCACCGATTGCCAGAAGCTCGCGCCGATCGTGAACCCGGCGTCGGCGGTCGCGGTCGCATTGCGCGGGGTGGCGACCGCGCCGCCCGCGAGATCATAGCCCGCCGAGAGCACTACGCCGTTATCGTCGGGGATCGCAGCGCCCGCGGGCACATAACCGATATTGCCCGACAGCAGCATGGTCAGCGCATTGTTCTTGGGAACGGCGACCATATAGATGCGCCGCGCCTCGCCGCCGCCCGAGGCGATCTGGCCGTTGGTGTCGCCGGTGTGGACGATGCCGTTGGCGTCGGTGGTGCCGGCGTTGACCGTGATATCGAACAGCCCGGCGTTGATCCGGATATCCGCGCTCTCCGCCGCGACATAGGCTGCCGATCCGCCGACGTTGATCGTCCCGCCCTGCTCGACGCGCGGCGCGACGAGCGCGACATAGGTGCCCGGCGTCAGCGCGTTGATCGTCGCCCCCGGGGCGATCTGCACCGCCGCATTGCTGCCCGCCGCGCCGCGGAAGCGGATCTCGCCGGTGGCGCCGTACAGCCCCCCGGTGGTGTCGATATCGTTGGCGGTCAGCACCAGCGACCCGACGTTGAACACGCTCGTCGCCCCGGCGATGATCCCGCCCGGCGAATAGAACCAGATCGATCCGAACGAATCGCTCTGCACCGTGCCGTTGAGCGCGATCGCCTGCGCGACCGTCCCGCCCGGCACCACCCGGTTGAGGACGGTATAAGGCGCGAACGAGCTGACCGGTCCGCTGAAGTTCATCGCATGGCCGGCGGGGAGGAAGTCGATCGTCCCGCTGCTCGGCGGCGGCGTCCAGTTGATCACCGCCTGCGCACTGTTGACGGTGATATTATCGACATTCGACGCCGACGAGATGCTCACCTTGGCGGGATCGTAGCTGGGGGTCGCCTGCGCCCCGCCGGGGAAGGTCTGCGCGCCGGCGGGCGACACCGCCCACGCCACCGCGAGCGCCAAGGCGCTGGCGCGCGCGCCGAGCAGCATCCGGGTCGAACGGGTCATTGGTGCCTCCACGGCAGGAGTTGCGTGCTGAGCGAGAACAACACCCGCGTCGCGCCGCGCTCGGTCTGGAAACCGGCGGTGCGCAACGGGGTGGCGACGGTGAGGTCGAGCCGCGCGTGGCCCGCCCAGGTGGCGCGCACGCCCCCGCCGGCGGAAACCAGCCGCTGCGGATCGAACCCGGCATAGCTGGCGCCGTGGTGCCACACCCAGGCGCTATCCATGAACACGAACGGCTGGAACGCGAACGGCTTCGCCCCGCGCGGCACGAGCCGGCCGTAGCGCAATTCGGTCGAGACGCCGAAGCCGCTGTCGCCGGTCAGCGTCCCCGGATCATAGCCGCGCCCGACGGTGTAATTGCCCGCGCTGATCTGCTCATAGGAGAGCAGCACGTCCGGGCTATATTGCGCGCGCGGCGCGAGCGCGATCGTGAACATCGGGGTCGGGCGGAATTCGGCCTGCGCGCTCGCCCGTACGATGAAGGCGGAGGCGTCGCCGCCCTCGCGGCTCACCGGCGTGCCGCAGCCGACGAGCGCGCGGCATGCCTTGCTCGCGCCGAGCCCGGCGAGCCCCTGACGCAATTCGAGCGAACCACCGAGATGCCAACGCGGCTCGAGCGCCGAATAGCCATTGGCGCTGACGACGCTCTCCGGGTCGATCAGATCGCCATCGAGCCGCGCGAACAGCACGCGCAGCCGATCGCGCGACAAGGGCACCCGCGCCGCGCCGCTACCGAAGCGCAGATCCTGATCGATCACGTCGATCCCGCTGGTCGCCATCAGCGTGCGGACCTGTCGCCGAATCAGCGGATAACTCAACGCGCCGGTCGCGATCATCGTGGTCGACGAAAGCTGCCCGCCGACGACATCGGGCTTGCTCCACGCATAAGTGAAATCGCCCGACAGCCTGAGCCCGTTGCTGCCCAGCGCCATATTGTGCCCGACCTCGAGCACGGTCTGCTCGCTCGGCTGCGCGGTGTTGAAGACGCTGAACGTCGTGCTGTCGCCCAGCCCGGTGAGATCGTTGATCCGCAACCGCGCAAGCCCGCCGACCGGCCCCACCGCGCTGCTGCCCAGATTCTGCACGTTGATATCGACTTCGATACGTCGGCGCGTCACCGTCACCTCGCCGATCACCTCGCCCGGCGCGGTGCCCGCGGGGCGGAGCGCGAGCCGGACGTCATAACCGGGCAGATCGCGCGCGAGCAGCAGATGACGTTCGGCCTCGTGGACGTTGAACACCGGCTCGTCCTTCAGCGCCTCCATATGCGCCGCGATCAGCCGCTCGCTGTTGCCCGCCTCGCCGCGCACCTCGATCGCGACCAGCCTGGCCATGAACACGTCGAGCCGGACGACTGCACCGCGGCGAGATAGCCCATCTGGCGCAATGCGGTGGCGATACGGTCGCGCACCTCGCACAGGCTGGCGATCGGCACATCGTGGCCGGCAAGGTCGCTCCACGTGTCGCGCAGCGCCCCGGGGTCGACGACGCGCAGCCCTTCGAGCCGGACGTCGCTGAAATTGACCGTGACATTGGCGTAGCGCGGATCGGCGAGCGGGCACGGCGCGCGCTCGACCCCGCCGACCACCGTCAGCCGCCCGCCCGGCGCCGCCGGCTCGCCGGTAAGCGCACCGCGCGACAATTCCTCGCGGGTCGGCGGGCGCGCGGTAACCTGCGCTGCAGCCGGCGCCGGGGCCAATGCCGTAAGGCCCAGCGTAAAGCGCCACAGCGCCGCACGCCCGAAACCCTGATGAACCCGCATTCCCTGTCCCCCGAACCGTCGGGCGGCCTGTGGCAGGCCGCCCGTCCTGAACCCTGTGCGCGCGCTGGCGTTGTGCCGTGGCGCCGCCCTTTTTGCGGCCCGGGTGGGATGGCGTCTGATCCGGCGCGATCCACCCCGAGGCTATCAGTCCGCCCGCCTCGCGACAAGCAGGCTTCCCTGTAGTTTCAATCCTTTGCCGCCGTGTCGGCAGGTGCGGCGGCATCGACCAGCAGGTCGAGCTGCGCGGTGCAGCCGTGCGCGATCAGCGTCGACGCGATCGTGTCCATCCCCGCCGTCCCGGCATCGATCAGCGCAACGCGGATCTCGGCGGGATGGCCGTCCGCGCTCACGCGATAGCTGGCGCCGTCGCGCACCGGCAGCGCGGCGGGCCAGGCGGCGATCGCCTCGCCGGCGGCGAAGCTCGCGGTCGCCTGTGCGCCCCCGCCCGCGATCTGGACGGTCGCCGCCCTGGTCGTGTCGGCGCGCCACAATTTGAGGGTCGCCGGATCGGCGACGCAGAGCGCGCCCGGCGTCGCGACATCGGCGAGCCACAGATTGGGGCGACGCGGCGTGCCCGGCTGGCCGACACCCCCGCGCACCGCCCCGGTGCGCGCACGGCGCACGCGCTTGGTATCGAGCAGGGCGGCGAGCGCGACCCCGCCGGCGGGCGCGGCATTGGCGGCGGCGACGTTGAAATTGCCCGGCCCGCGCAAGGTGCGTGTGCCCTTCGCGTCGAGCAGCGTCACGACGTCGCCGGGCTGGAGCGCGAGCGCCCCGCTTTCGGCGAGCTTGCGGCCCGGCGGATAGTTTTTCGCCGACGGCCCCGACGCACGCACGACGATCGTGTCGGCGATCGCCGCGGACCCCAGCGCGAGCGCCAGTCCGGCGATTGCGCCGCGCAGCGCGATCCTATCCCAGGTCATAGGCACCTCCCTCGATATGCTCGTAACGGTTGAGAAGATTGGCGAGCGCGGCGTCGCGCGGGTGGCGCGCGATCATCGCGCGCAGGTCCGCCAGCGCCGCGTCGCGGCAGGCGCCCGCGTCGAGCGCCGTGACGATATGGCCGAGCGCGGCGCGCTCCTCCGCCGGAAAATCGGGCGCCGGCTCGAAGATATCGACCGGGGTCTGCCGGCCGCGCAGCCGCACCCGCCCCATCGCGCGCCACCAGTCGAGCCCCGACAGGATCATCGCCTCGCGGCTCGCCAGCACATTTGTGTCGAGCTTCTTATTGGCGGATTCGAGCCGCGACGCGGTGTTCATGCTGTCGCCCAGCGCGGTATATTGGATGCGCCCCTCGCCGCCGAAATTGCCGACGATCGCGTCGCCGTGATGCAGCCCGACACGGGTGCGCCCGATCGGTGGCACCCCGGCGGGCAGATCGCGACGAAACGCCTCCCCCGCCTGCCACATCGCATAGGCCGCCTGCGCGGCGTTGCGCGCATCGTCATCGCGCGCGATCGGCGCGCCCCAGAAGGCGACCACCGCATCGCCGACGAATTTGTCGATCGTCCCGCCGTGCGCGAGCACCACGTCGCTCAGCATATCGAGATAGCGGTTGAGCAATTGCGCGACCATTTCCGGCGCGATCGCGTGGCTGAGCTTGGTGAAGCCTTCGAGATCGGTGAACAGCGTGAAGATCGCGCGCTTCTCGCCGTGGAGCGCGAGCTTTTCGGGCTCCTGCAGGATCTGCGTGGCGATATCGCGCGGCAGATATTTGCCGAGCGCCGATTGCGCGAAGCGGCGCTGCTGCGAGGTCACCGCGCGCGCCGCGACGCCCACCGCGGTGAAGGCGAAGATCCACGCGATCGCCCAGCCCGCCGCGGGGAGCCCCTTGGTGCCCCAGCCATTGGCCTGGAGCACCAGCGGCAGCCCGCCGATCGCCCCGGCCTGCACCACCAGCGCCGGGCCGAGCCACAGCCAGCGCAATTCGGCGAGGCTGGTCGCCGCCGCGGCGAGCACGACCAGCGCCGCCGCCAGCCAGCGCACGCCGACCGGCACCGTGCGCAGCCGCGCCCCGTCGAGCACTTGCGCCAGCATCGTCGCATGTACCTCCAGCCCGATCATCGTCGAATGCGCGCCGCGCCCCGAGAGCGGGGTTTCGAACTGGTCGATATCGACGATGTCGCCGCCGATCAGCACGTCGCGCCCGCGCACCATCGGCGCCAGCGCGGCGCTCATCGCGGGATCGGCGATCAGGTCGATCTGCAGGCTCGGGATCACCGGCTCCTCCGACCGGTCGGGCTGCGGCTGGGGCAGGCGATAGCGGATCGCGCCGCGATAATCGGCGAAGGCGGCGGCGGGCCGCATCGCCAGCGCGAGCAGCGGCGGCTGGCCCGGCTGCGGGGTCGGCCAGCTGCGCGCGACATTGTCCGAATCGGTTTCGAGCCGGATGCTCGCCGGGCGCACGCGACCGGTGCGCGCGGCGCGGATGAAGCGATCGAGATATTGCTGCTGCTCGAAGATGATCTGTTCGCGGTTGTCGCCAAGATTGGCATAGCCGAGCCACACCGGGGTGCGCATCGCGCGCAGCGCGGCGAGCAGCGCATTATCCTCGTCCTGCGGCTGATCGAACAGGATGTCGACCCCAATCGAATGCGCCCCCATCGCGTCGAGATTGCGCAACGCGCGCGCCAGCAGCCCGCGATCGAGCGGCGAGCGCTTGCGCGTCGCGATCAGGGTCTGGTCGTCATAGACGATCATCACGAGGCGCTTGTCCTGCGCGACGCGCGGCGCGAAGGTCGCCGCGCGCCAGTCATAGAGCCCGCGTTCGGCGTCGGCGGTCGGGATCTCGCGCGCGTGCGTGCCCGCGCCGAGCGGGCGGCCCCAGTCCCACCCCGCGACGAACAGCGCGAGCGCGAGCACCAGCACCGCCGCGGCCAGCCGACCGCGCCCGGCGTCGCGCACGACGCGCATCGCTCGAGGGACGAGGCCGCGCGTCATCGCCGCTCAGCGCGCCGCGATCAGCGGGCGCGCACCGTCTCCGACGATCGCAAAGCCCGCCCAATAGAAGGGGTGCGAGGTATCGGCATCGTCCATCAGCCGCACCTGCGCCGCGCGCAGCGCCTCGCCGATCGGGCGCTCCCCGCCGGTATCGAACATCCCCGCGATCAGCCGCTCGGTCGCATGATAGGCTTCGGGCGCGGGCCAGTGGCTGGCGATCACCGAGCGGCTGCCCGCGCCGATGAACGCGCGCACCAGCCCGTCGAACGTCCCGCCGCCGCCGGTCAGCCCGGTCTCGCGCGTCGCCTCGGCCCCCGCCACCCCCGCGGTGTCGCAGGCGGAGAGGATGACGAGATCGGCGTTGAGCCGGAGGTCGAAGATCTCGCCGAACTGGAGCAACCCGTGCGAGGTCGGCGTGTCGGCGAAGCTGGTGACGAGCGCCGGGCGCGCCGGGCATCCCGCGCGCGGCGGGGTGACCAGCCCGTGGGTCGCGAAATGCAGGATGCGGAACTGGTTGAGATCGGCCCGCGTGCGCACCGCATCGTCGGTGAAGGCCGCGCCGGTCATCAGCGCATTGCCCGTGCCGCCGATCGCTCGCGCGGCTTCATGCAATTCGGTCGCCGGGATCGGGCTGTTCCACTGCGCCGCCGGCCAGCTGCAATCGGCGCTCGCGCCGCCCGTCACCGTCCCGCGGGTCAGCGCCGCCTTGATCATCCCGCCGACCGGGGCATTGTCGCCGAAGCCGATATAGCGATGCTGCGCGGTCGAGGGCGCCGCCGCGCGCGCATCGCGGAAGGCGCGCGCCGAGAGCGCGGTGCTCACCGCATGATCGCGCCCGAGCCAGGCGATGCCGCGGAAATCGAATTCGTCGGCCCCCTGCGCGACGCGGCGCTCATAGGTATCGACCCCCGCCTGATCGGCGACCAGCAAGGTCACCGGCAATTGCAGCATCGCGCCGTCGGGCTCGAAGATCAGGTGGCGCACCTTCGCCAGCCGCGGCGCGATCGGCGCGAACAGATCGGTATAGAGCGTGCGCGCGGTCGGCACGTCGAGCGCATAAGTGGTCTGGGCGTTGTTGACCTCGGTCGAGATCGTCTCGCGCAGCGCCGCGACCTTGGCGGCGACATCGCCCGCACTCGCGGCGAGCTGATAGCCCGTCGCGCCCGCGTCATCGATCCAGATCGCATAGAAAGCGTCGCCAAGCTGGGCGAGCTTGAAATAGCCCTCGCCGGGCTTGAGCGTCGCCTGCATCTCGGCGAGCGAGACGATCCGCGGGCTCACCGCGCGGAATTGCGGATAGGGTTCGAGCGCGGCGAGCGTCGCGGTCTGCGACGCGGCGAGCGCATCGACATCGGCCTGCTGCTGCGCGATGCGCGGGCGCAGCGATGCATCCTGCTGCGCGTCCTGGATCAATTGCGCCAGCACGATGCGTTGCCGCTCGATATCACGCGACAGGGAAACCGATTGGCGGAACAGCCGCGCCGCCTCGTCGTCGCCCGCCGAGAGTTCGCGCGCCAGCAGCTCCAGCGTATCCGCCGCCCCCGGCCGGACGAGCATCTGCGACGCGGTGAACAGATCGCCGACCAGCGCCGGCCGCTGCGGAATCTCCCGCGCGAGCAGCGAGAAATAGGGCTGGAGCTGGTTCGCCATCCCGGTGAGCGCGGCGTGGTTGGCGGCGGTCGAGGCGAAGATCGCGCCATAGGTCGCCAGCGCATCGTCGGTCCGCCCGCGCCGCACGAGGAACGCGCCGAGCCGCGCCCGCGCGCCGTTCACCGCGGCGGTTTCGGGATATTGCGCCGCGAGCAGCGCCAGCGCCTGCCGCAGCAATGCCTCGGCCTGGCCGTAATCCTTCTGCGCCTCCCACGTCAGCGCGATCTCGCCGAGCAATTGCGCGCGCAGCCGCGTGATCGAGGTGACGCGCCCGTCGCGGATCGCCACCGCATCGGCCTGCGCGCGCGTCAGCGCCGCGCGCGCCTCGGCCGGCTTGCCTTCGAGCCGCAGGATCGTCCCGCGCAATTGCCCGGCCTGCGCATCGATGATCGCGGCGCGTTCGCGCGGGGTGAGCTTGGTATCCTGCCGCACCCCGAGCGCCTTCATCTCGGGCACCCCGCTGTTCATCTCCGCCGCCGCCTCGGGGGTCAGCGCGACCGATCCGGCATCCGCCTCGGCCAGCGCCGCGCCGTCCGACAAGGGCCGATCGAGGATCGCCAGCGCGCCCGCCAGATCCTGTCCGTTGATATGATGCATCGCCTCGAAATTGCGGCGCAGGCGAAGCTGCACCGCATCGGCGGTGACGATCGCATGCGCGCGGGCGAAGGCGGCATCGGCCTGATCGCGCAACCCCAGATTGGAAAGCTGCAACGCGCGGTTGATAAGATATTCGTGCGCGCGATTGGCGCGCTCCACCGGGGTCAGCCCCGCCGCCTCGGGCGATTGCGCGAAGCGATCGAAGAGGCTGTCGAAGAATTCCGCCGCCTCGGCATAATTGCCCGCGGCGTTGCGGCGATAGCCTTCCGCCAGCGCGGATTGCGCATCGAGCGTCGTCGCCTGCAGCCGCGCGAAGGCGGCGCTGCTCCCCGCCCCCGTCGTCACGATATCGATCTTGCCCGGGACCGGCCGGCCCGCGATCACCGTGCGCAGCGCGAGATCGAGCGCGCTCGCATAGATCGCCTGCCCCTGCGCGACATAGAGCCGCCCGTTGCGCCGCGCGCTGACGATGCGATAGCCGCTGCCGCTCGCGGTGCAGTTGCGCACCGAAACCGCGCCGAGGCCGGGAAGCGCGGCATCGCGCGCCGCATCGCAAGTGACCGTCGCCTTGCGCGAGGCGGCCAGCCGATCGAGCAGCACCGCCGCGTCGTCGCCGCCGCTCGATCGCAGCATATAGACCTGCCCGATCGGCCGGGCGGCGTCGCGGCACACCAGCATCCACGCGCGATCGAACATCGTGCGCGCGGCGGGATCGGCGCTGCTGTTTTGCGCCTGGCACAGCGCGCCGCCGTCGTCGCCGATGCGAAAACTGTCTTCGAGCAGCGCGCGCTTGTTTCCCGATTGTGCGAAACCCACCCCGCAGACGCCCGGCGCGACCAGCCCGAGCATCGCGAATGTGGCGCATAAACCGCGCAAGCCGCTCATCCCCCGTCCCCTTTTTCGCACCCGATCACGCTCGTCGATCGCGATCGTGATGATGCGTTGCTGCTGCTCCGCTATGCCGCCAAGGGAAACGAACGGTTAAGAATTGCGCGAATGTTATCAGAACCGGTCGTCGCCTGGCGAAATCGCCCTTCCCGAAAAGAAGTTTACTGACTACGCGACCAGTTATCGAACTTATCGGGATGCTCCATACGGCGCTTTTCGTCGTCGCACAACGGCAATTGTCGAGCGTTTCCTTTAGGTTGCAATTGAAATCCTAATATTCGGCCCGCTCGCCGGCGCAAATGCGCGGATCATGTCTGTCGTGGCGGCCGGAAGGCGCGGCCGCGCGGACTTTTACCCGGCATTAAGCAAGAATTGTCGATGAGCGGGACGACGATAAGCATCGGTCGGCGCCGCGCTCGCTGCTAGTGGTGAGAACTCAACGGACGAGTCCCGAAATCCTTCCCGTCATGCCGGGCTTTCGGGACTCATCCATCGCCTTCCCACCGCCAGATCGGCCTCGATTGCCGCCGCTCCTCATCTCGCCTAATGTAACGGCCATGACGCGGATGCTCGCCCTGCTGCTGCTCTTCGGCGCGGTGATCGGACTGCTCGGCGAGCAGACCGCGGCATCCGCCGCGGTCGTGCC
>Ga0209952_1003950_pt1 | contig 9966 bp, 13 predicted proteins | sample ThiBiot_750_biof_2_FD_183951 | JGI IMG/M metagenome (GOLD analysis project Ga0209952, IMG submission 183951) | Wastewater bioreactor microbial communities from Cape Town, South Africa - Thiocy_cont_750_biof (SPAdes) | ecosystem: Engineered > Bioreactor > Thiocyanate-remediating >...
TGCGCCGGGTCCACTCCGTCAGGTTCGCAAAACCGTTGTCATCGTCGTCGCCCTCAAGTCAACGAGATGGCGATGAGACGAGCGGATCGCCTCGCGCATTAGAACGGTCAAAATTTCCACGGCGAGTGCCGCCGTGTCGATTGGATCGGTTGGTGTCGGACGATCAGATCGGAAGGCAGAAGACATGGCGGGCAGCGGCGCTCGCAAGGCCTGGGAATGAATGATGATGCAGGGGATGACGCGACAGTCAGTCAAGAACCGGAAGCTGCTTCAACAAAGTCGAGCATCAGTCGGTTAGTGGCGTTGATCGGCTCTGCGCGCACCAAAGATATTATTTTCACCGCGGGCCTCATCGAAGCGCCGGAAGCACTGGCGCACTGGCTGTTCAAAGAGTAGCGATGAATGCCAACCCGCTACAGCGGCGCGCCAGCGAACTAGCGCAACTGCTGGCGAGTTACGTTCCGCTGACGCTGGAAGTCGCCAGGGAGGCAGTGCGACGCTTCCGCCTGAACCTCAAGCGCGATGAAGGCAAGGACGCGATCCTCAAAGTCCATATGAGCGCCGATTTCCGTGAATGGATTGAAGCTTGTCTCTCAAAACGCAATCCGTGTAGAAGGGTGAGTGATCGGGGCCGATCCGCATTCCCGTTTCACGGAGTTTCCGAAGGAGCGACGCTGAGAGTGGCGTTGTCTTTGCGCTCATTTTCCGATCCGGGCCGCTGCGATCTGATATGCTTGTTCCGCGCCCAAATGACGCTGCATCGTGGAGTACTCAGGCAGAAATGCTGTACTTCAAAACGAATCTCAGTTCACGACGAATTTGCTGCGATCAATGCAACTCATCTAAGATTGAGGGCACGTCGTTTGAAATTGTTCTCGGTTTGCTGCTACTGCCGGCTTTCCGGAGTGTGTTCCGAAAGACCGGCAGCAAGATCAACCAGTTCACTTGAACAGATTATGTGTTCGGCGGATCGCAGAAGTTCAACTTGTCGGCCTCGGGCTCTATCCTCCGATATTGGCAAGTTTCGGGGCTCGATTCTCGTAGTCTTCCAATTAGCATTTCAACAAATACGGTGGCGTCCTCCGGGAAAAAATCCCACCCGACGTCCTCGCACAGATTCTTCAAAGTTATGTCGAACCAGGCGGCATTGAATGCCAGGAATTGTTCGGCACTTTCGCGCAGTGTTGCAGGGATGATGTCAACCGTTTCATCCATCTTCTTAAAGCAGTCGTCCCGCGGATCTTCTCCATCGGGCAGGTCTAGAAGCGCATATCCTTGCCAGAAATCATACTTCGCCTCTCGAAACCGCTTTCTTAGAACGTCCAGCACCATGTTGATGCCTCCTTTATCAATACTATGTCCTCTTCGAGGTATCATTCGGTTACTGCGCGCTCACGGGGGGATCGGTGTGAGCGCGCATGCTTGCTTGTTTGCCGATATCGCAAACTAGGCGGGACGCTCAATCTTCCAACCCAGTCGCGAGAGATAGGTTTCTGCAGCGACAATTGCAGCAGCTTCATCAAAGTCGTCCAGCACGTCGAATAGGGCTTTCGGAATTTGGCGACGCGAGGATTCGCTTTCGTCGAGTTTCATCGCTTTTCCCCATTCGTTCGCGCATTTTAGGATTGCGTCCGAACGTTCGTTGAGTGCGTCGCGATGAGCACTGGAAAGTGCGCCGCTAGGATATGGTGTGACGACCGAAGTGAGGCGCGCCAAAATCGAAGCTACGGGTTCTCGTGAAACCATGGTGTGTTCCTTTCTGCATGTGCAACCAACATTGGTTGCTCAAAGAATGATTTTCGAGAAACAAAGTCCGCGCAAGATGGTGCGCGGTGATTTGGTGGAGGCTCTTGGAGAGCAAATTTGAATTTTTCCGAGCGTTTCATTGGGAAATATCGCGTGAAGAAGTATTTCGTATGGTTAATAATTCAAAGTAAGATGTGCATCTGGACGAACTCGTTCGATCATTGCATCGAAAATGCACAGACCTCGTCTGGTGATCACTGAGACATGGTTTGAATCGCACCGTCGCCGCAGTGGAAGCAACGAATTGAATATGTCCTGATGCTTTTGGTGCAGAGGACCCTCATTGCTTTGCAATGGTAGCATGTTCGACGACGTCGATCGGAGCGATCCAGCGGGCGTCGATGCCGCGCTCAGTGCCGATCGTCCAGAGCAGGCCAAGTAGCAGTGCGTCGAGATCGTCGGTGGTCGGCATCGGAAGCATCACGATCCGGAAACGATCGCGCAAAGGCATGGGCAATGGCTCGAGACTGTTGGCGGTGGCGACGTAATTGACATGGCTCAGGTCGACCGGAATCTGCAACGCAGGATCCGGATAGCGACGGCTGGTTTCCGGTTCAAGCAGGCCAAGCAGGCAGTCCCACAGTCGGCCGTAGTCCGGCCCCGGGCGATGGCGAGCAGGGGATGACAACACTCGGCGGAATGCCATCGCCGATCGGTGCCGGCAAACGCCGAACCGTCGGATTGCGCCGCATCGATCCGCCAGACGGTGAGATTGAGCAGTTCGCCGAGGCGGCGCGCAAAGCGGCTCTTGCCGCCGCCAGGATCGCCGACGAGCAGCAGCGGGCGCATCTTGACGACCGGCCGACCCATCAGGTCGGCGAGTGCAAAGTCGATCACGGGGACCGCGTAGGGGAATTCCATCATCAAGGCGTGACGGATCCGATCGAGCGGTGGGGTTTCGACCAGCGGCACGGGGACATTGAGAATCTCCCTGACCGGGACAATCAGGTCCTTCAGTTTGCTGCTCCTCATCTCGATCTCGTTCATCCGTCCCACGACGACGTGATGGGACGGGAGCGATGTGTCGGACGCCGGCGTCACGGATCCGGAAGCCAACACAGTCCGGGTTGAGGTCCTCGCTTCGGGTGATCGCGCCGCATCCGCTTGCTGCTTGAGTTCATGCCGCACACGTCGAGCCGCGTCGGCGGCGGTACTGTGGATGCGATAGGCGGCCAGCTGATCGCCGAGGCGGGCGGCGAAATGGATCGCCGGCCAGCGCGGACCACGGTCGGTTGAGCCGTGCGCCATCGGCAGCGCCGCCCAGCCGCAGATCAGGCGCTCGAGAGCAACGCGTTGTTCGTCCTGCAGATCGCCGGCGCTGGCGTCGAAGGCCATGATAAGCGCTCGCGTGACCCGCCGAAACTCCCCGAAACGGCGGACCTCGAACGGCAGCGTCAGCGACAGTAACCTGACGCAATCCCCGAGGCTGCGCAGCAGCGGCAGGTCGCGCGTGACGGCAAGGCGGTCGAGTTCGCCGGCCAGCGTCAGACCGGCCTCGACGTCGCGCGTCGTCGCCCATGCCGTGGCTGACGACAAATCTGGGCAGAGTTGATTGATCTCGGCGGCGAGACGGAGTTCGATGGCGTCGGCGCGGTCCTCCACCAGCATTGCGTAGCGCAGAATCCGTGGCAGTCCCCTGAGCCGTTCGTCCGCGTCGTCGGCGGAATCCGCCGCGGCGCCGGCCGTGACAAGATCCGCATCGCGCACGGCGGTGTTCGACGCGTCGTCGCTGTCGAACGCATCATCATCGTCAGACACATGGTCATCGTCGTCGCCGATCAATCCCCGCCCTCCGGCCAGTTGTCCTCGTCGCGGTCGTCGAAGGTCAGCATCGCCGAGGTCAGGATCCGATCGTGGTCATCGCCGGGCCGGCCGAGAGCGTAGAACCGCGACAAGGTCCGGACCCACATGCCATCCGGATCGGCGAACCAGAGTTGCGAGGTGACGATGGTCCGCGAGCCCAGCCGCGGGTGGCCCGTGACCTGGCCGACCAGATGGAGGCCGACCGGCGTGACGAGAGGAACATACAGGTCAATCACCGGCGCGGTCGTCAGCCGGTCGGCGACGAACGCGGCGTCGTGCGCAAGCCTCGCGCAATCGTCGGCGAGCCCTTGCAGCCGCACGGCCAGATCCGGCGTGATCCGGCGAAAGTCCAGAAACGGAAAGGCTTTGGTCAGCATGCGGCCTCCGACAGCGATAGGGAGAGGGGAAGAAAGGAAAGAAGGAGAGGGGAGCGGTGCGGGGCTGGATGTGGTGATGGCAAACGATTGGTGCGCAGCAGCGGCGACCCGCCGCGTTCGCGGGTTCGGCACCCCACCGAGCTCAGCGCGCGCGATCAGATCACCGGGATCATGGACCGGGATCTTGGAGCGTTGGTCCCATGTTCCAACGCTCCCATGTCGTCATGCGCCACGGCAGCATGGCAACAACGGCGACCTGGACCAAGGCTGCCGTGCCCCGGCGCCGCACCGCCACGTCGGACCCGTGGCTTGCGTGATGCCGCGGCAGGCGTCATCGCGGTTCGGATCAAAAGTCATCGGCATGCTCGGCCATCATCCTCCGAAACGCCTCGGCGCCGGCCATCGCGGCCGTGGCAAACGCAAGACAGCGCGCCATCAGGTCGGGGGCCCGCCAGATCGGCCGCTCGTCAAACAGGTTCAGCAGGATGCTCTCGTCAAGGAACGGAGCCTCGACCATCAGTTCGGACGGCTCACCCGGCAGCAGGTCGCGTTCCGGATCGCAATCCCGCAGCAGGCTCCCCAACAAGGTCCGCTGGTCGGCGCGCTGATCATCCGGGGTGATGGTCGCCAGCACCACCGGCGCGACGCAGTTGCGATAGCGCTGCGCGTGGCGGACGTGGCTGAACCCGCGCACGGCCCCGTCAATCTCAAGCACCGAACTTCGCACCGGGACCAGGACCAGGGCGGCCTGATGCACGGCGGCGGCATTGAGCGCCCGCTCATGGCAGCACAGATCCACTACCACATCGGCGTCGTCGCCGACCTCCGCCTCGGCGAGACGATGCACGGCAGAGAGAAAGCGATCGTCGCTTTGGTGGATCATCGTGGCCGTGCCGGCGTTGAGATCGGCCGGCAGCACATAAGGTGGCGGGAGCATGAGCGTGCAACAGGGCAGCGGCAGGGTGCTTTCGATCGGGTCGAGCAGGACGACGGCGCCGTCGCAGGTCTGCCGAAGCAACAAGACCTTGCGGCCATGCAGGTGCAGTCCGACCGCGAACAGGGCAGCGGTCAGGCTGCGGCCGGCGCCGCCATGCAATCCGCCGACGAGGTGAAGCTGGATGGTCATTGCCGACACCGTGCTCGCCGTTACGCCGCACGCCCAAGGGACAGCCGAGGGCCGCTCGTCGGTACGGGCTCCGCCTCGCAGGCGGCGCGCAGCCGCGCGGTGGCGCGGGACAGGCGCGAGTAAACGGTGCCAAGCGGCACATTCAGTCGCGCGGCAATCGCGTCCTGCGACAGGCCATCCATCCGCGCCAGCCAGATGATCTCCTGATCGGCGGCGGGCAGCGTACGCAGCGCGGTTATCACGTCGTCGAGATGCAGCGGCTGCTCCTGGGTCGCCGCCACCGGAAACTCCATGAACTCGGCATCGTCGTCCGCCACATCGCCGGGGCCAGGGAGGGGCACCGAGGTGCGCACATGGGCGCGGCGACGCGCATTGCGGACGTGCCCCTGGAGGATCGCAAACAGCCACCCCGACAGATTGTCGTCTTCGTAGCGATGCGCGGTCTGCAATGCCGTGACGATGACGTCCTGGACGAAATCGTCAGGCGTTCCGATCTCGGTGCGGCGACCGATCAGATACGCGGCCTGGCGGCGGAGCGCCGGGCGCAGCGCGACGATGCGGTCGATGAAATCGGCGGCGGTCGGAGCGGGAATCTCCGGATCAAAGCTGGTCGAAACGAGAGCAGTCGAATTGGGGGCAGTCTTGGCAACCATCACAAACTCCTTACGCGACGGCGGCACCCTGGCAGGATCCCGGATCCCTGTCTAGGATCTAATTCCTAGATTTGTTGACCGCTCCTTCCCGCGCCCGGACCGGTCAACAATCCGGGCAAGAGCAAGCGGAGCCGGCGGGCAGGGCGCACCGATCCGCATCCGGATCATCCATCCGCTTATCGCCGATCGGCCCAAAACCCGCCCTGGGACGCGGAATCTCGACGTAAGCGGAAGCGATTCAGCCGGTAACGGCGTTTGGCGGAGTAATGGGGGCAAACAGGTTTTACGGCCTGCGTATCAATCGTCGTTGTCGTGGCGCAGATGTGGCTTGCCCTGAAAATCCCAGCCGCCCTCGTATTGCTCGATCAACCGGTCGATCCGGCGGCGCGCGGCGTCTCCATCGAAGCCCTGCCGCATCAGACGCCTGACGATGGTCTCGGACCATTTGCTGAGTTCGCCCTCCTTGTTGCGTTCCAGCGCGGTCCTGATGATCCAGTGCAATGCAACGCGAGCGACATCGTCCCGCGATGGTCTACGCAGTGCTTTCTGTTGTTCGCGATAGCGACGCTGCTGTGCGGCCGCATGGCTACGTCGTTGCGGGCTTGCGGTTTTGCTCATCGTCTTCCTCCACCGACGCGCCGATGATGTCGTCATCGAGCCACTTCAGTGTGTGGCGCCCGCCTGCAACGGACAAGCCGCCGCCGGTGAAGCCATTCGGGGTCGTTCATCCCGTCTGCGTTGCGGTGACGGGACCGGAAGGTGGCGATCATCCAGTCCGTCTTGCGAAACCCGTCTGTCCGGACACGCGATTCAACCGACAACGCCGTTATCGCGCAACGACGTTGCAAGCTGCAGCGCCCGCAACGGAGACCGCCGATCGGGAGGAACGGGGCGTCATCGCGAGCCGCAGTTCGTGTCGCCGCGCACGTCCATCAGATGTGACAAACACAAGAACTTGCGGTCACCACATCGCCGCCGCCGCAACGGCGTAAGCCGCTGAATCGGAAATATCGAACTCTGCAACGGCGCCATTGAGCTTTGAATCGCCTGCATGGAGTTCTGAAACGCCATTCTCGAAACCTGAATCGAAAATGCGCAACTGCTATCGCGCTCTACGGAACTCAATTCAACGCCACGGCAACTGATCTGCCGCTCGCCAGAACATGAATCCCCTCCGAGTGCCGGATCAGAGACATCTTCTTTAAATGCATCGGCAACTACGGCAACGGTCTTAACGGCAATCAGAACAACGTCGCCACCACGTTGGTGAAACGCGGACGCAAGCGGTGCTACCCTGCCTTCACCAAAAAGGGAGAAGGTCGCGAAACAGCTTGAGGCATCTCGCTCTCCTGCCCCATCATGCGGCAGCTCAGCGTTAATCGCGGAGAGAAGCGAGTAATCCATGGGAACGGTCGTGATACGAGGAAGCAGCTGATCCGAAGAGCCCCAATCAGAGAGGACTCAAATCCGTCCCGGCCCCTCTCTGCCTCTCACTGAAACCTTGACTTGGACCATGTCATGGACCATCTATTAATGGTGGAAATGTACGAAGGATTCAAAGGAGCGTGTGCGATGCGCGTGTCTGTCAGCGAGGCCAAAGGGCAGCTCACTGAACTGGTGAAGCGCGCCGAAGCCGGCGATGAGGTCATCCTGACCCGCCGCGGCCATGAGATCGTGCGTCTCGTCGCGATGGCGCCGGTACCCGGCCTCAAGGGGCGGCGCGCATTGATGGAGAAGGTCAGGATGGCGGCGGCGGCCAAGGCGCTGCCGGGGCCGAACGCCGCGCGTAGCCAAGACTTCCTTTATGACAATGACGGGATGCCCGCGTGATTGCCGTCGATACGTCGGCGCTCATGGCGATCGTGCTGGCCGAGCCGCAGGGTGAAGCCTGCATGACAGCAATCGAACAGGCCGATGGGCTGCTGATTTCCGCGGGGACCGTTGCCGAAGCCCTGATCGTCGCGGCACGGCGCAATGTCGGCGAAGAGGTCGGCGCGCTGATTTCCGGCCTTGGCTTCGAGGTCATATCGGTAACAGCCGCCTCCGCGCGCCGGGTTGCGGACGCCTATGGCCGATGGGGCAAAGGCGTCCACCCCGCTTCGCTGAACTACGGCGACTGCTTCTCCTATGAGGTGGCCAGCGAGCATGACTGCCCGCTGCTCTATGTGGGTGAGGACTTCGTGGAAACGGACGTGCGCTCGGTCCTGTAGCTGATGGGGTCGACGCCTGGGATGCTGATCAGTCGCGCATTTTGGTGATTGTGGGCAGCTATTTCACGCGATCATGAGCGTCCGCTTCGACCGATGTTGCGATTGTGTTCAGGGGTTGCGCTCGCGATCGAGGTCGGCCTGCATGTCGGTGAACTTGTCGATGATGGCTTCGATGCGCACCCGGAACTGGGGACCGGTGGAGTATTGGACATCAGCTGGAGAGCCGCATTAACCTCTCGGGATTTGTGATTTCGTGATTCATTGCTCCGGTCGTGATTTGGAGGCGGGAAGATGGAGCAGAGGTCGCTATTCGGGCTTTCGGAGCATCTTGAGCGGCTGAGCAAAATCGGGGATCCGCTGGAGGTTCTGGAAGCGACCGTCGACTTCGAGTATTTCCGCGGCTGGTTGGTCGAAGGGTTGGGCTATGGCGACGGGGCCAAGGGTGGTCGTCCTCCCTTCGATCCGGTATCGATGTTCAAGGCCCTCATCCTTCAGGCCCGGCACAATCTGAGCGATACCAGAATGGAGTTCATGATCCGGGACCGACTGTCCTGGATGCGGTTTCTCGGGTTCGACCTCGGCGGCCCGACGCCTGACGAGAACACGATCCGCCTGTTCCGCCAGGGCAGGTCGGCCAATCGACGCATGTAGTGACTGTGGACACGGCGGGTTCGGCGACCGCAACATGGACAGCACGATTCAATCGCCTTCGGCCGAGCAACAAGCACAACCCTGTCAGCCTGTGGGAGAAGCTGGATAATCGAAAGCTCTGGCGAAATCAGGGGGCGGAAGGCATGGAGCACGGGCAAATCGACGGCGTCGACTGCCATTCCGACTCTATGAACTTATTCGCACCGTCCGTGCATCCCGCAGTTTGCACCAAATATGCGGAAGAACCCCTGCTTGACGCTGAATCTCATCTTGATTGATGTCGCCGCGCAGGTAACGCCGTTTGATGGAGTAATAGGGGCGAACAGATTCTACGGCATTCCCATCAATCGTCGTTGTTCTGACGCAGATGCGGCTTGCCTTGAAACTGCCAACCGCCCTCGTAACGCGCGATCAACTGATCGATCGATCCTGCGGCGCGCGGCGTCCCGCTTGAATCCCTGGTCAGCGAGCCGTCTGACGATGGTCTCGGACCATTTGCCGAGTTCGCCCTCCTGTTACGCTCCAACGCTGTCTTGATGATCCAGTGCAGTGCGACGCGGGCAACATCGTCGCGCGACGGTTTGCGTAGAATCTGCTGTTGCTGACGATATCGGCGCTAGTGCGCGGCCGCCCGGGTGCCTTGTCGTGGGCTTGCAGGTCTGCTCATGATCTCCTCCCTGACGCGTCGATGATGCCGTCATCATCGCGCACCTCCAGTGTGAGGCGCCCGCCTGCAAGGAACCAACCGCCGCCGGTGACGTCCTCCGCCGACATCGATCCCGTCTGCGGATGGGCAACGATGATGGAAAGCGGAAATCATCCGGATCGTCTTGCAAGATCCGTCTGCGCCCGGACAGGCGATTCAATCGACAACACCATTATGGCGGCAACGGCGTTGCGCGCTGCAATGCCTGCAGCGGAGGCCCTAGCCGGAATAGACGCGACGTTATCCGCCGGTCGCGGGCGATGTCGGCGCGCACGCCCATCGGATGTCACGAACACAAGACCTCGCAGCTGCCATGTCGCCTCGCCGCAACGGCCTGATTCGCTGAATCAGAAATATAGAACTCCGCAACGGCGCTATCGAACTTTGAATCGCCTGCAAGGAGTTCTGAAATGCCATTCTCAAAACCTGAATCGAAAATGCGCAACTGCTATCGCGTTCCAGGCAACTCCCGACACTGTCCCCGCGACGCGCTTGCCGCTGCTGGAAACGCTAAACCTCGCCCAATGCCCGGTCAGACGCATGTCGATCGAGACGAAGGCGGCCCGATAACCAGTTCAAGCAGAGACGACAGTGACTGCCGAGCCTCCAAGGGCAGCGACCTTGCCGCATCCGG
>Ga0209952_1003959_pt1 | contig 9940 bp, 8 predicted proteins | sample ThiBiot_750_biof_2_FD_183951 | JGI IMG/M metagenome (GOLD analysis project Ga0209952, IMG submission 183951) | Wastewater bioreactor microbial communities from Cape Town, South Africa - Thiocy_cont_750_biof (SPAdes) | ecosystem: Engineered > Bioreactor > Thiocyanate-remediating > Anaerobic-Aerobic...
GGACAGCTCAGCCTGATGATCGACGGCAAGAGCGCGCAACTCGTCGAGGCGCTCAGCACCAAGACGCACGAACTCGCTCACACGATCAGTGGTGCGACCACCAGCGCGCTCAAGTCGATCGAGTCTCAGAGCGGCGACTTCACTATGCAGTTGATGAGCCAGAGCTCGGACATCTCGCGGCAGATCGCCGCCGCGAGCGAGTTGGCCACCGGCTCCGTCGGCAAGGCGCTGAAGGATGTCGAGACCAGCACGCGCGCTGCGATCGACCAGTCGCGTCAGGTCGCGGCCGCGGCCGTCACCGAGATGCAGGAGACCAGCAAGATCCTGCGCACGGATACGGTCGCACTGTTCGAGCGGCTGCGTGAAGGCAACATCCTGTTGCAGGAAGTGCTCACCGGCGCCCACGAAAACCTCAACTCGCTGGAGCGGGCATTGGTCACGCGCGTGGCCGATTTCGTCACCGCGCTCAACGACGTCACCAGCCGCAACAGCGCCTCGACGACCGCGCTGGAAGACCAACTTCGTACGTTCAACGAGTCCACCTCCGGCGCACTCGAAGGCCTCAGCAGCCTCTCAAGCCAGTTCGAGAGTCATGGCCGCCTGCTCTCCGAGGCCGTCAGCACGGTCGAGGCCTGCTGGAGCAGCTCTCCACCACGATCGACACCCGCACCCTTGATCTCGACGAACGCCTCAACCGCTTCGTCAGCCTGCTCGAGGAATCGCTCAACGCCGCCGAGTTGCGCGCGCGCGATATCGCCCGCGTCGTTGCCGAGAGCGCCGGAGCAAGCTCCTCCGCGGTCGGCCGCCAGTTCGAGGCAGTCCGCATGGCTGTCGAGGACGAGCGTCGCCAGACACTGGAAGCAATGGGCGACATCTACGATCGCGGGACCCAGGATGCCGCCGCGATGTTCGCGGAAGCAAACGACAAGTTCGGTAACATCGTTCAGTCGATGAAGCAGATGGCGGCCGAACTGCATCAGGAACTCGACAATACCCGCGCCGAATTGCGCCGCGGCGTTCTCGAACTGCCGCAGGAGGCATCCGAGAGCACCGCGCAGATGCGCAAGGTCATCGTCGATCAGATCGAAGCGCTGGCCGAACTCAACCGCATCGTCGCCCGTCACGGCCGCGGCCTCGACGTCGCTGCGACGCGCCAGCGCGAGGAAGAACCTGCGGTGGCGGTGGCTGTGGCAAGCAACCGGGCTGCTGCACCGGCTCCGCGCAGCCGCGACTATGGCAGCGCCTCGAACCTGCCGCCGCCCGACCTCGGCGCGTCGAACGCACGCCGCACCGAAGCGCCGTCCGTCAGCCCCGCCGGCTCCGATCAGGCGCGTGACGGCTGGCTGTCAGACCTGCTCAACCGCACCGATGCCACCGTCAACGAGCGTGGCCGTGCGCCTCAGCAGGCGGCACGTGCGCCGAGCGGCAATCCGCTGGATGCCCTCTCGCTCGATATCTCGCGTCTGGTGGATCGCGATCTCGCCGCCGAGATGTGGGACCGCTATCAGCGCGGTGAGCGCAAGGCCTTCAACAAGCGCCTCTACACGCCATCAGGCCAGAAGGCGTTCGACGAGGTCGCCCGCAAGTATCGCGCAGACCGTGCCTTCAAGCAGACTGTGGACCGTTACATCAACGAGTTCGAGCGGCTGCTGGACGAGGTGTCGCGCGACGAGCGTGGCCCGGCCGTGCTGCGCGGCCACCTGACCTCGGAGACGGGGCTGGTCTACACGCTGCTCGCCCACGCTGCAGGCCGCCTCGGCTGACAGCAAACAACGAACGCATGAAACAAAAAAGCGGAAGCCAGGGCTTCCGCTTTTTTTATGTCTTTAAACGCCGACCTCGATCGGCACATTGGCAAGCCCGAGCAGCGCCGGCGACTCTTCCAGAATGAGCCGTGTCGGAACGGTTTGCAGCCAATCGCGGAAGCGGCCCTTGCTCTCGAACCGCGCGCGGAAGCCGGAGGCTGCAAAAGCCTCCTTGAAACGCAGCAAGATGCCGCCCGCGATATAGATGCCGCCGCTTGCACCGAGCGTCAGGGCAAGATCCCCCGCCACCGTGCCGAGCATCTCACAGAAATGCGCGAACGCCTTCACGCAGATCGGATCGGTGCCGCGAATGGCATGATCGGTCACATCGGCCGGCGTGAACGGTGCAGCCGCCACGCCATCGATCTCGCACAGCGCCTGATAGAGATTGACGAGACCCATACCGGAAAGCGCACGCTCGGCCGATACATGGCCGAAACGCTTGCGAAGAATGACAAGGATGCGATCTTCAATCTCGCTCGATGGTGGAAGGCTGACATGACCGCCCTCGCCCGGAATAAGCGTCCAGCCGTCACCGCTCGGCACCAGCGCGCCGACGCCCAGTCCCGTGCCGGGACCGACCACGCCGATCGGCCCTTTCACGCCTGAGATATCCGGCCCGATCGGAAAACAATCGGTTTGCGGCAGATAGGGAATGGAGGATGCGGCTGCGGCGAAATCGTTCAGCACGCGAAATGCCTTCAGGCCAAGGCGATGTTTCATGTCATCCGCCGAGAACGACCAGGCGAGATTGGTCATCTTCACATGGTCGCCGCGCACGGGCCCCGCGACATCGATCACCGCGACCGACGGCGTCAGCCCCGGCGGCAGCGCGGCGAGGTAATCTCTCATCGCCTCGAACAGCGAATTGTATTTCGCGACGTCGACGCGCTGCAGATGGCTGTAAGCCCCGTGCCGCGCCAGCGCAAAGCGGGCATGGGTGCCGCCGATATCGCCGATGACCCGCAGGCCATCCAGTCCTGCGCGCGTCGTTACGTTCATCGAGCCGGACGATGCCCACGCGCCGGTGCAGCAGGAGCCTGTTGCGGGGGTGCAGCGCGATTGTCGGTATTGCTTGCGCCGAACAGCACGCGGGTCGGATTGCGGTCAAAATTGTTCACCGCGCGGCTGATGTCGCCAAGCGTGCGGCGGCTGTCTGTGATCAGTGCGCGCCCATCCGACGTCAGAACCGCTGTCCGCTTGTCGAGATTGTCGGCCAGTTCGCGGAACGACCGCGCGGCCTTCTGCAACTCACCCTCTTCGCCTTCCTTGCCGCCCATCAGCGATTCCACGCCGACCATGATGCTGTCGATGCGATTCGAATTATCCGCCAAAGCCTTGGAGAAGGTCTTCAGGTTTTCCATGCTGTCATGCAGAGCAACCTGATTATCAGTGACGAGCTTGTTGACGTTCTGCAGCGTCGCCCGCACGGCCTCGCCGATATCCATGATGGCGTTCGGATCGGCGGTGAGGGTCGGCACGCCGTCGTCGGCCACCGGAATGCCGCCCGCCTCCAGCGAGCCACCCTTCAGCGACACCGCCGATACGCCGGTAAGACCCGCGAACTCCAGTCCGACGAGGGTGTCCGCACGGATCGGCGCACTCTTGTCGACGGAAGCGATCACCACCACGCGCTTCGGATCGTCGAGCTTGATCGAGGTCACCTCGCCGATCTTGATGCCGTTGAAATTGACGTTGCCGCCGGTGCGCAGGCCCGAGGCCGCGCCTTCGAAAATGATGCGGATCGGCGTGCGCTGCGCGACCGCGCCGAGGTTCTGAAACCAGAACACGAAACCGAACGCCGCAGCGATCACCGCCAGCGTAAAGGTGCCGATCAGAAGATAGTTCGCCCGCGTTTCCATCACTCAAACTCCGGTCTACGCAATAACGGTACGCGCACGCTTGCCATGGAAGTATTCCTGCAACCACGGATGCTGGGACGCCAGCATGTCGTTCATGGTGCCGACCAGCAGCACCTTCTTGTCACCGAGCACGGCGATCCGGTTGCACGCGGTTTTTAGGCTGTCGAGGTCGTGCGTTACCATGAAAACCGTCAGCCCCAAAGCACGCTGCAAGGTCATAACAAGTTCGTCGAAATCGCCGGCGCTGATCGGATCGAGGCCCGAGGTCGGCTCGTCGAGAAACACGATCTCGGGGTCGAGCGCGAGCGCGCGGGCCAGCGCCACGCGCTTGATCATGCCGCCCGACAATTCGGACGGATAAAGGTCCGCGGTTTCAGGCCTCAACCCGACCATGGTGAGCTTGGCGACGACGATCTCGTCGAGCAGTCGCTCCGACACCTTCATGAACTCGCGGACCGGAAACTGGATATTCTGCCGAACTGTCAGCGACGAGAACAGCGCACCCTGCTGGAACAGCACGCCCCATCGACGCTCGACGGCGCTGCGGGTCTTGTCGTCGGCCCCGTTCATGTTGATGCCGAACACCTCGATGGTGCCCGATCGCTTCGGCATCAAGCCAAGAATGGTGCGGGTCAGCACCGACTTGCCCGCGCCGGAGGGACCGACAAAGCCGAGAATCTCACCGCGCTTCACGTCGAGGCTGAGCTTGTCGAGGATCAGCCTGTCGCCGAATCCCACTGTGAGGTCGCGGACCCGGATGATCGCATCGGTCGGACTGGCGGCCATCGCTCAGACTCCGATCGATGCGAAGAAGATGGCGAACAGGCCATCGACGACAATGACGAAGAAAATCGACTTCACCACGGATGCTGTGGTGTGCTTGCCGAGTGATTCCGCGCTGCCCTGCACCGCGGCACCTTCGACGCAGGCGATGACGCCGATGATGAGCGCCATGAACGGCGCTTTCACGAGGCCGACGGTGAAATGGTTGATAGAGATCGCCTCACGCAATCGCGACAGGAACGCATCGGGCTGCACGCCTCCATAGATCCATGCCGTGAGGCCACCGCCGTAAAGCGCGGCCATCGCACCGAGGAAGGCCAGGATTGGCATCGCAATCACCAGCGCGAGAATGCGCGGCAGGATAAGCACTTCGGTCGGATCGAATCCCATGGTGCGCAAGGCATCGATTTCCTCGCGCATCCGCATCGAGCCGAGTTCGGCCGTGTAGGCGCTGCCCGAACGGCCCGCGACCATGATCGCCACCAGAAGCACACCGATCTCGCGCAGCACCAGCACGCCGAGCATGTCGACCACAAACACGTCCGCGCCGAACTTGCGGAACTGGAAAATGCCCTGCTGGGCGATGATGCAGCCGATCAGAAAAGTGATAAGCACCACGATCGGCACCGCGCGCCAGCAGACCTGCTCCAGCTGGTGGACGGTCGAAGTCAGGCGGAAGCGAGATGGATGCAGGATCACACGCCAGAACGCGTAGAGGATCGAGCCCGTCATATTAAGAAGACCGAGCAGCGCATCGCCGACCTCCGCGACGCTGCGGCCAATTGCCTCGACAGCGCGGATCGGACCGAACGACGGCTTCGCCGGCTCCGGCACGGCCTTTACGCGCTTCACTTCCTCGACGAGGCTTGCGTAATCCGCCGACAGACCTGCGATCATCGGCGCGGCATCGCCGCGTGTCAGAGCACGACGGAGCCGCTCGATCAGCCACGCGCCGAACGTATCCAGCCGGGAGATCTGCGAGACATCGATGACGAGGCTTGCGCGTCCGCCGTCACGGGAGCGCTCGGTGTGCTCCACAAGCTTCTCGAGAGCCGGCGCATGGTGCACGGTCCATTCCCCGGCCGCGCGCAGCGCCACACCCGCGCCAAGCGGCGTCTGCTCGAGGGTTGGATTCCCGTTCACGAAAGGCTCCCGCATTTTTACGCCTACACAACGCGAGCGTTTGGTTCCCGGTCCCGGCTTGTACGGAGAACCTGCTAAGAGCCATAATTGTGGCACATCGGCAAGCCCGTCATCAACCAACCGTCACATTTCAATGAGCTCTGTTCCTTTCCAGCTACAAGTTCGCATCGAGCGCTGGCCGATCGCAGGCCGCTTCTCCATCAGCCGCGGCAGCAAAACCGAAGCCGTCGTCGTCGTCGCCGAAATCTGTCGTGACGGACTGACGGGACGCGGCGAATGCGTGCCTTATCCGCGCTACGGCGAGACGCCGGAAGCAACGGTCAACGCGATACATTCGGTGGGCCACTGGGCGAGTTTTACGCGCGAGATACTGCTGCAGCGGATGCAACCAGGCGCGGCACGCAATGCGCTCGACTGCGCACTGTGGGATCTAGAGGCCAAGGAAGCGAAGCAGCGCGTCTGGGAGCTTGCAGGCCTTCCCGCACCGCGCCCTCTCACCACTGCCTATACGATCTCGCTCGGCACGCCGGAGGAGATGGCGCAGGCGACGCACGCAGCAGCGCATCGTCCGCTACTCAAGATCAAGCTCGGCGGCGAAGGCGACGAGACACGCATCGCCGCGGTGCGCCGCGCCGCGCCCGACGCGACCTTGATCGTCGATGCCAACGAGGCCTGGTCGGACGACAATCTGCAACGCAATCTCGACGCCTGCGCCAAGGCGGACGTGGCGCTTGTCGAGCAGCCGCTGCCTGCGGGACAGGATGCCGCACTCGAACGGATCGCGCGGCCGATCCCGGTCTGCGCCGACGAGAGCGCCCACGCGACTGCCTCGCTCAGGGAGCTTGGAGGGCGCTACGACGCGGTCAACATCAAGCTCGACAAGACCGGCGGCCTTACCGAGGCCCTGGCGATGAGCCGCGAGGCCGAACGCCTCGGCTTGCGCGTCATGGTCGGTTGCATGGTCGCGACCTCGCTGGCGATGGCGCCTGCCCTGATCGTGGCGCAGCCAGCCTTTATCGTCGATCTCGACGGTCCGCTGCTGCTGACGAAGGATCGCGAGCACGCCCTGCGCTACGACGGCTCGACCGTCCACCCGCCGGACGCCGCGCTCTGGGGCTAGCCTTTGCGCCACGAAAATAAGTCGGTCGATAACTCGGATCGGCCGATTGCCTGCCGCAATCAAATCGGATTCGATGAGACCGATTCACGCTCCCGATTCGGGAGCCGTATTCCCGCGGGTGCAGTCACTTGCCAATCACTTGCGCGAACGAGTGAGAGTAACGCCCATGGCTGAGGAAGCCTTTGCATTATCGCCGATTTCGGCGAGCGCCGCGGTCCCGACCGACGCCGATTATCATGCCATCCGCGAAGCCTTCATGGAAACCGCCCGCGGGCGCTGGTTTCTGAACGAATACGCCAAGCGCAACCGCAACGCCGACACCGCGATGGTGCTGGAAGCCGTGGCACGGATCGAGCAGAACCTTGGTGCGGCGCATCACGAAGCCGCCGCCCCGCAACCTCCCGAAGGCCTCCCGGAAACGATGCAGGCTGCGCTGGAGAAGGCTCGCGAGGCCATCCGCCACGAATTCAGCGAAACTGGCTTCGACCCGGCGCTGATGCCGTGGCGCAAGAGCGCCCGGATCATTCGCGAAATCGTCTGGGGCCTGCGGGAATCCGGCGCCGATCCCCGCATCTGCAATATTCTCGACGGACAGGTCCGCGCCATCGAGGCGGCTTGCGACGAATTCCCGCTGGCGGATATCCGCGACCGGATTCTGGCAGCGCTCGACGCCGCGGCGTCGCAGGATCAGGAGGAAGTCGCTCCAGCCACAGCTGTGGAGGCGAGCGGCACCGAGCAGGCAAGCGCGACCTATGCCGTCGCCGAAGTCGCAGCGGCCGTGGTGCCGGTGCAATCCATTGAGCCGCAACCCGAGCCGGTCGTCGCAGAAGCTGCGGAAACTCCCGTCATGGAGGCTCTTACGGTCGAGGCGCCCCCCGCGGAAACTGCCATCGCGGCAGCGCCTGTTGTAGAAACTGCCGCCGTTGAAGTCGCAGAGACCGCCACTGTGGAAGTTGCGGTCGTTGGACCTGTCGTCGCGGAAACCGAAGCTGCCGCGGCAACCCCGGCTGACATACCTGCGCCCATCACGACATCGCCCGAAGCCGTCGCGCTTGAAGCCGCGTTTCTTACCGAGGACATCGCCGAGCCCGCGCCCATAGCAGCCGCTTCCGAGACGCCTCAGCCTGCCCCGACGCCCGCAGCGCCGCGTTCGATCATGACAGCCTCGGCTGCGCAGCCGGCGCCTCAGCCAATGGCCGAGCACGTCGCTGGCGAAGTCCCGGTCGAGGTCATGACAACGGATCATCCTGACATCGAAGCGGCGCCCGAAGGCGCAGACCCAGTCACCGTCGCCAATGGCGGCAATTCCGAGGACGATCTCTGGGCCGACATCGCAGGCGAAATCGCGCCGCTGCCGCCACTAGATCCGGTTCACGAGGCCTCCCTCGGAGCAAGCCTGATCGCACAGGGTGTCGTGGCACGGCCGTCCAACGCCCGCCCTGACCTGCTCGCGCCGATCCGCCGCATGAGCCACGCCGAGCGGATCGCGTTTTTCAGCTAAACCGCGCCCTCGCGGATCGCATCGGCATACAGTCCGGCGTCGACATTGCCGCCGGACAGGACAATCACCACGGTCTTGCCGCCCGCCTCCATGCGTCCTGCCAAGAGCGCTGCAAGCGCCACGCTGCCGCCCGGCTCAACCACCAGCTTCAATTCGCGGAACGCCAACGCCATCGCCTGCGTCACTTCAGCGTCCGTGGCGGCAACGCCTCCGGCCAGAAGCCTGCTATTGATCGCGAATGTCAGTTCGCCCGGCTCGGGCGCCATCAACGCGTCGCAGAAGGTCCGATTTTGCGCGTGGTGCCGCTGCCGCTGACCGCTCGCGAGCGAACGTGCATGATCGTCGTAACCGTCCGGCTCTGCCGTAAAGAGCTTCGCCTGCGGAAAGTGATGGTGAATCGCCAAGGCGATGCCTGCCATCAACCCGCCGCCAGACGCCGGCGCGGACACGATGTCGGGCGCAAGACCAAGCGTTTGCATATCCTCGGCGATCTCAAGACCGACAGTACCCTGCCCCGTGATGATGTGCGGGTCGTCGAATGGTGGCACCAGTGTCGCGCCGCTCTCTGCGGCGATCTTCTGCGCGATTTCCTCGCGACTCTCACGGTCACGGTCATACAGCACCACGCGCGCCCCGTAACTCTTGGTCCGCTCGCGCTTGAACACAGGCGCGTCCGCCGGCATCACGATGGTCGCGGGCAGGCCCAGCAACTGCGCTGCGGCGGCAACGCCCTGTGCGTGATTGCCGGAAGAGAACGCCACCACCCCCTTCGCTCGCTCGCCCACCGGGATAAGCGACAGCCGGTTATAGGCGCCACGGAATTTGAACGAGCCGGTGCGCTGCAAAACCTCGGGTTTGATGAAAACGCGTGCACCGGTCTGCGCATCGAGTGCGGGCGAACTTAATAGTCGTGTTCTGACGGCAACCGGCGCAAGGACGCGGGCGGCAGTCTCGATATCGGCGTAAACAGGCAGGGACAATTCGCTCATGACCCGTCTTATCGTGACGGGCCACGGCCGATCAAGACCGGCCTTCAGGCCGCCGTACGTGTGCTGTGATTGTCCCTGCGCGCATGGACGATGTTGTCGATGAAAGCGCGCGCGCAGTTTTCCCAAGTGTGCTTTAGCGCGAATGCACGGCATTCCTCGCGGGAGATCGTCAGCGCCCCCCGGCAGGCCGCAGCCAAATCCTCGTCGAGCACTCCGACCGGCGCATCGCCAATGACATCCTTCGGGCCGCAGACCGGAAATGCCGCGACCGGCACGCCGCTCGCCAGCGCTTCCAGCAGCACGAGGCCGAACGTATCGGTCCGGCTGGGAAACACGAACACATCGGCCGCCGCATAGGCCTCCGCAAGCCGTTCGCCCTGCATGGCACCAAGGAATACCGCGTCGGGGTATTTGCGCTCAAGCTCCGCGCGCGCAGGACCGTCGCCTACGACGATCTTGGTGCCGGGCAGACCGAGTGCGAGAAACGCTTCGAGATTTTTTTCCACGGCAATACGCCCGACCGACAGAAAGATCGGGCGCGGCAGACCGAGATCGAAATCTCGCGGACGAAACAGGTTGGTGTCGACACCGCGCGGCCACAGCGTGACGTTGCGAAAACCACGCGCGCCCAATTCCTCAGCCAGCGCCGGCGTCGCCGCCATCACCGCCTGACTGGCGGCATGGAAACGCCGCAATCCCGCCCACACCCACGATTCCGGGATCGGCGAGCGGGCCGA
>Ga0209952_1003961_pt1 | contig 9938 bp, 16 predicted proteins | sample ThiBiot_750_biof_2_FD_183951 | JGI IMG/M metagenome (GOLD analysis project Ga0209952, IMG submission 183951) | Wastewater bioreactor microbial communities from Cape Town, South Africa - Thiocy_cont_750_biof (SPAdes) | ecosystem: Engineered > Bioreactor > Thiocyanate-remediating >...
GTTCGCGGCGGTCGTCCGCACCGGCAGCTTCTCGCGCGCCGCCGAGGCGCTGAACATCAGCCAGCCGGCGATCTCGAAAGGCGTTCGCGACTTCGAATTGCAGGTCGGCTGCCGCCTGCTCAATCGAACGCCGAAGGGCGTGGTGCCGACCGACGAAGGCCTCGCGCTGTCGCGCCACGCCGAGGCGCTGTTCGCGGTGGAACGCGCCGCCGAGGACGAACTCTCAGCGCTGAGGGGCCTGCACAACGGCTCGCTGCGGATCGGCGCCAGCACCACCATCGCGACCTACATGCTGGCGCGCTATCTCGGCGCGTTTCATCGCGCGCATCCCGACGTCGATCTGTTCGTGGTCAGCGCCAACACCCGCGACATCGCCGAGCAGATGGCCAGTCAGGATATCGACATCGGCCTTGTCGAGGGCCCAGTCGAGGTGCGCGGGTTGACGGCAGTGCCGTGGCAAACCGACGTGATGGCACTGATCGTGGCGCCGGATCATCCCTTCGCATATGACACGCAACCGATCGATCCGAAGCGGCTTGCCGATGAAATCCTGATCGTCCGCGAGCCGGGCTCCGGCACCCGCGAGGTGGTGGCGCAGGCATTGGCGGCGCACGGTATCGAGCCGACACGCACGCTGGAAATCGGCAGCACAGAGGCCATCAAGCAGGTGGTCGCCGCCGGCGTCGGCGTCTCGATCGTGTCGGAAGCGGCGGTCGCCGATCAGGCTAAACAGGGTCGGCTGAAACTGATCCCGATGCAGGACGTCACCATCGCGCGCAGCCTGTGGCGGCTGGCCTCACCCGGGCGCGTCGCCATGCCCGCGGCGCGTGCCTTCGAGAAGATGCTCTGTGACCGGAAGACTTTCCCAAGCGAACCGGTGCTGACGATTATTTGACGTCGGCCCGCCAGGCGCTCTCGACGTTGGCAAACCCGGAAGTCTGCGCCGTCGAGAAGCAGGCGATGCGGGCCAGCACGATCAACACCACCACCAGGCAGAACAGGCCCGCTCCTACGCGCGCGCGTCGACGCGCACCGGAGACGCTTTCGACGCGCGTGTTATCCTCCCGCAGATACGGAACGACACCGCCATAAGCGTCAAATTGCTGCGCCAACATTCCGGCTCCGCCCATCATTCATCGCATCAACATGGTGTTGCGCGCAGGCCGTCCTGACAATGGTTGGGAATTTCGAATTTAGCGCCGATCGGAGACGCTTTGCGGCGTCTTCCGCGTCCCGCCGGCCAAACCGTTCTTTCGCGGGTCGCAATGGTATGAAATGACCGGAGGCGGCGGTTGAACTCCGCCACGTCTCTCTGTAGACAGACCTCCACCGGACAGGGATTCCGCAGCCACGACGGCCGCCACCCGACCGGCCTGTTGGGGCGTAGCCAAGCGGTAAGGCAGGGGATTTTGATTCCCCCATGCGGAGGTTCGATCCCTCCCGCCCCAGCCAAATGCTTCGACAAGATTGAAATTGCTAACGAAATCGGCCTCGCTGGGGAACTACTGCACAGCTCTGCGACGCATCATTGTTCCACAGGACATCGCACGAAAATGGCTTTCCACATTTTTCGCCGCCAAGCTGTCTAATATTAACGGCGACGTACACCGCCCGCTTGCCAGTTGCTTCAGGCGTCCGCATCTTTCGATGAGCCTAAGGATAACGAGCCGCGTGACGGCGCGTCTTGGCCACACAGCTCACCCTCATCCTGGACGATGTCGCAATGTTTACCGACGGTGCCGACCCGCGTCTGTCGCAATCACAAATTGAGATAATGCTCCACGCGGTCGTCGAGCGGCACTTGGCAAAGCTCGATCGAGAGGCCCTCGCCACCAAGAATTCACTGGAGTGTGAACCTGAACAGGCATGAGCCGCCGACAGGCATTCTCGGCCTACGCGCTACAGGATGCCACGGCGTCACGGCGCTCGTGCGAACTGAGTATAGAGACCTATGATCGAGGACGGCCTTTGCGAAGCTGACATCGAGGCAGTCCAGAAACATCTCATCATCCTTCGCGTCAGCCAACTGATCCCGACCGAGGCCCACATCCTGCGAACGACGATCGAGGATGCCGCCGCACCGCTAGGTTCATGCTTATGCCCAAGACTTCAAGTCCTGTCGCACTCGTCATAATGCGTGAAGTGCATCACACCCCTATTGAACGAAACCGATTTGCTCACCGATCGGCTTTGCGACATCGACCTGAGGCATCCAACGTCATCTCCCGCTTACTTCAGGCAGGACACTTTCCAGGACAGGCCAGCGTCATACGGATGACAACGAGGCCATCGATAGGCTCGCAACGAAGATCGATTGTTATCGGCGAGCCCAGCAAGATCGGCGAATCCCTCGCGTCGACCGCCTCACATCGATCCGCCTTAGTGTTGTTTGAAGTATTGGATTTCACGCTCATGCTTCTCGGCGGCGGCCCGGCTTCCAAAGGTACCGAGATTGCGACGCTTGCCTGTTTTGGGATCAACCCTGCGCGAATAGATCCGATACTTTCCTGATTTGAGTTTGCGAATCATGCTGCGCCCTCAATATTTCTCTTGCCGACGATAAAAGACGCTAATAAATCGGCTGGATCGTCGCATCGTTCGAATTTGCATTCGTTATCTAACAAATTACAGCGAGCGAAGACCGACCGTAGCTCCGCTGACTCAATGAGAGCGTTGGCAGACCAGATTCTACTGGCCTGACAACGCAAGCTCGACCGCTTCGATATTTACGCTGCTTGAGCGTGCTGATTGACTTCGGATTCGGCAAGCGTCGATAGCGCGGCGTCCGTCGCCTTCTCCTCCTTTAACGTCGCGTCAAGAAGCTGCACGACGTCCTTCATGCCAAGTTCGCTCGCCCAGGTTTTCAGGGTTCCGTATCGCGACATCTCGTAGTGCTCGACCGCCTGGGCGGCTGCGAGCAAACCGGCATCAAGCGCCGGCATACCCTTGTATTCCGACATGATCTCCTTGCCTTCGTCGAGAATGCCCAGGATCGCATCGCAGGTCTTGCCGCGCGGCGTTTCGTCGATGATCTCGAAAATCTTCTCCAGCCGATCGACTTGCCCGTCCGTTTCGGCTTCGTGCTTCTCGAATGCAGCCTTCAGCTTGGGTGAGTTCGTAGCCTTGGCCATCCTCGGTAACGCGGCGAGGATCTTCTTTTCCGCGAAGTAGATATCCCGCAACGTATCGACAAACAGATCCCTCAGTTCTTTCTCTTTCGCCATTGACCCTCTCCCTCAATCTTGCCAGTTCTGACGACCGTACCAATCGTCGATGTCTTTCTTCACCTGATCCTTCTGGTATCCGTAGCGCTCCTGGATTCGTCCCTCGAGCTGATCCCGCTTGCCGTCGATGACATCGAGATCATCATCAGTGAGCTTGCCCCATTGCTCTTTGACCCTTCCCTTCATCTGCTTCCAATTTCCTTCAATCCGATTCCAGTCCATCTTCGGGCTCCATTTGAAAGCAAGACAACTTGCCTCGCGAAGCTGCGTTCCTCGCCGAAATCAGATATCGCCCGACTTCAACACCTCGGCCTCCGAATGCTGCGCCGGAACAAAGCGGACCGGACGCGAATTGGCGATAAGCAGCAGCAAACTGAACATTAGATGAGACAGAAGAAATGGCGCTGTTTCGCATCCCGCCAACGTCAATCGATCGGCGCGTCGCCCAACGGATCGCCGCCACGGCGCGGCCGGTCCCCGAATGGATCGAGAAGACGTTGACATGGGGAGCAGACGAACACCTGCTGCTGGCCTGCGCGGCAACAGCTTGGATCGCCACGACGGCATTTCGCTCGCCGCTTCGCCCTGCGGCCAGACATCTGCTTATTGTTGTTGCTACAACGGCGGCGGCGCCGCACGTCTTGAAAACGACGTTCGATCAAGTTCGGCCGGATCGAACGACAGTGAAGGGCCACCTCCATGGCATCCCGATATCCGGCGACAGCATGGACGCTTTCCCGTCCGGTCACGCGCTCCATATGGGCGCATTGGCCTCGGCGGCGACGGTCTTGTCCCCGCGATACAAGATCCCGATCTGGGGCGCGGCGCTAGGCTTGTCCGCAACGCGGATTGCGATTCTTGCGCATTGGGTCTCCGACGTCGTGGCGGGCTTTGCCATCGGAATCGTTCTCGAACGCACCGTCCGCCGCTTCACCGGATATCCTGGCAAGACGCGCTGCGACATCGCCGCAGGCGGACGGACGACGTGACCGAGTATGTCGTTCGGTTTGTCGCCGGCGGTCTGCTTGTCTCGATGTTCGCCGTTGTTGGCGACATTGTCCGGCCCAAGAGCTTCGCTGGCCTGTTCGAAGCAGCGCCTTCCGTCGCTCTCGCAACGCTGGGCATCGCCTGGTTTCAGCATGGAGGCGCGTATGCCGGGCTTCAGGCGCAATCGGGAGATAGGCAATGCAACTTCAACTCTCCCTCGCGTCGCGGCCCAAAAGCCGTTGGTGTGAATACCTCACTCGCTTCGCGCTCGGCGGCGTGGTCACTATCTTCACCGGGATTATTGATTCCGTCTGGGGTGCTTCGGTGGGCGGCCTATTCCTGGCCTTGCCGGCGATCTTCTGCGCCAGCGCGACGCTCATCGAACGTCACAAAATCCGTCGTAAGACGCCGGCGTAAGTGGCGTACGCCGTGGTCGGGAGGTTCCCGCGCTCGATGCCGCAGGTGCAACTCTCGGCAGCATCGCCATGATAGGGTTTGCCGCACGTTCTTCGCGACGTCTTCCCTTGGAGGGATCATCGCATTCGCCGGCGCGAGCATCGTATGGATTCTCATCGCCATCAGCGCATGGCGTATCCGGCGGGCGCTCAAGCGCTAGCGCCGCCGATCCTGAGAGGTCATCAACCCAGCGTGGTCGTCGGGTTTTCTCGCGTGACGCCGGGTGCGCTGACGTGCACCTCGTGACCCTCGCGGATCGCAAGTGACGCCGCGGCCACTGCCGCCTCGAACGCAGCTTCCTTCGTGACGTAATCACCCTCTACTTCGCCGTCGTGAAGAACACTCCACTTGTCGTCAACCGGGGTAATCGTATAGCTGGCGAGGCCCATCATTTTCTCCCTCTCTCCGCGACCTAACTTGTATGACCAGGATCAATATGCTTGGGCGTGTTCTTCTCCTGCTGCGGCACCATCCGCGCTGGATCCGGCTGACCGGGCACTCCTCTTGGGCCGAACTTCTCCCGCTGGATATCATCCTCGCTTAGACGTGGTTTGGTATCACCCAACTGCCCACTCCCCTTATGATTTGCACTCATCGCGCAGCACTCCTCAAAGGAAAGGCCGACCGCCGGTCACCGCGACCGTGGCACCCGACACGTAGCTGGAGAGTGGATCGGCGAGCATCACATACGCCGTTGCAAGCTCCGCCGGTTGGCCAGCGCGTTTCATCGGCGTGTTCTTTCCAAAGCTTTTCACCGCCTCCGCTGGCATCGTCGATGGGATCAGCGGTGTCCAGATGGGCCCCGGCGCCACCGCATTGACCCGAATGCCCTTCCCTGCGAGCAATTGCGCGAGTCCGGCTGTAAAATTATGGATCGCTCCCTTGGTCGCCGCATAGGGAAGCAGCGTCGGATTGGGATCGTCGGAGTTGATCGAGGCGGTGTTGATGATCGACGAGCCAGGCGTCAGCTCCCACTCTTGATCGGTGATATCCTGGATGTCTTTGAATGTCGCCTGATGCGCTGCATTGTTGACAAGGATATCGATCCCGCCCAGTTCCGACACTGCCCGCGCGATAATTTTCTGACAATGCTCTGAATGCTGGATGTCCCCTCGAACCAACACCGCTTTTTGTCTTGCTTCCTCGACCAATCGAGCGGTTTCCCGCGCGTCGCCGTCTTCCTCGAGATAAGCAATCAGGACATCTGCGCCTTCCCTGGCATAGGCGATTGCGATCGCGCGACCGATGCCGCTGTCCCCACCCGTGATGACGGCGCGCTTCCCCGCAAGCCGACCAGAACCTTTGTAAGTTGCTTCTCCATGATCCGGGACCGGATTCATGTTCGCGGTATAACCCGGCATTGGCTGCTGTTGTGCCGGATAAGGCGGCTTCGGATAGGTGGTTTGCAGCATATCGTTCCGTGACCGGCTGTCTACCAGCGCTTGGAAGAACCGCGTAGGCGCTATTCACACTCGCCGCCCGCGGGAACTTTGCATCGAAAGGCAAACGCGGTACCTTGGGAACACGCGATTGGATCCCAAGTTGAACCGATAGCGTGTCCTCCGGCGTGGAGCATCAAAGGGCCACCCGGACCTGACAGTGCCCATCTGTGTATTGGCATGCAACGACTGTTCAGTGATCGAGGCCCGTGGCCTGCGCTCTGGGTGCGGCGGGTCCTACCGACGATCGAAAGGCTGGTCGCCAGGACGCCCGAGCGGACTATTTTGACGCGCTTTATCCCGCCGAACCTTCCGGACGATACGCCGGGCATGTGGCGGACCTACTATGCTCGCTGGCCACATGTGATCCGCGACGCGATGGATACGTCCCTTCTCAAACTCATGCCGCAGTTGGAGCGTTTCGTCCCGCCGGCCCACGTCTTCTTCGCGACCGGCGCGCTTCACGCCTTCCTTCAGACGAAGCATGTCGACACGCTCATCCTCACGGAATCGGAAACGGATGTCTGCGTGCTATCCACGGCCTTGAGCGCGATCGATCTGGGTTACCGGACAATCATCGTGAAGGATGGCCTGTGCAGTTCGTTGGATGACGCCCATGACGCCTCGTTTCGGCTTTATGAGCAGCGTCATCACGTCCAGATCGAACTGGCCGAAGCCAGCGAAGTGATGGATGTCTGGGCGCTCAAGCCGCGCACCACTATTCACTCACGCTGGAACTCTACCCTAAGCGACGAGTTGCAATTGGCAACGGAAACGACCCGAGGTATCCCGATGGCCAAGAAAGCGAAGAAAGCGACCAAGCGCCGCTATTCGAAAAGCTCAGAAAGCGACGTGGAGAGGGAGGTTCGCCGTTACAAGAAAGGAACCGCGAAAAGCGGGCGTGGTGGCAAGGGCGGCAAGGTGAAGAGCCGTAAACAAGCCATCGCTATCGGCCTGTCGAAGGCGCGCAAGAAGGGAAAGGAAGTGCCAAAGAAAGCGGCATCAAAGAAGAAAACGTCAAAGAAGAAAACCTCGAAGAAGAAGTCGTGATCTGACCTCTGCGACGTTCTCGCGAGCTAATGGGTATTGGTCTTTTGCCACCGCTCAAGTTCGTCGGCTGATACCCTGCCGGGATCTTGTTCCTTTTCCACCGGCTGCTTCCACGGCTCATTCGTTTGCTTCATTGAACCCGGACCAGGCGGTTCCGGCCTTGCGTTTGAGCGCTCGGTGGGCGTTCCATTATCGGGACTGGCCAGCGCATCCATTAGCCCGTGCACCGATGGTGGCGCGGCACCGGACTCAATTTCAGCCATGTGGCTGTAAGTATCCGCCATTCGGTTCAACCGGTCGCGGATATTGGGATCCTCCTCCCGCTTCGCACGCTCGTACAACTCATTTGCCTGACGGATCAGTTCCTTCACCTCGACCATGACGCACCTCTCAGATTCACGCCGTATCAACGTCGGAGTGTCGGAGCGGTTGCAGCGCCGCCGCGGAGGAACCACCCGGGCTGCGCCGAATTGAATGTCATTGAATTCGCGGAGAATGCATATGGCAGACTCACGTGCCCCCGCCGCCTCGACGGCGGCGGCAAATCGGGCGACATCATCATCCATGCAAAAAATTTCCGTGGTGCTGCTGATCAACGGCGCGCGAACGCGACTTGAGATCGCACCATGGACGACATTACTGGATGCGCTGCGCGACCGGCTGCATCTGACCGGCACCAAGAAAGGCTGCGACCACGGGCAGTGCGGCGCCTGCACCGTGCTATTGAACGGGCGGCCGATCAATGCCTGCCTCACGCTCGCGGTGATGCATGACGACGCCGAAGTCACCACCGTCGAAGGACTTGCTCACGATGGAAGCCTTCATCCGGTCCAACAAGCCTTTATTGATCAGGATGCCTTTCAGTGCGGCTACTGCACATCGGGACAGATTTGCTCGGCCGTCAGTCTGATCCGCGAAGGCCGAGCCAAAACGCGTGACGAAATCCGCGAGACGATGAGCGGCAACATCTGCCGCTGCGGCGCCTATCCCAACATCGTGGCAGCCATCGAGGAGGCGATGAAGGCGACATGAACAACTTTCAGTATTCACGGGCGCAGGATATCGCCGATGCTGTGAGGCAGTCCGCAACCGATGATTCGGCCAGATTCATCGCCGGCGGCACCAACCTCATCGACCTGATGAAGTACGAGGTCGAGCGTCCCGCGCGACTGATCGATATTTCGCATCGGCGCGCTGGTGCCGAATTCGGACCTCGCATGGCATCCTCACGTGAGGGATCGTTATCCCCTTCTGGCGAGCGCCATTCTCGCGGGGGCGTCGACGCAGTTACGCAACATGGCCTCGAGCGGTGGCAATCTGCTGCAACGAACGCGCTGCCTGTATTTCTATGACGTCACGACGCCCTGCAACAAACGCAAGCCGGGTTCTGGATGCTCGGCCGTCGGCGGCATCAATCGCATCAACGCCATTCTCGGAACCAGCGATGCCTGCATCGCCACGCATCCATCCGATATGTGCGTCGCGCTGACCGCACTCGATGCCACGGTCCATGTCACCGGTCCGCATGGCGCGCGCACGATCCCGATGGTGGATTTCCATCGCCTGCCCGGCGACACGCCGGAGCGCGACACAAACCTTGGAGCCGATGAAATCGTCACGGCGGTCGAACTTCCCGCACACGGCTTCCGCACCAACTATACCTATCTGAAAATCCGCGACCGGCTATCCTATGCCTTCGCGCTGGTTTCCGTTGCAGCCGCGCTTGAAATCGAAAATGGCACCGTTCGCCAAGCCCGGCTGGCGCTCGGCGGTGTCGCCCACAAGCCCTGGCGCAGTCCGGAGGCCGAGGCGACCCTGATCGGTCAGTCCATCGCGCGAGACACATTTGCCAGGGCAGCACAGGAGATCCTGCGTGACGCGAAAGGCTACGGCCACAACGATTTCAAGATTGATCTCGCACGGCGCACCATCGTGCGCGCGCTGAACCAGGCCGCGCAAGGCACGCCGCAATCACAGTCGGACAAGAGAATCGCGTGAGTGGAAACGCAGCACATCCGAAGCGGAAGACATTTGGCTCAGCGGAGTTCGATCGCCGCAACCTGCTCAAGGGCGCCGCGGCATTCGGCCTTCTCGGAAACGGAACATCGCCCACGACCGCCACCGCCGATACGTTCGAGCCGATCAGACAAGCGAGTGCATCGATGACCAGCTACACCGGCACGGCAACATCCCGCATCGACGGACGCGACAAGGTCACCGGGGCCGCGCGCTATACGGCGGAATTCGGCGCGCCCGACCTGGCCCATGGGAGCGTCGTGACCTCTACCATCGCAAAGGGCCGTATCAAACAGATCGACACGGCGCGCGCGATGGAGGTCGAAGGCGTCATCGCCGTGCTGACGCACCAAAATCGCCCGGCGATGGCCGACAACGAAAAGGCCTACAAAGACGAAGTCGCACCTGCGAAAGGCTCGCCGTACCGGCCGCTGTATGATGACCACGTTCACTTCAGCGGTCAGCCTGTGGCGCTGGTGGTAGCCGAGGATTTCGAAACCGCCACCTATGCGGCTTCACTCGTCGACACCACCTACGACGAGGAATCGCATGTCACCGACTTCGCTCAAGCCCGTGACCAAGCAGTGCCGCTCGATGCGCCGGCGATACCGCGGGGCGATGCCGCAAGCGCCTTCGCGGCTTCGGATATTCGGCATCAGGCCGACTATGTCGTCCCGATCGAACATCACAATCCGATGGAGTTGTTTGGGTCAACCGCGATTTGGAACGACGGAAAGCTGACGGTCTATGACAAGACTCAAGGCGT
>Ga0209952_1003963_pt1 | contig 9936 bp, 10 predicted proteins | sample ThiBiot_750_biof_2_FD_183951 | JGI IMG/M metagenome (GOLD analysis project Ga0209952, IMG submission 183951) | Wastewater bioreactor microbial communities from Cape Town, South Africa - Thiocy_cont_750_biof (SPAdes) | ecosystem: Engineered > Bioreactor > Thiocyanate-remediating >...
AAATAACATTACATTCTCTTAACAACTGTTTAGATGACACTCAATGCTTTTATAATATAACAAAAGATACACGCCCATGGAATGAATATATAAAACGAAGTAGAATACAGATTGAACAATTTTCATTTGCAATAGTCTTGTTTTATATGCGTAGATCGAAATTATGTTGAATATGGAGAATTTAGATCTCCCGCTGTAAAAGGAAAACTATTCTGGCAGAGTAGTCCTTTTGTTCTTTCGCAGACATCAACGACTTCTCCTCCTACTACTACTACTACTAGTACTCAAAGAAACACACAAGAAAAAGGTAGAAAACACTATCTAAGAAAGTGATTATACAGTTCAAATACTCTTATAGAAACACAAACAATCAATACGATTAGTGAAGCCACAATAGATAATCATGTTCAAGAACATAGTGGACTATCACAAGAAGATCGAATAGCTGCTCATGCCCTACGGCTTGCTCGAACAAGTGTTCCTCAAGCCATCCTATATATGGAGCAAAATATAGCACCTAGCAAATTCATCATTGAATGCCCAAAGTATACTGATTTCTCAGAAATCTAATTGAATCATATTCTTTTCGATATAGATACTTAAAGACATTCTCCTATATTCACAAGATACATCATCATCAACAATAGCCAAATTATTTTATTTCTCAGATAAACTATTTTCTCTTAGTTTTTTTTTATTTCATTTTCCTATCAGATTATTATGTTTTCTAAATCAGATATATCAATAGATAGCTGTTATTTCTATATGTTATTTTTACTTTCTAGATTAACTCTATATAAATTATTATTCTTTTCCTTTATTATCAATGGATAATACAACTACGAAAGAACAAATTGATCAATTCAATGATATTCTTCATGCTCAAGGTGATGATGAAGATGTAAATGATGATGAAGATATTGATTTTGATTATTTCTTTACCGATTTCGATAAGAATGAAGAAGAACCAGAATCAAATAACATTCCATGGTTACAATCAGCACTTGCTGCTGCTAATACTGCTACTACTAGTAAAAAACGTACACCATTAACACCAACAACACCAACAGCTGCAACAGCATTAAAAAAATTTAAAGAACAAGATCTACCTAAATATCTTTCTCGTAATATTAAATTCTTCGAAGAAAGTATTATGCCATTGGTAGTGGAGATAGTGACGGTATCACAAGATACAACTATGACTATGGATATTCTACTTGAAGAATTTCGGCAATTGGCATATCTGGAACATCAATTGCAAATAACAAATTTGGATATCGAATTATGGACAGTATATTTACAATCGGGTACTGGAAAATTGAATGTTGGCTTTGGTACAGGAGAAAATGAAGTCGATGAACGATCATTACTTCAACAACTACAATATCCACAGCCAATATCACCATGTATTTGGCCAGACAAATTGAAAACAATCATTATGGATGATCCTGATGTATCTGCAGCAGATAAAGCCAATCTCAATAATTCCATTTGTTTGACCTATGTCAATCGTATGTTAACACAATTTCGAACAGAATATCTTGCCTATGAAACACAAATTAAAGAGAAACAACAAGTTTTACAGGCAAATCTTAACAAAGAAATCGAACAAATGATTCATACATTAGTGATGGATTATGGTACGGCACTCTATGCCATTGTCAATGAAGGTTACATTGCTGCCGTTCGATTTACATTCAAAGAGCAAATGATTGATTCAGAATTTGAACGCGAAGATAAAATGCGTCTATGTATTCAAGCTTTTCGAACAGTAGTCAAAAGTAAAACAGCAGCTGAACGTGCTAATATCGAAGTGAAAATGTTGAAAGAACGAGTTGTCCATCAACAAATAGCTCCTATTCTTGGTTCATTTCAAATATCGACACCAGCAGATATGCAAACTATTCAAGATGATACAACTCGTCAATGTTTAACCTATCAATATGAGCAGCTATTACAACGTACCAAGTCTGAATTAATAGTAATTCATATTCGTATCGCAGAAGCGAAAGCAAATGAATTATTGAAACAATTCGATAATGATCAGAAGGAATTCTTTCAAAAATTACGTGCAAGCTATAGTGAATCCTCAATGAAAAAAACTCTAGCTAATTTAATGAATTCTCGTCTCAATGTAATCGAACAACGCCTACAGACTCTTCTAAATTTGAAAGTGCGTTTTTTCGTCAAAGCTCCGACGGTCAACAAGTTCTGAGTTTGAGCCGTCGGAGCATTGATCTCTCACCAACCATGATTCAACATGCTGCACATCATTTTACACTTGAAGAACTTCAATTTTTGAATCGTGGTCCTACTTATGTCATACCTGGTCAAATGCATTTATTCTCTACCTATCAAACATTAGAGACCACACTTACACAACAATTGTTACCACTGCGAAAGCAATTATTACATGTGTTTACCAATTGTTCACTCGATCTAGCTCGACAACAAACATTTCGACGTACAATCGAACAACAATTCTTCGAATCGTTCTCTTCTTCTTCTATACCGATCGATATTCGACAACGTGCTTTTCATGAACAAGCCTTACTACAATCGATACAAACTAAATTACAACAGGATCATCTCATTTTACGTCGTACTGCTGATAATTTCAATACGTTTTACTTGGATCATACCGATCATTTCAATTTATTAATTGAAAATTATCTACAAACAAATACGTGCTTTGAAATGATCGGTACTCTTGATCCCAATCTTGTAAATGCCGAAGAACAATATCGTACACGTTTAATTGAAGTAATGGATAATATTTTAGAAAAACTTCACAGAAAGAAAGAAATTCATTCAATCTATTATGAAAAATTACAATTGGCAAAAAAGAAAAATCTTTCATTACCGTATTTATATTTCTTGCCAACCGTCCATAGTCATTATCAAACACTTCTTCAACCGCGATTATCATCGTGCCGAAATGCACCTATTCATACAATGACAAAATTTCTTGATCGTTTACTTCGACCATTATACGAAAATTCATGTCAATCAATAGCATTTCTCGATGGTCATGATTTCATACAGAAATTACAAGTCTATTGCCAACTAGATGCAAATCATTTCACTGTCCATACAGAGTTTGTGACCTTTCAATTGCATAATCTGTATACACGTGTGTCTCATCGAGATTTATTGACAGCATTAAATGATTTTCTCATTCAACAACTGCCTAGTAATCGTTTTCAATGGTTATCTATCGAAACAATTATTAACTTGGTGAAATTTTCATTAGAACATCATATATTTACTTATGAAAATATAATCTATCGATATAAAAAAGGTAGTCCATTGAATTATAAGTTTACACAGTTGTTATTCGACATTTATATACAACAATGGCAAACGAAACTTGTTCTACGAATACGTGCAACCGATCAATTCTATGGTCGATATCATCATCTTGGCATATTCACTTGGAACACATTAAATGAAGATTTACATATGTCTATCCAAGAATTGAATGAACAAAATGCTGATATACAATTGACAATAACACGTGCCAATAAAGTAAACTTCTTAGATGCGTATATTGAAAATCGAAATGGTCAACTTTATACATGTGTTTATCGTGATGTTAAACAACAGCAACCATTCTTGTTGCCATATTCAGCTGAACATCCACGTAAACTTCATCGACAATGGTTTCGATTTCGCATAGCACGCGCTATACACTATTGTCCATCATTTGATGATTTTCAAGAAGAATATCTTCGATTGGAATTAACATTTCTTGCCAATGGATATTCACTCGATTTCGTTAAATATCTTTGGGACAAATGCCTTGAACGTTTCAAGCCACTCAACTATGTTTATATACATAATGCAGTCAATTATAAATCATTTCGTCTGCATGTAATTCGTTATTACAATCAGAAACATGCTAATTCCAGACGAGAATATCAACTAGATCGATTACTCACTCAGCCTAGTACAATTTCATTCTTTTATCTTTATGATTGGGGTAATAGAATTGAATTTAATCGAAAATTTCTTCAACTTTGGTCGGACGTGATTATGAAAGATCCAAAATTTAGTCAATTGGCTTTGAAAATGTCTCTTCGTTGTAAACACTGTTTTTCTTTGCATACACTATTGATTCACTATCGACAATAAAATCCTATTGTTAAGCACTGTAGTGTTCTTCTTCTTCTTTGATTTTTTTTATTCTAGATATACGATGTCACAATCTAATGATGATAATACCACCATCACCACAAAAACACCAACTATCACATCGTCTACAATTTCATCAAATAAACGTAATCGAGATATGATATCTAGCGAAGATGTTGATCAATATGAAAATTCAATAGTGATTAGTTGTCCAATACGTGACAAATATCAATATCGAACATTGAACACAGATAATGATACACGTATGGCAATTCTACCAGTGTTTCCATCGACATCCTCTCATACACACACTGAACCTGACAAAATAGTTCATTTACTTTTATCAAATGTACCAAGTAAGATCATAAATCATTTTTAGAATGCATCATTCTATTATTCTCTCATTCTGTGACAATAGTTGATCTATTGAATACTGAACAGTATGCACGTATACGACGTAATACTTATCCTATACCGTTTAAATTGGAAATGAATACGAATATAACCGATCGAAATGATTCATTTTTGTTACGATTATATCAAGATTTATATGTTGATTTAAAACAACGATTAAAAGTCGACATATCTCTTTTGGATTTTAATCTTACACGTTTACGTTTTTGTGTCGATCAAGTCGTTACACACTATCATCTCGAACAAACAATGCTTCATTTAAATGAATTAGCTTGTGCATTGGAATTCTATTTACAAATTGATGGTCTGCTAATTTTCGTTTTTTTTATACTAATAGCGCAACATATCATCATCTATTCTAGTCGATTTATTCTATTTAAAAACATGTTCATTCAATGGTGTCAAACCACGTCTTTTCGAAAAACGTTATTATGAAGGTCTCTTTTGTCTTAGTGCACCAACAACACGTTTTTATATTACACCGTGTGGAAAAACAACATGTCATTGTTGTCATCCACCAAGTTTACTTCAAAATGCAGCGACAATGATTCCATTTTCATTTCCACATGTTCATCGATTTGTCAATCAATATGAAGCTATTCTTAATTGTCAAGCTACATGTGAAAGTAAAAATTGTATCTATGTTTTAACATGTCCATGTGGACAATTTGATTTTATTGGCGAATCAAAAGTGTCCTTCGCTGAAACAATGATATGTAATTCTTACGACGATAATATATACACATTGATCTCATTCTACCTTTTTCTTTTCAGTACATCGAGAAGAAGGTAATCGAATTGTTCGAGAATTTCTTATGAGTAAACGAAATGTTGAATATTTAACACAAGGTTTAAAATCAGAAAAGTAATACTTATCGACATATGCATACACACACACACATTGTGATATCGATTTTGTTGTAACTAGGAAGAAAGCAAATGATCTCTCATGGTTATATCAACATTCAACATATTGTTCGGTTGCTTTACAAATTTTCTTGAATGACAATCCGGAATATTGGTGTTTTGTGCCAACAAAAAGTGTCGAACGACCATCAAATCAAGAACAAATCGTACGAAACTATTTAGCTCGACAACGACAATCTGATCGTGAATTATCATCATCATCGAATTTCGATTTACTTACGACATGGCATCGTAAGGATGATGAAGTTCATAGACTCATAGCAAATCTACCTGAACCACCAGTTGGCTATTGTTTTACTTCCTATCAACGTCAACAACAAGCTAATTTTTTCAAATGGACACAAGATCGAAATGTACCTTTACATAATGTCGATCTATATAAACCAAATATTGTCGCTATCTTACCCGATAATGCTTCGAAACTCTTTCGAAAATTAATCGAATCACTTCTTATTACACATGCTGAATGTAAACTCAATCAAATGGGTCATCTTCTAACAAATCACACGACATCAACTATCAATCCAAACCGTTCACTGGAAAAGAGTTGGTGTGTCAATATTATGCATCATCCTCAAGCATTGACATAAACTTCTATTTTTTTTTCATTTTTTGATGATTTTCATTGATTTATTACTTGGACTTTTGCTCTTTTAGATTATTTATTCGTCATACTATATGATGGCTTACTCTCAATCTCAACGATACTCCATTGACTTTAAAATCAATTTCAACTCAAACAAATAAACATATGATATCAATCTTTATTTATCTCTAGATAAATTTATCAACTACACATATTTGTCCAGCTATTAACAACATGTAGTATATTTCATTTGTCTGTTCTAGATAATGAATAGTAATCGTCATCGTGATCATCAGTTTTCTCACAAGACTGCTCCACTTTATATAACACTTTCATCGGATGAAAGTGAAAATGAAAATAGAGATAAAAATAAACCAACAACTAAATTGCAACCTACCACAATAGGAAAATCAATTGATTATATACCTAAGACTATTAATACATCAAATCAAATGCGTCTATCTATTCTACCGATGTTTCCGACACCATTGAATGATCATGGAATTTCACGTTTATTGTTAGTAAATGTATCTGAAACATATTTATCTGCTGAACAATTAACATTACGACGGCACTATCAGGATCAACAAAAACATCCATCATTACCACATATTCTACATAAACAAGGTCGTGCAATACCATCAGCACTATGTTGTTATTTTGAAATGCATTACCAATTTTTTATTGATCTATTTAAAATAAATTGGCGTGTATTAGATTATAATTATATACGATTTAATGATTGTTTAACAATATTTGCAAATGAACGTATGTCTCGTTTACGACAAATACCTCATGAAGTACATTTATTGGAACAAGAAAAATTAATTGCCATGGAAATATTCTTACAAATCGATGTCGATCTTTTCTATTGGAAAACGTTTTCTAATCGTCATCGAACATTAAATTATACTCATGCTGATATCTATGAAAAAGATTCGAGTATTTTTTCTAAGAATGAGCCACAAATTCGATTTTCTATGGCACCATGTCGACATCCTAATTGTAATATCTGTTCATCAACAAATGATATGACACGTCGTTCATATTCATCAGTTACTTTTGAAAATAGTGGCATATATCAGTTTTTAAACGGTTACAAAACTATTCTCAATGCTCCAGGAATGTGTAATACAAATGGCATTATATACGTACTTAAATGTCCTTGTGGTCAATTTGAGTATATTGGCGAATCAAGTAACAATCTTCTGTATACATTAGATCGTCATCGTGTTAATGGAAGTCGTATCATGCACTATTTTCTTATTGGAGAACGTAATATATCAAACAATAGTCCTTTTCAAATGAATTCCTTTGAGTAAATATTCAATTTGAATATCAAAAGGCTCTAATCAATATGTTTTTCGTATATAGAAATTCTCAAAAGAATAATATGCGTCTCTATCAACATTCACCTCGTTGTACTGTTGTCATGCAAATGTTTCTTAGTTGCTATCCACAATATTGGATATTTGTTCCTATGACAAGTTCTTTAGCACAACAGGATAATGCCAATTATATAACACGCGAATCTATGGCATCAACAACATGGAGATCTGCAACAAGACAAGCTATTCGTAATGACAATGAGATTCAATCATGTATGAAAAATATACCGATACCACCACCAAATTACGAGTTTTCAAAAAAACAATATGATCAACAAGTTGATTTTTTTCGATATAAGAAAGATCAACAATTACCAGATCAACCGTTATATCTATATGATGCATCGATAATAGTCGTATGTAAGTAATTTATATTCATTTCCAGTAGAGCATATCATTTTTATCCGTTTGAAGTACCTACAAAAACCTCAGCTGTTCTACGCCAATTTATTGTTTCGTTGTTTATTACTCATGCTGAAACAAATTTAAATTCAATTGGTAATTTATTAGTGAATAGTAATTCAAATCTTTCATTTCCATTTGGTACATCACGTGGTAATTGGTGTCACAATTTAACAAATCGTTCATCATCGAAATAAAAACATTATCAAATTTTCTCTATTCACAAATGTTATATCCACATATATGAAATAAACTGATTCTGGAATTTTCTTTCATACTATCGATTTCAATCAGTATATAACCGTTTCTTTTAGATTAATAATTGACCTACAGGTCTAGAACAATGAATTCTTATATCCATGTAACGGAAACTATCAATGTGATGCATCATCGTGTACCAATCAAAAAAATACCTGCTTGCCAATATGGTATACAGTTTATTCGAAATTCAAAAGGAGAAGTAAATAGGAATAAATGATACCTTTCAAGTCTCAATAGAATTTACTTTTGTTTTTTTTTCAAATTTATAGTTGTATTTACCATTTTCTCGACGTCAGATACCAACAGCATATATAGATTCATTGGATCATTATGCAATTCATTATTTCATCAATATAATTCAACAGCAAGATCCATCTCTCCATTCGAAATGTTGTTTTCATCGTCTTATTTCATATTTTTATAGATTTTTTCATTTATTATCTCAAATAGTCTTTGATTTCGATGGATAAACATGATTGACTTAAATTTTTTTCGTTTTTCTTTCTTTAAGATATATAATGTCCTGAAGAGTACTATCTTGTTAAAGATACGAAACGCGTCGGCGAATATAATATCTGCATTTAGTATTAACTTTAATTAAAACACACAACTGTTCATTTTGAAGACAATTGATTGCTGAAAAGCAAAAGTTGAGCATAGCAGATTGATTTGTATTTGCTTCTATATACAAGTGAATCTGTTTTTATATATCTTATGAAACTTCTTTTATTTGATGTGTTTTCAAACAAATGCACAGATCTTAGAACAACATAAGTAAAAAAAACACATTTGATTAACGGAAATTATCGCTAATATGGATTATATCGATGATTACACGTTGACTTTGCCCATTTACTAATGCCATTGGTGGTAGTAGTAGTACTAGTAGCAGTAGAACTACATGCTGTTGCATTGTTAGAAACAATATTTGAAGAGACAGACTCAGGCCACGGTATAGCGGGACTGAACGATCGGCCACGTCTTTGACCAAATGTTCTTGACAATGAATTTGTGATTTCTCGCACTCCTGTCAAATAGAAGAAGAAAAAAACAAGAGTCATATTTATAAATAATTAGAATTTGTTATTTACCATGTAACGAGAAATGAGCATTAGAATTTACGAGTAGATCTTTGCGTCGAATTCATAAATCCAATCGATCGAATGTACTTAATGTATAACTTGTTGTAATATTATTAATAGTGTCGATCTTCTTCTGAAACATTTCAGTTTTTTCCATTGTAACATTAAACTGATTTATAGGAATAGGTGATTTAATCTTACTCGTTCATATCGCAAGTGAACGAACAACAATAAACGACATCAATGCGTAATGAAGGAAAATTATCCTTTAAAAACCGAAATTCCCGTATAAAGCTCTCATTCATTATTGAACTTATATAAACATAGAATATAGTTATTCCATCATCTGATAGAGTAAATTTATGAATATCCCTTTAAGAATCGGTTCCAATTTTACCATCAGTTAAAAGTGTAACTTCTCCTAAAATGCAAAAAAACTATTTACTATTTATTATAAAATAATATTCTCTCATAACCATCGAGCGGCTTATAGAGTCCATTTTGTCGATTAACTTCAGTAAAGTCCAAAAGTCGGCCATATTTAAGTTGTTGACATAAATCGCGGTATACCGTTCGAATGAAATTATCACCAAGAAACAACACAGTATTGTTTTTGTAGATGTTCCGACAGTCAAGCATAGATAATGAGCAATTTGAGAAAATCGCTTTCGTCGATCTCCCGAGATGGTCTTTGTCTTTCTCTAATGCTGATCTTGTTATCTTCTTGATCTTCGGCAAGGAG